>Ga0115551_1001133_pt1 | contig 17225 bp, 16 predicted proteins | sample COGITO_mtgs_1103_FD_87179 | JGI IMG/M metagenome (GOLD analysis project Ga0115551, IMG submission 87179) | Pelagic marine microbial communities from North Sea - COGITO_mtgs_110321 | ecosystem: Environmental > Aquatic > Marine > Epipelagic | place: Germany:Helgoland, sampling site Kabeltonne... | reverse complement strand
GTCAGTGGTGAACTTTATACGGGCAGCTGGGTCGATGTAGGAACGCCTGAGCGCTTACAACAGGTGGAAGATCTACTGCTGGTTAAACAGGTAGAAAAGCCGGCGACGAAAAAGATAACAGGCATATTATGAAAATTTGGATCGGAAAAATTATTGGCGCGACCATTGGTCTTTTTAGTGGCGGCCCATTCGGCATTGTTATCGGCATGATCGCAGGGCATTTATTGGATCAGTTTATTGAGCGAAATGTACTGGTGGCGACAAAGCCGTCTAATAACGCAAACTCATCGCTTCAGATGCAGATTCAAGAAGTCTTTTTTCGTACGACGTTTCGGGTGATGGGGCGCATTGCTAAAGCGGATGGCCATGTATCAAATGAAGAGATTGCCGCGGCGCAAAACATCATGAGCCAAATGGGACTTGATGGCGATATGCGTCAACAAGCGATTCAGCTTTTTACCGAAGGTAAGGATGAACACTTTGATCTGGGTCCTGATTTAATCAGGCTGAAAGAAGCATTAAGTCATCAGGCTTCACTCTCGCAAATGTTTTTAGAAATACAACTCAGTGTGGCCTACAGCGATGGCAAACTGTCTTTAGAGGAGCGCAGAGTATTAGATAGAATTTGCCGTGACCTTGGTATTTCGGCATTTCAGTTTGAATGGATTCATTCACGCGTTAAAGCGGCTATGGCAGGGGGTTGGAGTTCTAGTCAGCGTTCAAACAGTGATTCCAATCGTCGCTCTAGTAGCAATGGGTCTCAAAGCGGGCGTGGCCGAAGTTCTCGCTCTGAAATAGCAACCGCCTATGGGGTATTGGGTGTGAAGGCTGATATTTCAGATGGTGAGCTTAAAAAAGCCTATCGCAAACTTATGAGTCAACATCATCCTGATAAGTTGGTGGCGAAAGGCCTACCGGCTGAAATGATGAAGCTCGCGAAAGAAAAAACACAAAACATTCAGACCGCTTACGATAAAATTCGACAAGCGCGCAAAGACCAATAATTGTGCTCGCAAAAGGTGCTTAGCCTGATTTAACTTGCACCGCTCTAGTGCAAATTTTATACGATAGCCCAGACTAATAAGACCTGTTATCATGCGGCCCCTGTTAAATGTCAACTTTGTTAATGGTGCAATGTCTATTGTATTACCGCTAGCGTATAAGTTGAATTTAAACGCGCGATTGGCTTGGTATATGCTTAAGCAGATCAACTCCCAAAAGAAATATGAAGAGACGGTTATGCCACAAATTGTTACTACAGAAATGACCGAGCTCGTGTCTCCAGGAATGGCCAATTTTTCTGGCAAGATGCACGGTGGTGAATTATTAAAACTGCTGGATAAAGCAGCCCTGACTTGCGGTATGCGTTATAGCGGTTTTTATTGCGTTACTTTATCGGTTGATAAGGTTGTATTTCGTGAACCGATTTTTATCGGTGAACTCGTGACGTTATTAGCAACCGTTAATTATACGGGTCGCACTTCGATGGAAATCGGCATTAAAGTAATCGCCGAAGACTTAAAAGGTAAATCAGTACGCCATACCAATACGTGCTTTTTTACGATGATAGCGGTTGATGACGATGGCAAGCCGACTAAGGTTCCGCCGCTTATTTTAAATACGGATGAGCAACGTAGCCGTTGGGTCAGTGCTGAGAAGCGCCGTAATGCGACCATGAAATTGGAATTAGATTTGAAAGAAAGCGCTTAATTTAAAGCGTTGATTTGAACATGCTTTAAGCAGATACAAAAAAGGCCACTAACTGAAACTCAGATAGTGGCCTTTTTTGTTGATACCGTTGCAAAAAAAACGGTATTAAGCGCTTCCCTTAAGAACGATTGTGGTCAATCAGATCTTTAGCAATTGCTTGCTCTTGTTCAAGAGAGTCATTATCAGTCTTAGTCTGTGGCAATAATAAATTCATAGTAACCGCGACCAAGCCACATAGGCTAATACCCTGTAGGCTGAAGTCAGAATTACCAATGGCCATGCCGCCAATACCAAACACCAACGTTGTTGATACGATTACTAGATTACGCTGATCGGCTAGATCAACCTGAGCTTTCACTAAGATATTCATACCGACACCTGCAATAGATCCAAACAATAGAATCAGAATGCCGCCCATAACAGGCGCAGGAATCGTTTGTAATGCAATTCCAAACTTCGCAACAAACGCTAAAATAATGGCAAAACAAGCAGCCCAAAGCATAATGCGAGGATTGAACATTTTCGTCAGCATTACAGCACCAGTAACTTCAGAGTAAGTTGTATTTGGCGGCCCGCCTAATAAAGCAGCGGTAGATGTTGCGATACCATCGCCTAATAGCGTGCGGTGTAGTCCAGGCTTCTTGGTATAATCTTTCCCTGTCACACTTCCAATGGCTAGAATATCGCCAACATGCTCAATGGCAGGAGCAATCGCTACTGGCAACATAAACAAGATTGCGGCTAGATTAAATTCAGGAGTAATAAAGTTAGGTATCGCAAACCATTCACTGCTCGCAACAGCTTCTGTGCTCACCATGCCCATAATTGATGCCATGATATAGCCGACAAAAACACCCGCCATGATCGGCAATAAACGGAAAATGCCTTTGCCTAAAGTAGCAACCAATAGCGTTGTTAGCAGTGCTGACATCGAAACGATTAGCGAATCGATATAAGGAAATAGCTCAGCCGCGCCATCGCCGGTTTTACCCATTGCCATGTTCACTGCAATTGGTGCCAAACTCAAGCCAATCACCATGATGATTGGGCCGGTTACCACGGGAGGCATTAAACGGTGTAAGAAGCCTGCGCCACGAACAGCAACCAAAGCTGCGATCGCGACATAAACCAAGCCCGATACAAATAATGAGCCCATTGCCGCGGCAATACCCCAAGTTTGAACGGAGTAAGCGATCGGAGCGATGAATACAAAAGAAGAGGCTAAGAAGATAGGCACTTGTTGCTTGGTGATAAACTGAAAAATTAGCGTCCCAATACCCGCAGTAAATAATGCAACACTGGGATCTAAGCCAGTAATTAAGGGCATTAATACCAGTGCACCAAAGGCGACGAATAGCATCTGTAAGCCCGCGAGTGCATTACGCCAAGTCGGTTGATTGAAGCTGCTTTGATCAACGCCACTTTGTGATAAAGAGTTGTCTGGCATATTAATTCCTTAAACGTGAATCGTTAGTTTTTATTATTAAAAGATTACTTAGTTCCGAAAATTTTATCGCCAGCATCACCCAAGCCAGGAATAATGTAACCATCTTCATTCAAGTGATCATCGATTGAGGCGGTATAGATATCCACATCTGGGTGAGCTTCTTGAACCTTTGCAATACCTTCTGGCGCGGCGACTAGCACAAGCGCGCGAATGTCGTTACAACCTGCTTCTTTTAGCAGCTCGATGGTTTTATTCATTGAACCACCGGTTGCTAGCATTGGGTCAATGATTAAGGCCATACGCTCACTGATATCACTGGTAAGCTTTTCGAAATAGGTCACAGGCTCTAGAGTTTCTTCATCACGGTAAAGACCCACAACACTGATCTTAGCGCTAGGCATTAATTCTAAAACGCCGTCTAGCATACCAATGCCTGCACGAAGAATCGGTACGACGGTGGCTTTTTTACCGACTAAGCGCTGGCCTGTTAATTGACCATCCCAGCCTTCCATTTGGAAATCTTCAAGCTCAAGATTTTTTGTCGCTTCATACGTTAGCAAGCAGCCTACTTCTGCCGCTAGTTGGCGAAAGCTACGGGTGCTCATGTTTTTGCCGCGCATTAGGCTGATTTTGTGCTGAACAAGAGGGTGTTTGATTTCAAATACTGACATTTTGATGATACCGAAAGAAAATTTTCTTATTTTTACATAAATTGAAGAAAATGTGACAAGGATTTTGTTTTAATTTGTCTACATGGTCAGCTAAGTGAGGTGAGTACGCTTTCAGGATTTCGCCTGAGTAGCAGCCATTTAGCGGGATAGCTGATAAAATGACTGAAATAGATCTCTTTTAGGAACGACCATGCCTGTAGCCGGTGTACGCCACATTCTTGTTAAAACCAGTTTAGAAGCCAATCGATTACGTGATCGTATCGTCAAAGGTGCTGATTTTGCCAAACTAGCAAAACAATTCTCTCAGTGCCCGTCTGGGCAGAAAGCAGGTGGTGATCTAGGGGAAGTTAAACCCGGTCAAATGGTGCGTCAGTTTGATAAAGTGGTTTTTAAAGGTGAGTTGATTAAAGTTCACGGCCCGGTGAAAACCCAGTTTGGTTTTCATTTGATTCAGGTCTTGTATCGGACTTAATTACAAAAAAAAGCCCACAGTTTTAGCTGTGAGCTTTTTTATTGATCATTTTTCTGCAGTCTTTGATCGCGAAACTACTACCACATCAGGTCATCAGGAATCTGATAATCGGCATATGGGTCATCTTCTTCAACTTCTTTCGATGCATTTTCTGCAATGTAGATAAAACATTCTTGGTCGCGCTGACGAATTTTTTCGGCCACACCTAAAGGAATAATCGCAAACGTTTTATTGTCTTGCTCTGGGCTGGTAATGGCTAGCTTGCCACGGCTCAGACGATCTTGAATATCTTCGTTAACGTAGACTTTCTTGATTTTGGTACCCGCGGTAAAATTGTACGCTAGGTCGCCATCGATTGAGATTGTGTTCATCTTAATCAGTTGTTTGATTTGAGCGGCAATCGCTTTTACATTGGCAGCTGCTTTTTTCTCATCGTTTAATACTTTATCGCGGATGATTTTTTCTTGTTTGGCTTTATCGGCTAATACTTTCGCTTCGTCGATAATATCAGCACCATTACGAGCTTCTTTAACGTTCTTCTTTTTTTGCTTCTCAGCCTGCTTGGCTTTCTTTTTATCCGTTAGCCCCATGGCTAGCAGCTGTTCTTGTAGTGTTAATGCCATTTTACTCTCGTTAAATTAATCGGCGTTGATTTTAATTGTCGATATTTATAATTCAGATATCTTTTTGAAATTGTATCAAGTTTACGATCACTATTGATAGCAAGCGAAGGCGATTCGAAGGCAAAAGCTTAAATGCTCTTGAATTCGAAGCCAACGCTCTAATATTCATGATTTAAAGACGACGCACTCTAAAGCGACGGCCTTTCATGTTCTTTTCTTGAATCAAGCGCAGTGCAATACGCGCGCTAGGGCGTGCGATCGCAACATAAGCGTGATTTGGGAACATGTTAATTTTACCCACATCGCTGCCAGGGATTTCGCCATCGGCAGTTAACGCACCCAAAATATCACCTGGGCGTAGCTTGCTCTTTTTACCACCATCGATGCACAAGGTAATCATGTTCGGCTTTTTCGGCTCGTAAGGGCTTTTTAGCTTACTGATATCACTGGTATCGTATTTGGTATTCATATACTCATTAATCGCGAACATCTTCTTCACTTCAGAAGCCGCCATTAACGAAAGTGCTAACCCTTCTTTACCCGCACGGCCCGTTCGGCCAATACGGTGAACGTGAACTTCAGGGTCGCGGGTGACGTCGTAGTTGATCACCAAATCAAGATCATCGATATCCAAACCACGAGAAGCAACGTCGGTGGCAATCAGAATAGCCGCACTCTTATTAGAGAAACGAACCAATACTTGGTCACGTTCGCGCTGTTCCATTTCGCCGACTAGGGCTAATGCGTGATAACCCCGTTCGCGTAAAAATTCTAAAACGTCGTAACAAGCAATCTTTGTATTACAGAAGATCACAGTCGACTCAGACGCTTTGCTGCCTAACAAGGTTAGCAAGGCTTCATCTTTATCTTTCATCTTTGGAACATCATAAAAGCGCTGAATAATCGTGCTTTTTGACTGCTCGTCTTTGATGGTAATCGTTTCAGGTTCGTGCTGAAATTCTTTACTCAGTGATTGAATACCTTCTGGGTAAGTCGCAGAAAATAACAACATCTGACGGTCATACGGTGTGTGGCTGATGATTTTAGTGATTTCATCAACAAAACCCATATCGAGCATACGGTCAGCTTCGTCTAAAACCACCGTTTCAACAGCGTTTAGATCCAAAGTACCTTTGTTGATATGGTCAGCTATACGCCCCGGAGTACCGACAACAATATGCGCGCCGTGTTCTAAAGAGCCTATTTGAGGACCAATTGATTGGCCGCCGCATAAGGTTAGAATTTTGATGTTTTGTTGGTAGCGTGCCAGTGTACGAATTTCATCTGCAACCTGAGTTGCTAGTTCGCGAGTCGGGCATAAAACCAATGCCTGGCAGCCGAAATTACGTTGGTTCAGCTTGGCTAAAATACCTATGCCAAAAGCGGCTGTTTTACCACTACCGGTTTGGGCTTTGGCAAGTACATCACGGCCTTCAATAACAAAAGGCAAAGCTTCGGCTTGAATCGGTGTCATGTTCAAATAACCCATTTGGTCTAGGTTATCGATCATGCCTTGCGGTAGTGCAAGCGAGGAAAATTTGGCAGGTTGGCTCAAGGTGAAACTCCACGAAAAGAGGCTGGTCTAGCAGAAAAAGGTATTATACCAGAAGTTCGCCTCGTTGCAGTTTAGTTTACGCCCCAAGTTATTCGCCAATACTACTCGTAAAGTGACTCAGTATAAGAGAGTCATGTTCATAATAAATAATAAATAGAGATCGCATGGCTAAACGCTCCAGCCATAACAAAAATGTGCCAGATTTCATGGAAACCAAAGGAGTCAGGCCAAGGGTTAGGCCATTTCGTACCGTATACCACTGCCCCTAGAGTATAAGCAATGCCTCCATAAAATAACCAATCAAACGAAGCCGCTGGCATCACTTCTTTCATCGTTGTTAGGCCAAAGACACAAGCCCAGCCCATCGCAAGATAGATTAATGTCGATAACCAACGAGGTGCGCCGATCCAGAATATTTTTAATAGAATACCTGATAATGCTAAGCCCCAAACGGCCATTAATAATGTCCAACCAAAGGTATCACGGAGTGCAATTAAACAAATCGGTGTGTAAGTACCCGCTATCATGGCGAAAATTGCCATGTGGTCGATACGTTTAAGCTTTAGGATTTTTTCATCGCTCCCTTGAGCAAGATGATATACCGCGCTGGTGCCGAACATGAGCATCATACACACGCCAAAAATAGCACTCGAGACTATCTGCCAAATATCGCCATTAAGGCTGGCCTTAACGACCAAGAAGCACATGATTGCAAGACCGACAAAAGCCCCAAATAAATGACTGAAGCCACTAAAAGGATCACGAAAACGGGAGGTGGGTGACGGTGTCGAACTCGACATGTTGAAGCATCCATTAAGAAAGAGTGTTTTTAGCCAGTCTACACGGATTGAGTACAAAATTAATGATTTATCGGAAAGAGTATGGTGCTATATGCCTATGTCAAATACCTCAGCCATTGGCGCATCAATCTCTAGTCATTCAAAGCCTTGGTTCATCTACCTGGTGCGAAATAACCGCAATGCTTTATATGCGGGTATAACCACCGATGTTGAGCGACGTTTTTCCGAGCATCAAAGCGGTGGGCCGAAAGCGGCTAAAGCCTTAAAAGGCAAGGGGCCACTCATTCTAGAATTTTCTTATCCTGTGGCCGATCGCAGCATCGCTTCGCAACTGGAATATCGCATTAAAAAACTGTCGAAAACGAAAAAAGAACAATTGATTAACGGTCCTGAATTACTGCTTGAGTGGGGTTTGTTAATTCTTTAGAGACGTTCCTTTTTTATGATGAAATGTGTACTATCGTGCCTGACAATAAAAATAATACTTCCAAGATAAAGGAAAGCCTAATGCGTTCTCTCATGATACTCGTATTAGCCGTTACGACGCTTACCGCGTGTGCAACAGTTAAAGATATTACCGTTATTCAACCTAAACCGATTGCTGTTGATATCACGGGCATTGCTACCGCGGGCGCAATTTCTGTCGATATTACTCCGCCACCAGGTATGCCAATGGGCGGTTATTCGGTGATGGCAAACTTCGGCCAAGGTTTCCGTACACGCTTAAAAGCCCGTGTTATTTATATTAATGATGGCCAAGGTCATTCAACCGCCTTGGTGCAAACCGACTTAACCGCAGGCTCGTTATTAGTTCACCATCAAGTAGTCGCAGCGGTTGCTGAAAAAACAGGCCTTAACGCCAGTGACATTGTGATCACTTCCTCTCATAGCCATTCAGCCCCAGTGAATCATTTTGAAAATGATTTTTACAACAAGCATATGTCCAGTGGCCAAGGCTTAGAAGAAGAGTTTTTGGACTTTGCTAGCCAACGTATTGCCGAAGGTATATTAACGGCTTACAAAAATCGTCGCCCAGCGAAAGTAGCAACAGGCCGTAAAGATATTTATGGTTACAACCGTAACCGCTCGCTGGATTCTTATGTATTAAACAATAATGTTTCAGACATTGACCTGGAAGATCCTCAAGCTGTGTTTAAAGCGATTAATCCTGCAATGTATATGATTCGTGTGGATGTATTGGATACCTTAGGTCAATACAAGCCGTTAGCCGCTTTTTCAAGTTTCTCAGTGCATGCGACGGCTTTGAGTGTTCCAGTAGAAGTGTATAACGCTGATTTATTTGCTTATGCGCAGAAAGATTTAGAGTGGGCCATCGAGCGCAAATACGATACGCCTTGGAAAGTAGTACACGGTTTAACGACGGGAACTCAAGGCGATATGGCACCCGCAGTGCCTGATCATGGGGACAATACCTTTGGTCATTTTGAAGTAAACTGGAAAGAAGCTAAAAAGCTCGGGCAAGGCATTGGTAAAGAAGCCATTGCCTTGTTTGAAGAATTGGGCAGCGAATTAACATCTGATATTTCTATTATGACAGCCGCGCGTGAGTTGAATATTCGTGAGCATAATAAAGTGGGTGATATTGAACTTTGCCAAGATCCGGCCATTGGGGCACCCGTGGCTGCGGGCGCTTATGAACGTCGTACACCTTTCTTAGCGGCCATTCCTTTCTTAAAAGGGGGTAATGTTATGTCTCGCAGTTGGTTCTTTACAGAAGGCTGCCAAGGTAATAAAACGCATTTAGGTTTTAAATACCTTCAACCTCTTTTAGAGCCAAAAGACAGTTTTCCAAATACCGTCTTATTTCAGCTAATAAAAATTAACGACACTGTGGTAATGCCATTACCGTTTGAAATTACTACCGAATCAGGACGTCGTATGGCCGCCAGTGTTAGCCAAGCTTATGAGCAGGCAGGTCAAAATATTAAACATGCTTGGATAGCCGGTAATGCTAATGGTTATTTTGGTTACAGCACGACGCCAGAAGAATATGAACGTCAAAACTATGAAGGTGGCCATACGCTTTATGGTCAGTATACAACGCCTTATTTATCAGCTCAGCTAGGGCGTTTGGCAACGGATATGATTCAACAAGGTTCGATTGTTGAGCTTGCTGATGAATGGTCTTATGATTTAGTTGTTAATCAATTTTTCCCAAGCGCTGAAAGCAGCCAGGGCAAGCGTAAAATTCTACAGTTGCCAGAAGCATATACCGCAGAAGCGGCGAATGAAGAACATTATGTCTCTTTTGAATGGCTTGATGTCGGTGCCAGTGAGATTCAATTGCACAAGCCTTTAGCTAAAGTTGAAGTCTTAGTTAAGGGAGAGTGGGTTGATATGAGTAATGCAGGAGAGCCGATTACCGATGATGGTTATGACATTGAAGTACGTCTTCTTGATGAAGAGAGTAAGGGGATGGGAGAATATCAAGTGCGTTGGTATAACCCTGTGGCGGGTGGTCAGTATCGTTTTGTGATTGCACCGCGTCAAGGACAAGAACAGTTGCGATCACCGATCTTTACTTTTGGAACAGATAAGGAAGATACTGCGGAAATGGCGGTTTTATTGGTCGAATAGCGGTAATTAATTCTGGCGACAATTTATGTCGCCAGAAGATTTACCTTAAACGCTATAGCTCTTCGCTTGGGGTTTCAAAATCAGACGGCTGTTCTGTATCAGTCGGCTTTGCAACGTGATACTTAATTTGAATACCCTGCAAGAAATTACGTAAGATTTGATCTTTGCAAATTCTGTAGTGCTTATGACCAGGGCGACGGAAGAAAGCCGTTAGTTCTGGCTTGCTGATTTGGAAATCGGCTAGCGCCATTACGTCAACCATATCGTTATCAACAAAATTCAACGCAATTCTCAACTTACGTAAAATGATGTTATTGGTAAGCTCTTTCTCAATCGGAGCAGGCTCGCCTTCTTTTACGCCACGTTTATCGTTGATCAAACCATTGAGGAAAGTTGCTAAAAGGTAGTCTTTTAAACCTTTGTAATCAGCATGATCGTCTCTCTTTAACCAGCAGCTGATTTGCTCGCGAGTAACTGTCTCACCTGCCAAGGCAAATAGGCTGATCATTTTTGAATCGCTAAAATCAAAGGTATAGCGAATGCGGCGTAATACATCGTTATTAGTCACGTGTTATTCTCAAGAAGTCATAGATGGTTAATGATGTGATTTTAGCAGGTTTTAGTGATTATTATTGAGCATTTTTTCATTGATAACGCGGTGGCATGTAATCAAACCACGTTATCTCCCACACTATAAGAAATAGTCTGGCTAATCTCCTGTAAGGATAAACCGCTTTCTTCATGCATCTGATTAAAGAAAGCTTGTGCGGCCTTCAAAGATTTTTTAGTTTGCAGACCACCGTCGATGATCTCATTTGCGCGTAAATATGCTTCAACATCACGAGATAGCAGAAATGTATCTTTACCCAATTGGCGTAGGGTATATGGGCCAGTATTACCACCTAAGCGAGCGCCATGCTTCTTCAACCATGCCCATAAACCAATGATGTCATCTGTCGGCCATTCAGCAACAAGCTGGTGGAAGGGCTTACCTTCATCTTTGGCTGCGAAATGAATCATCGATGCATTAGCAGGCACTGTTTTTACTTTGTTGTAATTACGCACGATGCGCTCATCCGAAGACTTTTCTTCTAACATTTCAGGCGGCATCATTAATAGTTTCTTGATATTGAAGTCCCAAAATACCTCTCGAAAGCCTGGCCACTTTTTATCGATAACCGACCAATAAAAACCACTCTGGAAAATTTTACGGGTAAATTCTTCTAGCCACTCATCATCAGAGACTTTCAATAACTGCTTCGTGGTTAACGGCTTATGCACAATGGACGCTAATGCGGCTTTGCCGCCCTTGCGTTTAGCTGCACGCTGCTGAATATCGAAAAATGTTTCCATGAGACTTCCACGATTAGTATTGAAGAGGTAAAAACTTTAAAACATTTTAAAGGAATGGGCTGGCTGGGAATAGAGGGAGCTAATAAATAGAATGGAATAATCTGTTGCACAAAAAAGCCCTACTAAATCATCATCGCTGACATTCTAGTAGGGCTCTTTAAGCGTTAAAACTTAAACACTGCTTAATTAATCATTAAGAAGCTTCTTCAGTTTTTTTATCCGCTTTCTTTTTAGCAGGCTTCTTCTCAGCTTTAGCCGTGTCTTTTGTCGACTCATGCTTAACAGAAACTGGGCCTAAACCTTCAAGTGGAAAGTGATCAACGTTAACCATTTCCAATACATCTTTTTCAAACGCAATCATGAAGTCGCCTTCTTCTTGCGTAAGGATACCCATCGCTACACCATCAGTGATACGGTTTTCGATGGTTAGGTTCGACTCATCGTATTGACCCGCTTTCAAAGCGATACCAATCTTCTTATAGATAGGATCAGCTTGGTCAACACGAGTTAACAATGAATCGTACTTGAACATTGGGTTGCGACCGTTATCACCGCGGTAAGTCCCTGTGATCAAACGCTCACGAGTTGCCGTTGCGCCTGTAGTCAGATCAACAACTTTAGCAACCAGCTTATCGCTTGGTTTAGCAACACTACGACCCAAAGGCATCGTTAGTGCGCGCACTAACCAACCAACAGGACGAGCAGGCAAGTTCTTAGCGAAGCCGTCTAGTGCATCTTCAAACTCAGAGAACAATTTAGCCATAGCGTATTCAACTAAGGGTAAATCGTCTTTCTGGCGACCCTGATCTTCCCAATGCTTCAACGTCATAGACGCTAAGTACAATTTAGAAAGCATGTCAGCTAAGCGTGCAGAAATCAGTTCACGGAACTTCAAATCACCTTGCAAAGAGAACATCGCCATATCAACAGAGAGTGCAAAGTTCGCAGCATAACGGTTGATCTGCTTGTAATGCTTCTTCGTTGGGCCAGAAGCCGGAACAGAAGTGAACGCAGCATTAGTTGTGCTCAATACGAAAGAGCGCGCAATGTTCGAGAAGATGAAACCAAAGTGACCGAATAATGCTTTATCAAACGCTGCCAAGTTGTTTTCTTTCGCTGCATTCATTTCAGGTAAAACGAATGGATGACAACGAATAGCACCTTGACCAAATGTGATCATAGTACGGGTAAGAATGTTGGCACCTTCAACGGTGATCGCAACAGGTACAGAAGAATAACCCGATTCAACATAGTTATTCGGGCCACGCATAATTGCGCTACCACCATGAATGTCCATGCTATCAATCGATAACTGACGCGCTGATTCAGTTAGGTTGTACTTCAAAATTGCAGACGGTACAGAAGGCTTCTCACCGTTATCAATCGAGATCGCTGTTACGCGAGCGGCGGCTGAGTTGATGTAAGAGTTACCGGCGATACGTGCTAGTGGCTCTTGAACACCTTCAAGTTTAGAAATCGGAATACCAAACTGACGACGAATTCGAGCATAAGCACCGGCTGTTGCAACAGCGTACTTACCACCGCCAGCGCCAGATGAAGGCAATGTAATACAACGACCTACCGACAAGCACTCAACCAGCATTCTCCAACCTTGGCCTGCATTTGCTGCACCACCAATAATGAAGCTTAGTGGAATGAAAACGTCTTTACCGAAGATAGGACCGTTCATGAATGGAGAACCGATCGGGTTGTGACGGTTGCCAATATCCATACCTTCAAGTTCACGCGGTAAAAGCGCAACGGTAATACCGATATCGTTTTTATCGCCTAATAATTTTTCAGGGTCAAACATGCGGAACGCTAAACCAACAACCGTAGCAACCGGTGCTAGGGTGATGTAACGCTTGTTGAAGTTCATCTTAAGACCAAGAACTTCTTCACCTTCCCACATGCCTTTACACACAACACCTGTGTCAGGAAGAGAAGTTGCATCAGAACCGGCGCGTGGGCCAGTCAAACCAAAACAAGGAATTTCACGACCATCCACTAAGCGAGGAAGGTAATGATTTTTTTGATCGTCAGTACCGTACTTAAGTAACAACTCGCCAGGTCCTAATGAGTTAGGAACGCCAACGGTAGAAAGAACCGTACTTGAAAGACCCGCAAGCTTCTGCAAAACAGCCGATTGTGCTTGAGCAGAGAAGGCTAGACCGCCGTATTCTTTTGGAATAATCATCGCGAAGAAACGGTTGGCTTTAATGTAGTCCCAAAGCTCAACAGGCATGTCGCCATTTTCTTTGATTTCGTATTCGTTGATCATAGAGCACAAAGTTTCTACTTCGTTATCTAAGAACGCTTGCTCGTCAGGACGTAGCTGAGGATTCGGATGATCCATCAGTTTATGCCAATCAGGCTTGCCCGCGAATAACTCGCCATCCCACCAAACCGTACCTGCTTCTAATGCAGTTGATTCAGTCTCTGACATTTCTGGCAAAATCTTCTTATAAATTGCGAAGATAGGGCGAGTGATTGTATTGGCACGGAAAGTCGAAAGACTTAATACACCAAATACTGCAGTAAAGATAACAGACGTGACAATAAAGCCCGTTGCTGCATCAGATAAGTAAGCCGCGACAGTAATAGCAGCGATTACTAAGGTGGAAATTTTTAAATTAGCTTTTTTATAAGCTAAGCCGATTAATGCTACGACTAATAGCACGGCCCAAGTCGTGGTAGTCATAAAGACCCCTTATTTTTAGTTTATCGGTTTAAGAATGACATGCTTTTAACGGTATGTTGTTAACGGCATTGATTGTAATAAAGAAGCGTGCTGCATACAGGGGAGCCTGAGCTACATAGAGTAAATAAGCAAAGGCAAAACACCCAATAACGAACCTCTTCTGGCATTTAACCAATAATTGCTAAATGCTTCAATCTCATACGGACATTTGAGTTATTTAGATTAGTGCTTTTTAGTCAATAATGGCGCTAATTACAGTGTACTTATTCTTATTGATGGGTGGTTGGCAATATAGTCGTCTTTTAAGGTCTTTACAGTATGCTGGAGGCGTCAAAAGACCGATAAAAAGTTGTGTGATTTTTAGAAGTATTTATACAGTTACAGACTATTTTTATTCCAATGAGGAAGAATGGCCCAGATTGAACTAGGCTGGTAAGGAGCTTTTGAATTTTTGTAGGAATATATTTCATGCTGGAGCAGTTCTCTCCATGGACCTTGGTTCTCATCGCGATCATTACTGTATTGACGGTGTATTTTCACTTTTTTCATTATTCCAGTAAAACTGCAGAACTGGCACCGAACATTCTTACCAGTATTGGTATTTTCGGTACGTTCTTAGGGGTTGCACTGGGGCTTTGGAGTTTTGATACTACTGACATACATGGCAGTGTACCTAAATTAATGGATGGTTTAAAAACCGCTTTTTGGTCCTCAATTGCGGGTTTATTAGGGGCGCTGACTATTAAATTACGGAGTACCTTTTCTCAGTCGGGACGAGCAACGACCACTCAAACTCGAGCGGCCAGTATTGACGATCTAGACGCCTCATTAAAATTACTCGCGAATCAATTTAATCCACAAAATGCAGAGTCTGTGCCTGCATTGCTAAAGAATCAACACGAAGAAAATCAAAACGGCGTGCGTCAAATCGTTTATGTGTTAGAGCATTACGAAGAGCGCATGGCGGACGCTAATGCTAAGGCGTTGGTTGAAGCGATTGAAGCCGTGATGCAAGACTTTAATGCACGTATTAACGAGCAATATGGCGATAACTTTAAGCGCCTAAACGAAAGTGTCGGCAAGATGTTGGATTGGCAAAATAATTACCGCGCGCAGCTGCAGCAGCTTATTGATGAACAAGAGCGTACTGCCAGCTCAATGAAAGAAGCCAGCAACGCTTTTGAATACATGGTGAAACACGCTAATGCTTTTAATGGCATTTCAGAATCCCTACAAGATTTATTGAGTGGCTTAGATGCACAACGTTCGAACTTGCAGGATCAGCTAGGGGGGCTTGCTGCGGTCGTGAATAATGCGGCGGAAGGTTTACCTCAATTAGAAGAGCGTATTGGCGCACTGACAACGGGCATAGCGGAACAAGTACAAGAGCAACAGCGTTGGACGGTAGAACATATTACGAGAGCCCAAGAAGGCATCCATCAGCAAATGAGCGACGTAATGGAACGTTCTGGCGCTCAGCTACAACAGCAGCAGCAACTAACTCACCAACAACTTATGCGCATTGCTGAAAAGGTGGAGCGTCAAGTTGCGGTATTAGATGATTCTATGGAAGAAGAGTTGAATAAAGCGCTGCAATCCTTTGGTATGCAACTTACGGCTCTGTCCGAGAAGTTTGTTAGTGATTATTCACCACTGACACAAAAATTACACGATGTGGTTAAGTTGGCAGAAGAAATTCGTTCGTCGAAGTCTTCTAATTAAAACAATAAACTTATGGAATGAGTACTTTATAAAGTATTCATCGATGACCTCGTTGAGTAGAGAATCATGCATGAAAATGAACTAGAGCAATCAAGAGATCAAGAGGGCCATTGGGTTGCTGTCAGTGACTTGATGGCAGGTTTAATGATGATCTTTATGCTTATCTCTGTGGTGTTTATGGTCGATGTAGAAACGGAGCGCAATCGCATACAAGATGTCGCCATTTTATACGATCATCTACGCCAAGAGCTGTATAAAGATCTGCAAGAAGAATTTGCAGATGATTTGCCAAAATGGGGGGCGGAATTAGATAAAGATCTATCCTTTCGCTTTAATGATAGTGAAATTTTATTCGATAACGGTAAATCAGAACTTAAGCAGCAATTCAAAACTATATTGGGCGATTTTTTTCCACGTTATATGCGGATTATTACTCAAGAAGCCTATCATGATGATATTTTAGAAATTCGTATTGAAGGTCATACTTCCAGCGGCTGGCTTGGAGCGTATGATGAAGATGATGCTTATATTCGCAATATGGATTTATCCCAAGCCCGTACCCGATCAACCTTAGGGTTTGTGATGGGATTAGATGAAGTAAAGCAAAATAAAGGCTGGCTAAAACAATACCTAACCGCTAATGGCTTATCGTCAGCGAAAGTGGTTCGCGATGCTAGCGGCAATGAAGACCCCGAACGCTCACGCCGAGTCGAGTTTAAAGTTCGTACTGATGCTGATAGTCGCATTGCTACCATTTTAGATCAGGTGTTATAAATGAGGGTGTCTGCGTGCGTATAAAGTCTTTTGAAAATTTTGAACCCTTTAATATCTTGCGCAAAAAAATGGGGGCGAAAGAATTAGGCAGTTTTGAATTGTTCGATCCTCAAAGACAAATCACTTACAGTGAGCGAGAGTTATTGGAAATGGGGCTGTTTGAGGTTAAAAGTGCTCGCTTAAGGATACTGAAAGACAAAACGATCGCCTTTAAAAATGCTCGGCTTTGGTTAACGTGGCCAGGCCATGAAGATTTTCATTTAGCGGCTTGCGAAAAAGTACAAAAACGCCGTCACCTAAAAGCTAGTTTTATTGCTGGCTTAAATTCTATCAATGATAAAAACGTTTGTTTAGATTGTTTACAACTGCTTAAATTCGATGGGTTAGATGCACGCCGTAGCCGACGCTTAGATTTAGCTGAAACAATGCAGAAAGAATTTAAACTCAGCGAATTTCAAAAAGACTATCCGTTTTATCCGTTGCTTTAAATATGCCTGTTATAGAGCGTTATTAAAGTAATTGAATAGAAAACCAGTGCGACTAGACTTTAAATTTAAGGATGAAAAATGAAAAAATTACTCAAACCGATGCTTTCTGCATTGTTTATAAGCTTGTTAGCTTTATCTTCACAGGTACAAGCAGCAGACGTTGATCTACAAAAACTGGTTAATGATGTTCATAAACAGTTTCTGTCCCATAAAGAAGGTAACAATCCTACTTATATTCCAGCACTTGCGGCTGTAGATTCTGATTTATTTGCGATCAGTATCGTTACCGCAGAGGGGAAAAAATATTCTGC
>Ga0115551_1001126_pt1 | contig 17307 bp, 10 predicted proteins | sample COGITO_mtgs_1103_FD_87179 | JGI IMG/M metagenome (GOLD analysis project Ga0115551, IMG submission 87179) | Pelagic marine microbial communities from North Sea - COGITO_mtgs_110321 | ecosystem: Environmental > Aquatic > Marine > Epipelagic | place: Germany:Helgoland, sampling site Kabeltonne... | reverse complement strand
GGGACGAAGCAGCGCGGGGTCCAGCGCCTCGGCGCGGTTCGTCGCCGCCAACACGAGAACCCCGCGCGGCTTGTTAAATCCGTCCATCTCCACGAGCATCTGGTTCAGCGTCTGGTCGCGTTCCTCGTTCAGCCCGGCGCCTCGCCTCGCGCCGATGGCGTCGAGCTCGTCGATGAAGATCACCGCCGGGGACGATTTACGAGCCTCGGCGAACAGCTCGCGGACGCGCGCGGCGCCGCGGCCGACGAAGAGCTCGACAAACTCGGACGCGGCGACGGAGAAGAAAGGAACCCCGGCTTCACCGGCCACCGCCTTGGCGAGCAGCGTCTTGCCTGTACCCGGGGGACCGACGAGGAGGCACCCGGTGGGCAGCCTGTTCTTGACCCCTTTGTACTTATCCGCGCTCTTGAGCATCTCCACGAGCTCGACGAGTTCCGCTTTGGCGGCGTCGACGCCCGCGACGTCGGCGAACGTCACCGGCTTTTCATCCGGAACTGTCCGGGCCTTCTTGGCGTTTCCGCCGCCGCCCTGCTTGTTGGCCATGTTTCGGAACATGAAGTACAGCGGTATGAGCGGGATCCACAGCGCCATCGCGGTGAGCGCACCCTTGGACAGGACGGACGTCGCGGGCGCCGCGACGGACCCGAACTCAACGCCCGCAGCTTCCAGTCGAGTCATGAGCCGCTCGTCGGGGATCCGTTTCGTCTGCAGCACCGAACCACGCTTGGGAGCCGCCGCCGCGGGAGTCGTCGAGGGAGTCGTTGAGGGGGCGATGTTGACCTTACCCTTCGTGGTGGGGGTGGGCTTGGGCGGCGCGGAGCTCACCGCGCCCTCCTTGAGCTCGTAGAGGATGCGCCCGGTGCCCTCTTCGAAGCGAACCGCGGTGACCTTCTTCGCGGTGAGATCCTTCACGAAGTGTGAGTACAGCACCGTGGGTGCGGCGCGTGGTTTAACCGCGGCTTTACGCATCTGTACCGCGCGTACGCCGAGCGCCGCGGATGTGGCGATGAAGATGCCGAAGAGCGCGGCGAAGAGTTTGTTGCGCATCATCACCGACAAGGTTTTTGAGAGCCACACCAAGGGCATGAGGGCGTAGAGCTTGAGCTTGAGGAAGAACCTTCCGAGCGGGCTCAGGGGCTCGCGCGGACGTTTCGGGGTCTCGGGTCCGGGCGCGTTGGTCGGGGCTGAGCCGTTCTTGCCGTTCCTGGCCTCGACGTCGCCTTGCGCGTTCAGGCCGCCATTGGGTAGATGCGACGACCCGTTCACGTCACCGCCGTTACCACCCGCCTGTCTCTCCAGCTGGCTCGCGTCGCCCTCCTTATCGCTGAACGCCGCGCGGGTGTGGACGACGCGCGCGGTGCGTCGGCCGGTCATCGCGCGGCGTCCGTTGACGAACCACGCGGCGGTCGGAGCGACGCGAAAGGAGGAAGCCCTCGGCGCGATAGACGCAACATTTCGTCTCGGCGATCGAGCCACGCCGACGCCGCGCCCGAGCCGGACGCGCGCGCCGACGGCGGCCGTCGTCGAACCCATCGCCGTCATCGTCATCGTCACTCTCTCTACCGTATCCTCCCTTTTGAACTACTGTCGCGGAAAGCCGGCCGCGCAGGACCTCGCTCGCGCGAGGAGTGGTCGCGCGAACGGACGAGGGTTACTTTATCGACGTGGGCCTCTGGATCGGGTTGGCATTTTGTGCAAAGTTACCGACTGTTTGCTATGTGAAAGTACCCGAGCTGGCGAATACACGGTCATTCTTGAGTCAGCGAGTCACCCGCACCGCCTTTTCCGAAGGGTCGCGCAGACTCATCCGTCACTACGCAAGCCCCGGTGATGCAACCCGGTCCGACCTCGTCACCCGAGCGAAGGATCGCGAACGTCTCCGAGTGTACACGCACCGACCAAACCGTCAGCACCCGCGCGCGCCGCGTCGCAGGCTCCTCCGCACCCAGCGTCGAGGTGCGCTTCGAGGCCCCACTCAGCTCACGCCCCAATCGCATTCTTTCCCCGACAGCGCACCCCACTTCTCCCGGGAAGGAACCCCGCTCGTGCCTCTCTGACCCGCGACTCGTTCATCCGCGATCGACGACAGGACCTCCGCGTGCGTCAGCGTCGCCGTCGCCGTCACGCGCCGCGTTCCCGTCGAGCACACGCGCGCTCGAAGAACACAGCTGTGGACGCCGCAGCGTTCCCCGTGCTACCCGATCCCCCATCAGGGAAGGTTCTCAATCAAGAATCGGTCAGCCGGCTTCTTCCCGAGCGAGTCCGCCAGCTTCCCAAGCGCCGCCTCCTCGACGGCGTCACCTACGCGAACGCGTTAAGGATCGCCGCACCGCGCGTCAAGCTACTCGCGCCCAGGGTTCGCCAGCTCGTCTTCCTCGGACGCGCGCGCGGTTCGTTCTCCATCGTTGTTAACCGAGGGATCAATCTCTTCTCCACCCGCGGAGACTCTCGTCTGGTACCATGCGTCTATCGCCGAGGGAAATCGACAAGCTCGCGCTTCACGCCGCGGGTTCACTCGCGCAGAAGCGCCTCGCGCGCGGGCTCCGGCTCAACCACCCCGAAGCCGTCGCGCTCATCGCGTCCGTTCTACTCGAACTCATCCGAGACGGCCGCGACGGTGAAAACCTGGGAGTCGCCGCGCTCATGGACGCGGGGCGGCGCATGCTCGGCAAGCGACACGTGTTACCGTCCGTCGTCGGCATCCTCCACGAGGTGCAGGTGGAAGGCACGTTCATCGACGGCACCAAGCTCGTCACCGTGCACGACCCGATCGCGACGGACGACGGCGACCTCGCGCTCGCGCTCTACGGCTCTTTCCTACCCGTCCCGAAGAAGGACGCCTTCCCGTCCCTTCCCGGCGAGGACGACGCCGATGGGGCGAAGGGCACGAAGAAGCGCAAGAAGGCCGAAGGCGACGGCGATGGAGATAGACCCAAGACCAACGGGGAGATCGTGCGGGAGCAGTGGGCCGACGTGGCCGCAGCCGCTGGATGCGACGGCGCTCCCGGTGACGTTGTCGCTCACGACGACGCCGCGCTGGACGTCCCACTGAACGCCAGCCGCCCAGCCGTCTTACTCAAGGTGACAAACACCGGCGACCGTCCCATCCAGGTCGGATCGCACTACCACTTCATCGAGACGAACGGGCTGTTGTCCTTCGATCGAGCCCAAAGTTTGGGTTTGCGACTCAACGTACCCGCCGGTACCGCGGTTCGATTCGAACCTGGCGAGAGCAAAGAGGTGCCGCTGGTGCCCATCGCGGGTAACCGCATCGTACGCGGGGGTAACAACATCGTGGACGGGCCGGTGGACGCGCCGGACGCGCTTGACAAGGCCATGGCGCGCGTCGCCGCGGGGGGGTTCCTCCACGTCGCGGCGGCTACACCGCTGCCCAAGGCTCCGCCCCTCACCATCCCCCGCGCCAAGTACGCCGCCATGTACGGCCCGACCGTTGGGGACCAAGTTCGTCTGGGCGATACCAACCTGTGGATCGCGGTGGAGAAGGACCTGTGCGTGTACGGCGACGAGTGCAAGTTCGGAGGCGGTAAGACGTTGAGGGAGGGTATGGGTCAGCAGTGCGGCGTCGACGCGTCAGTCTCGCTCGACACCGTCATCACCAACGCGCTCATCGTCGACTACACCGGCATATACAAGGCGGACGTGGGGATCAAGGACGGTATGATCGCGGGCATAGGCAAGGCTGGTAACCCCGACGTCATGGAGGGCGTGACGCCAGGCATGGTGGTGGGCGTGAACACGGAGGCAATCGCGGGCGAGGGCAGCATCCTCACCGCCGGCGGCCTCGACACCCACATACACTTCATCTGCCCACAGATCGCCACCGAGGCTGTCGCCAGCGGTCTCACCACGCTGCTCGGCGGCGGGACCGGACCGGCGTCCGGAACCTGCGCCACGACGTGCACTCCGTCGCCCAACCACGTGAAGATGATGCTGCAAACTTCGGATACCTTGCCGCTCAATTTCGCGTTCACCGGCAAAGGGAACACCGCCAAACCCGAGGGTTTGCAGGACATCATCGACGCCGGCGCCGTCGGTATGAAGCTCCACGAGGACTGGGGTACCACCCCGGCCGCCATCGATAACTGCCTCTCCGTCGCCGAGGCCAACGACGTCGCGGTGACCATCCACACCGATACCCTCAACGAGTCCTGCTGCGTGGAGAAATCCGTCGAGGCTTTCAAGGGCCGGACCATTCACACCTACCACAGCGAGGGCGCCGGCGGCGGACACGCCCCGGACATCATCAAGATCTGCGGCGAGAAGGAGGTTCTCCCGTCCTCCACCAATCCGACCCGCCCGTACACCAAGAACACCGTGGACGAGCACCTCGACATGCTCATGGTGTGCCATCACCTCGACAAGTCAATCGCGGAGGACGTCGCGTTCGCCGAGTCGCGAATCCGAGCCGAGACCATCGCCGCCGAGGACATCCTGCACGACATGGGCGCCATCTCCATCATGTCCTCGGACTCGCAGGCGATGGGCCGCGTCGGCGAGGTGATCACCCGCACCTGGCAAACAGCCGCCAAGATGAAATCACAGCGCGGTATCATCAAACCCGACGGCACCTGCGATAACTTCCGCGTCAAGCGGTACATCGCCAAGTACACCATCAACCCCGCGGTGGCGCACGGCATCTCGCACGTCGTCGGAAGCATCGAGTGCGGCAAGCTCGCGGACCTCTGCCTCTGGAAACCCGCGTTTTTCGGGTCCAAGCCCGAGATTGTCATCAAGGGTGGACAGATCGCGTGGGCGCAGATGGGCGACCCCAACGCGTCCATTCCCACCCCGGAACCCGTCATCATGCGTCCCATGTGGGCGGCACACAGGCCGGGTACCACCTGCGTGGCGTTCGTGTCCAAGTCGTGCGTCGAGAAGGGTATCGCTCAGTCTTACGGACTCGCTAAGCGCGTCATCGCAGTTGAGAAGTGCCGAGGTTTGACCAAGCTGGACATGCGTCACAACGACGCGTTACCGGTGATCACGGTGGACCCGGAGACGTACCAGGTGACCGCCGACGGCGAGAAACTGGAGTGCGATCCCGCGACGTCCCTGCCCCTGACGCAGAATTACCAACTCTTCTAAACAAGGGAACGGGACAGACTTGGGACACACACACACACACACACTGTTTTTGTATTACTTTAGGGCGGGGACACACATCGGAAGCACAGAACATAGCAAAGCTGACACCAACGAGATAGAAACGAAAGACACGCACGTCGAGACACGGAAGATACGTACGCACGATGACTGACGACGACGTGAACGGAGGAGGCATGGACGACTGGGCGGTTTGGCAGCTGGTCGATCCGCTGTTACCCACCGGCGGGTTCGCTCACTCGCAGGGCCTCGAAGCCGCCGCGCACGCCAGGCTCGTCGCCGGGCTGGACGAGAGGGTGTTAGACCAAACGGGGTGGGACGTGGACACGTTTTGCTTCGAGGCGGTGAGGAACGCGTCGAGCCTCGCGGTGCCCTTCGTGGAGGCGGCGCGATTCGCGCATCACCCGGCTACGGGCGGGCGCTCGTCCGGCGAAATATCCGCCGATTGGGAATGGCTCGATCGACGTTTGGACGCCCACCTCGCGGGTAACCACGTCGCACACCGCGCGTCCGTCGCGATGGGCGCCGCGTTCATCCGCGCGGCGATCGCGGCGTACGGAGACGACGCGACGATCGGCGCTAAGCTCAAGGACGTCAAGCGGATTTCACGCGTGGAGAAGAGCGGCGGTCACCTCGCGACGACGTTCGGCGCCGTCGTCGGGTGCCTCGGGCTGTCCACGCGCCGCGCCGCGAGGCTGTTCGCGTACCTCACGTTACGCGACGTGCTGAGCGCGGCGACGCGGTTGAACCTGGTGGGTCCACTGGAAGCCGCGGCGTCGTTGCGGCGGTGCTCCGGGCGGTGCGACGAGATGGCCGCCGAGGCGGCGATTTCCGCGGCGGCTTTGCGGTCCGGCGCACCGAAGGAACACGCCGTCGCGGCGGCGGTATCCCGCGCGGCGAACACGTCGCCGCTGACGGACCTCATCCAGGGTGGACACGACGCTCTCTACTCCAGGCTATTCTCCAGCTGATCGAACCAACTTTTGATTAACTTTTGAATTCGGTTCGGGCGTATACGATGGCTGGCGCTCGACAGAAACGCACGGCGCAGGCTGACCCTGACCCGACACCGGAGCCGACCCGTCGCGTCTCCGCGGTCATGGCGCCTCCCGCGTGGCTTCAGAGCCACTGGGGCGGCGTTCCCGATCCCGAGGCTGAGTCCGCGTGTCGAGTCGGCGTCCTCGAAGTCTCTCGGTCTGGCGGGAAAAGCGCGGCGACCCGGCTGTTCCACCAGTACCCACTGCGACTGATCGTGCCACGGCGGGTCAAGAGCGCGTTCCCGGACGCCGACTGCATCTGGTGCTACTCCGTCACCTTCGGCGGCGGGCTCGTCGCGGGGGATCGATCGGGTATGAGCGTATCCGTCGCCGACGGGTGCGCCGCCGTCCTCGCCACGCAGGGAACCACCAAGGTTTACAAGCACGCCCGCGGCGCGTCCGTCGCACCACGCACTGAACACTCGAACGACACCATCACCGACGAGGCGTCGAGGTACTCCGCGGGTGACGCCAAGACGTCGCGTGATACCGTCCAGGCTCTCGCGGCGAGGGTCGGCGCCGGGTCGTTACTTGCCGTGTTGCCCGACCCGGTCCAGTCCTTTCGAGACTCCCGGTTTCGAAACCGTCAGCGGATCGAACTGGCGCCGACCGCATCGCTCGCGCTGGTGGACTGGGTCGTCGCGGGACGCGCGGGGTTCGAGGGTGGCGGCGCGGGCGGGTTCACCAGCGGCTACGGCGGCGGCGTCGCCCCCGCGGAAACGTTCCCCAAGGACCCGAGCGGCGAGCGATGGGTTTTCCAATCCTACGCGACGGCGACTGAGGTTTCCGTGAACGGCCGCGAGGTGCTCATGGAGTCGCTTCGTCTGGACCAGACGTGGCCGGGACCGGGCGGGCTCGCGGGACGTATGGGCGCGACGCACGCGCTCGCCGTCGTCGTCCTCATCGGTCCGCGGTGCGCGTCAGCTGTCGCGCGGCTGAAGGATGTCGTCGAGCCGGTCGCCAAATCCACCGTCGCCGGCGCCGCGGTGGGCGTGAGCGGTAGCCCGGATCCCGCGGGCCACGCCGGGTGGCTCCTCGCGTCCTTCTCGGACCTCAAGGTACCTCAAGGCGACAAAGTACCGGGCGACAAGGTACCCTCAGGCGTCGTCGCGAGGATAGCGGGGCCCGACACTGATTCGGTGTACGCGGTGCTGAGAGCCGCGCTTGAGCCGTTGGGCGTCGAGCTCGGCGCCGCTCCGTTCGCGGAGCGCGGCCTCGCGTGATCTCATCTCCCGACGTGTGTGTCTTTCTTGAACTCGTGTTCGATGTTTAGCTAGCTACTCAGAACGGGGACGGCCTCGATCGAGAGTCCGAGGACGTCCCCTGTTGTAAATAATTAGTCATTTTGCTTCCCTCACCTGATTTTGGTCTCGGGCGTTCCGGAAGCGGATTGATCTGAGACGGCACTTGGGCCAATTCCGGTCAACAATTCCGGTCAATCGCCGCGGCACGCGCACGCACCGGCGCCATGAGTTTCGTGAGCTCGACGCGGACGTGCAACAATCCGATCGAATGGGACAAAAGTCACCAGCAGCGCATCCACGGCGAAGGGTACGGCCGCTACGAGTACCCGCCCGAGGAGGAGCCCGAGAAGTCAATTCAGCCCCACATGGTGCGAAGCAGGCAGAAGGAATTCGAGGCCGACTTCCAAGGCCGTCGGAGCAAGGTTGAGGGCGCGAACGGCTACTCGGGCGGCATGCGCATGCCACCGAAGGGCCCGAATAACCAGGAGGGACGCAAGGACCTGTTCGGAATAATGAAGCAGCAGCGTCCCAAGGATGGAGAGGTGCCCAACCCCGATTCTTGGATCGGGCGGGTGGGCAACAATCCCCAGGGGGGCAAGGCGATGTGCGCCAATTCTCCAAAGCTCAGCGCGGACAGGGTCAACGACTGCCTCAAGGACATCTCGTACATCAAGAAGCACGGCGATCCCAACCGGCCGAAGTACTACGACGGCGAGTGGGTCGGGAACCCCGCCCACAGGACCCAGCCGATGGAACCCATCGACTCCTCCGCGGGCGGGTACAAGTACACGCAGCACAAATCCAACGCGGAATCGCGCAAAGATTTCTTCGCGCGGATGTACGGTGATCCAGACCACCGCAGCAGCGGCATGGACGGGTGGCTCGGCAACCGCAAGATCGACCCGTCCAAGGGCCTATACCGCCCCGACCGCGCCGAGGACGAGCTCGGCCCGGGGCTCATCAAGAAGAACGACACCCCCGACGCCGGAGCGCCGGGATACCTCAAGCCCATCAAAGACCAGTCGGAGGAGTTTAAAGAATGCTTCCAGCCCGAGCTGCACCATCCGGCGCGCGCCACGTCGCCGATGTCCAGAGCGGTTCGCCCGGATGAGATCAAACCCGCGGTTAACCGCGGGCCGAGGAAGGTGCCGGAACCCGTGGGAAGGTCGCAGCGCAAAGGAATGTGGGGGATCATGAGCCACGGAACGCGACCCGACGGCGCAGTCGGAGATGACTATATACCCACGGGGCGGCACGGCGTGAAGGTCCCGGGGTCGGACACGCAGGTTGGCAAAGGGTCGCTGCTGCTGTACACGAACGAGTACTGCTCGGGGATGGGCCGAAGGGGCATCGACGACCTGGAGGACGATCTGTAGATGTATTTGAGACGCGGTCTATTGTAATTTGAGAATGCATTCATTCATTGCCAAAACTGTCGCGCCATCCTCAGGTCTTGGCCTTCTTCTTGCGCTCGCCGCCCGTCGCCTCCGTCCACGCCGCGACGATGTGCTCGGCGATCTCGCTCACGCCCACGCCGCGCTTCACCTGCGCCATGACGAACGGCCCGGTATCGCGCTGCTTCTTACTGTCCCGCGCCATCACCTCCAGCGACGCGCCAACCGCCTCGGCCAGCTCCGTCTTGTTGATGACCAACAAGTCAGCCTGCGTGACGCCCGGTCCGCCCTTCCGCGGGATCTTATCCCCGCCGCAGACGTCGATGACGTAGATGATGAAGTCGGCGAGCTCCCTGGAGAAGTTAGCGGCGAGGTTATCGCCGCCGGATTCGAGTAGGACAAACTCGGGGTGGTACTCCGTCGTCAAGTTTTCAACCTCGGTGAGGTTGCACGAGATGTCCTCGCGGATCGCCGCGTGCGGGCATCCGCCGGTCTCCACCGCCCTGATCCGCCCCGCGCTCAGGGCTTCGTGTTTGGTCAGGAACTCGCCGTCCTCGCGCGTGAAGATGTCGTTGGTCACCGCGCATATATCCCGTCCCTCCTTGGTGAAGTGCCTGCAGAGTTGGAGCATGAGCGCCGTCTTGCCGGTGCCCACGGGCCCGCCGATGCCGACCGTGAATGACCGTTCGTCGTAGTCGGATCGCTCCTTCCGCGGCCTTCTGCGGGCGAAGTGCCCTGGGGACGGGATTGGATCGTGCGAGTGGGGTTTCAGGCCGTCGTGCGAGTGCAGCGTTCGGCCGTCGGGGGCTCGAAAGTACACGATCCCATCTTTGCCCTCGCCATCCTGAATCAGCGGCGTCGCTTCGACCGCGTCGCCGTGGGAGTGGCCGTGTCCGTGGCCGCCGTCGCCGTGGGAGTGGCCGTGGGAGTCGTGGGAGTGCCCGTGGCCGTGCGAGCCGTCGCAGTCCTTCTCGCCGCAAGGCATGATGGGAGGTTGGGGTGCCGTGGGGGTGCCGCACGGATTGAATGGCGAAAAGTGGTGCGGGTTCCCGGGCGAAAAGACGAGGATCCGAGTCAGACTCGTCACCGCACGCGCGCGCGGGAGGGTGTCGATGCTGGCGATCTTTTCCCCCCGTCCCGTCGCGACCCCGCGTGTGGGCGGGAGGATCTCCACGCGCGCTCGTAGGCCCCCGCGCGTGGTGATCGCACGCGCGTCCTCGTCTCCAGATGCCAAGAAGGCGGTGGTCGTGGGCGCCGGCCCGGCCGGATCCCTCGCCGCGCTCTACCTGGCAAACCTCGGATGGCACGTCAAGGTTTACGAGCGAAGGACCGAGGCCGGGTCCGACGGCATCCGCGACAAAGGTAAAGCCGCACCCCGGCCCGACATCAGCTACAACGTGGTGCTCTCGCCCCGGGGGATGAACGCCCTGGACGGCGCTGGGGTCGTCTTACCGGAGGAACGCATCGTTCGTCTGATGGGAAACGTGCGGCACCTCCCGGGCGCCGCGCCATCCATGTCGAGGCAGTTCAGAGGGACCGTCGCGGTCAACAGGGACGTCCTCGCGGACGCCATCGTGCGCACCGCCAGCGACAAACACCCCGGTCGCATCGAGTTCACGCGCGGGGTCGGGGTCACGGACGTGGACTTCGCCTCGCGCGTCGCCGTCTTCGGGCCATCTTCATCGGAGTTTCAAGGTGAAGAGTCGACGGTGTCCGAGCCGTACGATCTGCTGGTGGCCGCCGACGGCGTCAACAGCGCGGTACGATCCATGCTGGCGACGCGCGGGGACCTGACGGTGACGCAGAACGCGGACGAGATGATGTTCAAGTCCGTCAAGCTGCCGCCGCAGAAGAGCAGCGGGTCATCAACCGGCGAATCTTCAAACGGGAAGATGACGATGGCGGAGCGAACTAAATACAAGGAGTCCACCAAGTGTTTCCACACGTGGCCCAGGGGTTTGGTCAGCATGCTCGCGCCGCCCGATCCCGCCGGGACGCTGTCCGCGGTGGTCATCCTCCCCGGCGGTGCACACGCGGGCGCGAGCGCGAACAAAGGCGGTGAGGACGGCGGTAAGAGTAAGCGGTGGACCTGGGACGCCGTCAACGACGAAGCATCCATCCGTTCGTTGTTCGCGGATAAGTTCCCGGACGCCTTCAACGGCGATCCGGTTCCCACCGAAGCGTGTGCACAGATCACGGCGCAGTCACCGAGGCCCGGTGGAATCACCACGATCTGCTCGCGGCTCACCGCAAAGGACGGATCAGTCGCTTTGATCGGCGACGCGGCGCATTCGGTGTGGCCCAGTCTAGGCCAGGGCGCCAACTGCGCTCTGGAGACGGCGCAGTACCTGGCCGCCGCGATCGAATCCAAGCCCCAGGACGTACCCTCCGCGCTGGAGTACTTCGATGCGGTGCGTACCCCGCAGGTTCACGCGTGCGGGCGTCTGTCTGAAGCCGGGTTCGGCGGGACGGCTAAGCGCGCCGGCAACTTTTTATTCTTCGCCAAGATCGGAGCTCTGGCGTTGATGCACAAGACGATGCCGTTCTTCTTCGACAAACCCGCGCTCGCGAACATCAACGACCCGGCGTGGGCGTACGACGACGTGGAGGACGCGGTGGGTCAGGAGACGCAGGCGCTCGCGGCGTTCGGCGGGGTTTCGTTGGCGGCGTTTTTTGGCGTTTCGGTTTTCGGTTGGAACGCGTTCGTCGGGTTCGTGTTTGGCGCGGTGAAGGCTGTCGCGCTCGGTGAGGGGACGCGGGCGGACGAGGGCGCCGCGCTCGTGGCGCTGGGGGCGGCGGCGGGGATGACGGGGCTGTTTAGGTGGCTGGCGAAGAGGCGGAAGGAGCGAAGAAAAGGGAACATGTCACCCGCGGTTTTCGTGTCTCCGGGTGATATAAAAACTTCGTCGGCGGGCTCGGCGGCGGCGTGAGACTCTCTTCTCTTACTCTTGTAATCGGTAATACAACATGATACATCCGTACACGCTTTCACTCTCCTTTCCCGAGTCACCCGCGCGGTGACTTCACGTCTATTCAAGTATCGCGGCGTCCTACAGTGGTGTTTACACGGCGCCGTCCGTATTTCTTTTTCTTCGTTTCAAGTTCTCATCATTGTCGACCGCACTCGAAGGTTCCGCGTTCCGGCGGATCCTCGATGGCGGTCGACGCGGCCCACGCCGAGTCCCAGTCGCTGCCGGGCCCGTACCCGCGCCGCGTCTCTTTCACAGAAGGCGCCGCAATGGTTCAGGCGTGGGCGTGGACGTTGCGGTTGACTTCGTAAAGTTCGTCTCCAATCTGCACCCGCGAACCGGGCTTCAGTACCGTCTTGGCAAACGGGGGCAGGACGTCTCCGTCCACGGTCATGGTGACGGCTCCCTTCTGGGTGTCCATGGGGGCGAGGTTGGAGACGAAGATATCGTCGCCGTGTTGCTCGAAGAGGACGTCGAGCATCTCGAAGCGGCCCTCGTGGGACTGGCACAGGGATGTGAGGTCGATGGGCTTGACTGGGCAGTGCACGACGTTGTTGGCGAGGTGCTTCGATTTCACCAAGGTCGAATCGTCGGATCGGGCGCCGGAGCATCCGACGCCGTCGAGCATCCAGTTGGTGTACGCGACGGTTGATTTGTTCACCTTGTGAGATGACTTAGCGCCGCGGGTCTTGAGAGAGACGCGGGTCGGGACGATGGAGGTGAGCGCGGTGAACATGGTTGCTTTGTTCGGGTTCGTTAGGACTGCGTAGCGGGAAGCGGAAAAAGTGTTAGCGCGATCGGCCTTTTTGGAGTGCCCGGGAACTGGGGCATGCGGAGCGGTCGAGACGTACTTACGTTATCGGATGGGACCGGTCGGTGGTCGAGGGCAGCGGTGAATGCTTTTGATACTCTTACTCTGCGTCGGAGGAAGTGAGGACGCGCTCGTGCGACGATGCACTTACGCGATCTCTCGGAAAAGTAAAAAAAAACTGACGTGGAAGATCTTTCTTGCTGATTCGGCACAAAAATATCCAAATGATAAATTGTGCGTGACGGTTTGGCTCCGGGCGCGCTCTCTCAGCTGGGTAGACCAGGGACGTATCGGCGCGGGGAAACCGCGCTGGAGCCGCGCGCGGGTCCCGCGACACGAACCCGAGAGACGCGACGCGGGCACGAAGGGACTCCGGGTAGCCACACGTCGTAAGGTTAATGCTTTTGCTTCCATCGTTGAAAAAAAATAATACCAGCCCATCCTCCACAGGCGATCGCATCTTCAAATATTAGAGAGCATCCATCACTGGATGGCAACCCCGCCCTGGGCGCAGTATCCCGCGATCGCCTGCTGCACCTCCGGCGCGCACTGCCCCGCCACGATGCTCCCGATCCGTCCCGGCTGCGTCGCCGAGACGGCCGCCAGCGCGATCGCCAGGTTCACCTTCGGGTCGGCCACCGCCGGCACGGGATCCGTCTCCGTCCTCGCCGCCTGCCGCAGCGCGTTGTACGCCGCGGAGTATCCCGCCCGCGCCTCCGCCTCCTCAGCCTCCGCGTCGAGGTCCTCCTCGCCCTTGTGCTCCGCGGGCCGCTCCATCATGGTCACGACGGCGGTCAGAAGCTTGGCCCAGGACGCGTCTTGCGCCAGCACCGCGGGGCACTCCGTCAGAAACTTGGCCCCCGCGACGGCGACAACCTTCTCCTCCACGGTGCCCGAGATGTTGGCGATGGCCTCGGTGACGACGCCGGTGAGCACCATCTCGAAGATGCCGGGCTGTACCTTGGCCATGGACTCGGTGACGGCGACGACGCCGTGCTTGGCGGCGAGTAAGGAGATGAAGACGACGAAGCACTTGGAAAACTTGGTCGTCTTGCTCGACTGCAGCCGCTGGAAGAGGATGCCCCAGATCGCCGGGAGCTTGTCCGCCCACGCGGGGAGGGGCAACGCCTCGACGAACGCGTTGAGGATGAAGAACCCGTGGTGGTCCTGCGCCCTGCTGCTGACGAGCTTCTGGAACACGCCTAAGATACCCTGGATGTGGCCCGCGCCGTGCACCTCGTTCGGAGCCTTGCGAAGGTACGCCTCCAGCAGACGCACCAGCGGCGTGACGTTCGCGCTCCTGTCCCACAGCATCGGCACCAGCAGCGCGGGGAAGATGCCCATGTAACTGCCGGGTAGCACACTCGGGTGCGACTCGATCATCTGCGACAGGAGCTGGAACACGTACGGCGCAAACTCGACCACGTCCTGCTGCAACACGTGTTGAAACGGGGGAAAGAGTAGCCGCTCGAATGTGGCGATGAGCCCCGGGTCGCCCGCGCCAGCCTTGACGAGCGCCGCGACGGACTCGAAGAGGTAGTGCGAGAACGTGGGGTTCCTCGGGTTCTTGCACGTCTCCATGACCATCCCACTGAGTCGCTCGAGGCACACGCCCGCGATGGGCTTGATGGCATCGCCCATGAAAGAAATCAGTCGCATCGTCGCCTTCATCGCGTATTCATTCTCGGAACTGTCCGGCATCGCGAAGACGTTGAACAGGTTCTGGAGCATCTGCTGCGCGTACGGCTGGATATCACCCGGGGTGTACCGGAGCGTGGACCTGGTGCCAGGGGGTGAACCGACAGGGGGGTGGTCACGGACGGTGAGAGTCCTCTCCAGCGCGTTAGCGGCGTAGGTGTGAACCACGTTTTCCCGAGAAGCCAACAAAGTGACGACCGCGGGCAGCGCCTGGACCGCCATTTGCTTTGGGATCTGCGACCGGAAGATGGTGAGGAACTTGAGGGCGTCGGCGTACAGGACGTGGCGGCCTGTGCCGCCCGCGGCGTCGCCCGACGCCGCCCTCGCGAGCTCGGGCGCGATTTGCTGCGTGAAAAAGTCGGTAATGCTGACCAGATCGTTCGTCTCCGTGGCACCCTTGACCACGGACTTGGACTTGACCACGAGGGAGATGACGAGGTACACGGCGGCGTCCTTGGCTTTCCAGGCGTTGTGTGGGTCCGCCGCGTACTGGCCGAGCAGCGCGGTGACGTAGCCGCTGACGGATTGTGTCATCACCTCGGGAAATTTGGCGGTGAGGCCCTTGACGAGCTCGCACGCGCCTCTCCGTCTGGTGTCGCTGTCGCTGCCCTCGATGTCGCGGCGGATGTACTCCACGTGGTTGGACTCGAAGAGCTCCTCGTCGTCCTCTCTGAACTGCAGGTTCGGGATGACGATGGACTCGCAGACCTGTCGCAAGGTATCGCCCCCCGCGAAGAGCTGGTGGTGGACGCTGTTGGCCACCGTGGTGAGGAACCTGACGCCGGAGGTGACGAGATGGTCCTTGTTGGGCTCCAGCCCGGTTTTCGTCAGTAGGGTCCAGACGTCCTGCACGAACGTCTGGAGGAACCGTTGGAATTCCTCCTCGTTCTTCTCGATGTACAGGTTGACGTTGTCGCAGATGGCCGCCTTGACCTGGTCCACGGCGCCAGCCTTCTCCCTGTCCTTGTTGTCCACCGCCGCCAGCTGCGGGTTATCGTAGCACAAAAACTTGTGAAACTCCCCCATCCACGCGTCCATGTTGTCCTCGAACACCTCGGGTAACTCCTGGCTATTCAGCGAGTAGAAGACGCGGCAGATGAGCCGCAGGCACTTGAACAGGTTGACCAGCAACTCCAGGTTACCCGCGTTCGAATCGATCGCCGCGCTCACCTCTTTCAGAAGCACCAGCAGCGGCCCCGCGAACGTGTCGAGGACGTACTTGAGCTCCTTGTACAGCTCGTCGCTCTTGTACGCTTGTCTGTATCGCTTGAAGATCGTGTTGGCGGTGGTGAGCACGCCGACGACGGCGTTGAAGTCGCGCGCGCCTGGGGTGCCCATGCGCTGGATGAGCTCGGGGAGTAGCCCCGGCCATCGATCGGGGAAGTCGGCGGCGGAGACGATGGACAAGGCTTCGGAGAGCTGCGCCTGGACCAGCCGCGGGGCGCCGAGCATGAGCCCGACGAGCATCGCGCGAACCTGTTCCTTCTCGCCGGCGGCGACGGAGTAGGGCGCGGGGGCTCCGACGACGTCCGCTTCTTTCTCCACCCAGTTGTTCTTGACGAGGTTCTTGAACGTGACCGCGGCGCCCTGTCGCACGGCGGCGTCGCTGCCCTCGGACGCGAGCAGGCGCATGAGCAGCATCGGGAACCCGGGCTGGACGCTGCCGTCCTTCAGGAACTGCTCAGCCTGCGTCCTGACCGCGGGGTCGGGCGAGAGCGACTGCTGGAGGCAGGCGCTCAGCTGCGCGAGCTGCGCATCGTCGCCCATCGCTCCGGCTTGGATGACTCGAACGAGCTAAACGGCGATCGCCACGCGGGCTAGCTAGGGCCAACCTGTAGATCTGAGGCGTCGCCGATCGCTGTACCCCCTTTTTCGAACTGCCGGGTGCCCAAAAAACAAATAACGGCGTGGCTAATAGACGAATTACAAATCGTACGCCAACAGGTCAGAAGGTTCCACTGAATTAAGCTCAAATGCCACAACTGACAGTCATACGAATGTACTTCAGGCTGCGAAATTATTCACCCCGCCGTCGCATCGATCGATCCGAGAGGCGTTTTCCGATGCCTCGATAACGCCCACCTCGATTGCGCCTCATTACCATGGAGCACGGGACCGGCCGCCCGCGCCCGCCGCGGCAGCCAACGACCGCGGCCGAGAACGACGCCAACGCGGTCAAGCGCGTCGGCGACAAATTCGCCAAGGAGGGCAAGTGGTGCGACGCGAGGGACGAGTACGCGCGCGCGATATGCCTCGTGCTGGAGGGATCCGTCCCGAAGGAAGGGTGGGCGTGGGATCTCCTGCCCAGGCTGCTGTGCAACAGGAGCATCGCGCTCTTCAAGTGCGGCGTGCAGTACGATCACGCGTGCCTCGACGCCTTACGCGCCGCCGACGCGCTCAAGGTGCATCTCCACAGCGACGCGCAGCCCGGCGGCCCCGTCTCGTCCCGCGCCGAGCAGCTCAAGCTCCTCACAAAGGCTAGATTCTGGGAAGCACGAGCGCTGACGCGACTGGACCCCCCGCGGCTCGACGAGGCGTGCGACGCCCTGCGCAAGGCTCTCGCGACGTGCAACACGCGCGGCGAGGACGGCAAGTCCGACGCGCGCGCCGCGCACATCGAGCTCCGCGACGTCGCATCCAAACTCCCACTCCGCTTCGTATGCGAGCACTGGGCCGACGCCGTGTGCGAAGCCGAGTCGCCGTCCCCATTCGCGACATCCGCCCGAGAAGGCCGGCTGCTCAAACCCGTGCGGCCAGACGACCAACGCATGTCCAAACTCGAGCTCACAGCCGTCCTAGAGGAGTGCGGCGTCGGGCACGAACGCGAGTGGAGGGACGAGATGATCGCGGCATGGATCGCAAGCGCAGCAACCGCGGGGGTGGACGGCGCAGACCGATCCAACGACTCGGCGGTGCGTTCATTTTTATTTCCGTACGGGCAATTAGAGTTATCTGACGTCGTGTTTTTTACCTTTACAACAGGCTAAGCTCGCAGCTGGGGGGCTGGGCGGCCGACGCGCCAAGTTCTTC
>Ga0115551_1001123_pt1 | contig 17339 bp, 26 predicted proteins | sample COGITO_mtgs_1103_FD_87179 | JGI IMG/M metagenome (GOLD analysis project Ga0115551, IMG submission 87179) | Pelagic marine microbial communities from North Sea - COGITO_mtgs_110321 | ecosystem: Environmental > Aquatic > Marine > Epipelagic | place: Germany:Helgoland, sampling site Kabeltonne... | reverse complement strand
TAAATTCTCTTCCGCTATTTCCTCTGGACTCCTTGCTTTAAAAATAGAAAAAGATGTACATAACCAGATCAATCTATCCGACCCGGAAATAACATCTTCAGATTCTCTTGTGATACCGTCTCTATTTAATTGTACAAATGCCAAACATGGTACATCATGTTCTACGCAGAAGTTGTGTAATTGTGTGATTTGGAAGCCGAGTGCTTGAAATTCCGCAACATTGTTATTTATACTCTCGGAGGTCATTAATTTTAGGTAGTCATAAATTATCAGACAGTCGTTCATCCTACCTTCGTCATTGTAGCCCACATGTTTGAACAACCATCTTCTAGCAATACCTAATATCTCATCAAATGATTTTCCCGCAACACTAATATAATGGTAGGGTATTTCTTTTACTTTTTCGGCAGCTTCTTCAACATCATCAACAAGTTGTTTTTCTCTATTAAATTTACTGCTTGATATGTCATTGATAGCAACCCCAGAGATATTAGCCAGAAGTCTGTTCCAGTGATCTTCTTGACTCATTTCTGTGTCCAGAATCAATACTGGCGTTCCGCGATCAGCAATACTTAATGCCACATTATCTGCTAGTGTAGACTTCCCGCATTTTGCTCTTGCGCCAATTAAATCTACAGCACCGCGACGAAACCCACCACCAATCGCCCTGTCATAAATTGGGAACCCACTACTGACTCCAGGGTCCGTTTCCTCATTTGCTTTTAAAAGGTCAAGGTACTCATCTAGATCTTTACCAATCAACTTGGTAGTGCTATTGTCTTCACGAATATACTTAAGGCAAGCATTTTGTATTTGTGTTTCTGGTATTGAAACAATTTCGGTTACCGTCTCATCACCATCTACTTCTGACAATGATGTATAGATTACTCTTAATTCATTTTGTAAATCTCTAGTTAATTGTAGTTTGCGTATTTTCTGCGCATGTTGCCTGATATTCTCGACATGCACATCATAATTCATCAAGTGTTTAATGTGGTTTAAGACATCTTTCTTCTCAACGTACTCAGACAGATTAAGCTGTTGAGCCGCCGATAAGATTGATGTTAAATCTACATTTTGCGATGTTTCAAAGATTTTAAAAAGACATTTGTATATAACCTTGTTTTCATCAATTGTAAAGGTCTCTTCTTCTATAAGACCTGTAACATCTAAAAAAGCATCATAACCATACCGTATCATCCCAGACAATACGGCTTTCTCCGAAGCAACGTTATTGACTGACGGGACATTTCTGTCCGAGCTTGATGAAGTCACAGAAATATGGTTCCTTTTTGAACTGCGGATCAACTTCTATATTTTTTTGGCAATCTTGACAAAATACTTTTACATTTTTATGGGCTTTTCTTTTTCTCTGTACTGGCTTGACATTGTCATTTATTAGGTCATAACCATCTTCTTCGTCGGCGTCAAGACCGGGATCAAATTTATTTACAAATTCTTTTTTTTTAGCATTTGTTTTATCTTTATCCATCGTGAAATCCATCTCTAGGATTTCCACATTTTCTGGTTCAGGAGTGTATGTCTCTATTGGTATTGAAACTTTAACTCCAATTGGCGCTAATTCTCTTGTAACTAGGGGGCGAAAAGTCTCTGACTTGGACGGAAAACTAATTTCCTCACCAGTGAGTAATGAGTAACCTTCTTCAATAAGTGCAGTGTTGCCAGTCTCAATACCTTCTTTTAGTTTTTGTAGGCTTTGTAGTAATTTCATTTTGTTCTCCCTACATTATTTAGTGTGTCCGACATCTTCTTTAAGGGTTCAATAAGGTCGTCATATAGCATTAATACGCTTTGCATTTTTCTCATTAATTCTCTTAACTTAAAAGCCATGTCATTCTTCTCACAAATCATTTGTTCTTTTGCTTCATATTTTGTATAGTCGGGGAACGTCATGGATGGAAGATAGTGATTAATTGCGTCTTTATATGCGGCCTCTATTTGAAAAAGTATTATCTTATTTCTATTTTTTTGATTTGTTATTTTGCTAATATAAGCCTGTATTAAATAAGCATTATGATAAATATCTTCGGAAGACATTTCCGCCATAGCCCCTCTGTCAATATTTAACGACTCACAAACTGCTGGATCTAATTTTACCAGACCTAAGTTTCCGCCAATCTCATATTGACCAATAAATGCCTCAATGTCTTCAATAAGCTTTTTTTCTTCTTCGTTTACATTAAATCTATGATCAAGTTTTTCCATTGTTCTTCTTTATTGTAAGGTAGTATGATTATGGTGAAATCGTTTAACCCGCACCACTCTATTTTCTTCCTGTCTCTTTTTCGAGACTTCGCATAATTAGCTTTTGTTTTATGGAAGTATTGGCAGTATTCATAATGCTGCTTACCATGTACTTCTACGAGAATATCTTTATTTGGAATAAGAAAGTCTGCGTATAGCAGACCTGTAGAAATGGTTTTCGAGCCGGGGAGAGTTACTTCTTCGTATATCTTCTCGTAAGGAAATAACTCAGAAAGTAACTCTCTAGCCCGTAAATGATGGGATGATTTATTATCTCGTTTAGAGTTCCCTCTGGCCCTTTTAAAGGTCAGAACATGTTCCATCCCATCAAAGCCTATTACTTTCATGTAATATATTCTTGTAACTCAGTTTCAAGATTTTTCATCGCGTCTACATTATTTTCAAGAAAATCATAGAGTTTGTTTACACCCTGAAACTTATACTTCTTTTCTTCATACTCTTTGTCGTATTTAGACATGAATGGTAGAGAATACCATGCGCCAGCCTTTTCGACGACATCAAAAGAGTCTGCCAACTCGATAATTTCCTGAACTCCATCAAGCCCTTTACCGTAACGGAAATAGCTAGTTGCCTGTGTTCCACTAGCGCCTAGTGATGAAGTTCCAATATCCCATAGAATGATCTGCCCAACCTTTTGGCCGTCTACCATCCAGGGTTCACTTTTCTTAACAGTGATCATAGTATCAGCCTGATACTGAACTTTTATACCACCATCAGCGACGTTCTTTTTACCCCAACCACTAGTATTGGCAATTAAATGTCCAATTAAGATAATAATGGTTTTAGTTTTAGGTATAACCTGTCCCATCCTCTTAGTAAAGTCCGAAAGGATTTTCGGTAGTCCAGGCCGCCGTTCACCGTCCACCATTGTTCCCAGATCTCTAGATGGGATAAGGCTGGACATAGAGTCTACAATTACTATAGCTTCTTCATATTCTTTCTGCTGAATTAAATTTTCAAGAATACTCAAAAACTCTTCAGCACTTAGTATCTTGTCGTCAGGAGACCTGACGATCTTCATGGAATCCAGATCGAGACCGTTTATACCGTCTAGATTGTGACCTTTTAATCTACCTTCAGCGTCTAGATAAATTACTTTTCGTCCTTCTTTTTGAGCGTTTGCTGCTAATTGCAACATAGAACTCGTTTTACCAGTTTTAGGCAAACCAGTAACCGTCACCCAAGAACCCTCTTGCACACCACCATTAAGAGCAAAGTCTAATGCTGGACTAATTTTTAACGTCTTTAAATTCTTTTTCTCTTCATAGACTTCTCTGCCACTCACTATACACTTACCGATGTTTTTAACTAACTTCTTGAGTTCAGCCTGTTTCTTTTCTTTTTCTGACATAATTCTTTTCTACTCTAATTCTGAAAATAAATTCTTTTTGCCTAATGGCCTTCTACTTTTCCTAACACTCTCATTTGATTTTTCAATAATAGTGTTATCAACTTCCTTCTGATATTTCTCAATAATTGGTATGAGCTTCTTGTTGCGAAATGATAATATATATTTAGCATCTTTAGAATCAATAGCCTTCGATATTGCCAGCATAGAGTATTTTTGGAGCAATTTATTCGCAGCTACTATTTGACCTGTGTACGAGCCTTTGTACTTAGGTAGATTCCAAAATTTATCGGGTATTTTACCTTCATTACTAACATTTGCTCTTTTTTGAAATATTTTTTCACAAAGACGATTACCGTCAGTTATTTTTGCTTCTTCATTTTCAGAAAAAGCATCAAACTGACTATCGTATTTTTTTGACGGCATTGTTATAGTACTTACTTTTCAAACCTGCACCACGAGACGCATCACCCTGTTGTGAAGCAGCCTCCGTCATAACAACCACACCTCGCCCCTCTTTTTTGATCATAAAATCATCTGTTGTCGTGGGCTTCTTTTCTTTATCGTCATCTTTTTTACTATCTCTTTTTACTTTCTTTTGATATCGATCTATTACCGCTTCTGGTATACCAAGTTCTATCGCTAAATTTTTCGCGTCTGAGTCTATATGGTGGTCTATATAGAACTTTTCTAATTTACTCATCCTATGCCGAGTGTTTGCTTTTTTCTTAACCATATTGTTTTCTCCTAGCGATAGTCAAAAATCTTTGTTCTCTAGTCTTCAGGTATTTCAAATAAGAGTTGAAAGATTCTTCGGTAACTTTTTTAAAAGACATTTCTCTTACTTTTCTTCTGGAACAATCCTCTCCCCACGGATCAATTATTATATTCATCTTACAGAGAAGATGGTGGCTAATTGCGTTGATCTGATCTGAGACCTTTTCTATCTTCTTAGCGAAACACTGTTCATTTTCTACGCACTCTTTACCTTGATCATTGTAGAAAACTTCATCATACTTCATTGGTCTATAGAACTCATCCATTGTCAACATACCTTTCTTTTTGTGTTTCGTTCATTTTTCCTATTCGTTTTATTTCTTCCTGATGCCTTTTTAGTCCAGCATCTGTGTCTTCTTTAGTTTTAGCTCTTTTGTCTTGTAACTCGTATCGCCCCATCTTTTTTGTGTTTTGTTCGGCAAGCTGCCCCAAGGTTGTCGCTTCACCCCTTACAAAGGGTTTTAACCCCCCAGAAATAAATCTTTCCAGCGTCATTTTACTGCATTTTGGACATTTCTTTTTCGGGGGGTCGTTAATACTCTGAACAACATCGTCCCATAAAAACCCACAATGATTACAACCATAGTCGTATTTGGGCATTTAATGACCTCGTATAAAATAATCGTGCATATATAAAAATAACCATATTTGAAAAAGAAAAATACCCATTGTAATTCTGTGTGTTCTTTTTCTTCCGTCTCTTTTTGATAGTAAAAAACAATTTTGTAACACCCCTAAAACTAAAACAGTTCCCGCGACCTTCAATCCCATAAAAAACGAGATATCATTTGCGTCATACTTTATGAGCATTCTACCTATCGGATTCTCTTCTAGTTCAGGTAAGGTTTCTCTCCATTTTATTGCGTAATAAACATCTATAGCCGAAATAAAACCAATTAGATACCACATTGCATTAAATGTCAAGACTAAATAGGATGTTCTTCCATCCTTACAAGGTCGCATTCTATTACCTTAATGCTATCGTATGATAGTTTTTTACTCTTAGGCAAGTGTTTGTTTTTGTTCTTTATATAGTTCTTAGCAGCCGCTTTTGCAGTACCAAGTGTTTTATAACACCACGTTTTTTTGTAAGTGCTGATTGGGTTATCTTGTAGGTCTCGAATAAGAAAAATCTTGTTCATCTTCTAGCGCCACCAGAATAGAACTAATTATTGAATTTCGCTGTATATCATTGTGGTTAAATTCACAAATACCAACGCCCTTTATCTCTGTTAATTTATTTATACATATTCTTAAACCACTACCATCTTTTAAATCAGTTTGTTTAACATCACCATTAATAATTACTTTACTGTTTTCTCCAATTCTGGTGATAAACATCTTAATTTGATCTAAAGTGCAATTCTGAGCCTCGTCTAGAATCATGTAAGAGTTGTGAAAACTCGCCCCTCTCATCAACTCCAGTGGTTCGAACTTTATTATATCCTCGTCCATCAACTTTTTAAACTTTTTATTGCCCAAAAAGAATTTTAAATTCTCTTCCATTGGTTTTAGGTAAGGCTTGACTTTGTCCTCAATCTCACCTGGAACTGCTCCAAGGCTCTTTCCCGCACAAACTAGAGGTCTTGTTACAATAATTTGTGAGGTTTTTTGTCGGTTTAAATGCTGGGCGGCAATGCCTGCCGCAACAAAGCTTTTTCCAGTTCCGCTAGGACCAAAACAAAATGTAATATCATTCTCTATAATAGAGAGTATATAATTCTTTTGGTTTTGAGTTTTTGCTGTTAGTGATTTTGTCCGATCTCCCTCAAGTGAGTCCTCTTGAATTTTTTTGTCTTTTCTCATATTTATTTACCTGATGAACCAAAACCTGATGAACCACGATCTGTATCGTCTAGTTCCTCGGTCTCCACCAGGTCGAAGTGCGGTACTTTCTGGAAGAGAATCTGCGCAATCCTGTCGCCTCTACTTATAAAGTACATATTGTCTGTAAAATCGACATGTCCAGGTCTAGCATTATATAATGCAACCTTCACTTCCCCTCGATAGCTAGAATCTACCACCCCTGCGTGTCGGTGAATGCCCTTAGTACCAAGTCCGGATCGGTCCCAAATTAGTCCCGCATAACCATCCGGTATGGCAAAAGCAATTCCGGTACTAATTAGTTTTGTGTCTTCGGGGTAAAGGGCAATATCCTCATCTGAATATAAATCATATCCAGCATCAGTTTTTCTAGACTTCGTTGGTATAGTTGCTGTGCTAGTAAGTTTTTTAACCTTAATGGTCGCATCAGTCTCTGGAGGAATCCACACAGGTCTTGCCCCTTTATCTTTCCAAAAGTTGAAGTTTTCTGTCATAATTTAGTGATTTCACACTGACCACCGCTGCAAGCCGATTCACCTTCAAAATTTGTAGCATCATTTTCTTCAATAACGTTTTTAAAATCTACATCCACATACTCCCTTTTGAGTTCCGTCCATAATTTATAATTATAAACGTCTTTCATGCAGTATGTTAGATTTTTAACCTCTGAGTTAAAGTATTTATCAGAGAATTTCTTACATCTTTTGACCCATTCGCGTTTGGCCTCACCTTTTGGTTTAGAGCCAATACCAAGAATAGAATCACAAGCAGCCCATAAATTATCTTCCCATAATTTTAATGCCACTTCAATTAATCCACCAACAAAAATAGCACCATCCCCATAATGAGAAATGATTTTACTTGGGAGATAAATTGCAGTAAACGGCGCTTGAGGATAATCTTTATCCCCGGTAACTGGTAAAAGAGATATACCACAGAACCATTTTCTATTATCGTATATAAACTCTTCTACCTCGTCCCATTCTTCAGAGGTAACATTAATTGTATTACTGACATTGTGTACTAACCAAGGCTGGGTACATAGACTCTTATTTGTTCCGCCAATAACCCAATTCTGTTGTGTGGATTTTACAGATTTAAGTAGGTCGATAGCGCTAATTTGATTCTTTGTTTTTGATCCAGCGGGAACCTCTACACAGAATGAAATCACATCATCTGTATCATTTGCAGACCAAACAGATTCTTCACAAGCTCTGGGGTTAATAGAGTGGAAGTACCTATAGATGTCTTCCATTTTATTCGCTTGAACCCGCCTGATGTAGCGTTTGGCGTGGTGCGGGTGGATTCCAGAGGAAGTACCTAAGATACAACTCGCCGTCCCTTCTGGCTTAACACAGGTGCATCTAGCGGCTTGGTTAATTCCGATCTTCTTGGCTATTTCTTTATTAACCTGTTTAACAATTTTTGCCGCTTCTTTTTGTAAGATGGGGGATAGGCATATCTCATGTTGCTCCATAATGCCCGTCATGGAGACACCAATAAGAGCTTCTCTCTCGATAATACTTTTGCTGGTATTTTCTAGATAGCCCACATCTGTAAAACCGGCTTGTAATGTGCCGATGATGGCGGCTGCTTTTGCCGCTTCATAAAAATCTACCTCGTCTTCAATCTTAGAGCAATTAATAGTAGAGAGGTTACATGCCTGCCAACCGCTTTTCCCAGTTTTCTCACACACAGGCCAAAATGAAATTTCAACACAAGGATTTACCAAAAGCTCAGTACTATCAGAGAAAACAAATCCTGGCTCACCATATTCTTTGACGGATTTCATCAACTCAGAGAATTGTTCTGGTGTAGTCTCGTCACGAACCAATATGGCAGAGTTATTACTACGACCTCGTTGCGGGTTTTCTTTAAACCAATTTCCGGTTTTAGCTTGTGCCATTTCCGTATCATCTGGTGAGAATACAGCAATAGTAGCAGACCTTCTAACCCCACCAGAAATAACAGCATCAGCACTGTGCATTACAATATCATAGCACTGAATTGGTTTTAAACGTTTTTGCTCTTTTATAGCGTTGTCCAGAACTTCTTTGATTTTACCAAGAGCTTGCTTTAACGGCTCTGGTCCAGGAGCTTTGCCACCATGAGACAATGGTGTTCCGGCATCTCTAATGAGAGAGTAATCGAAGGAGATATTTCTACCCAGATACTGATCTGCGGTATGGACATTATCACCCCAGTGGGGGGATTTGATATTGAAATAAGATCCTACCAATACCCCAACAGCCTCTGACCAACCCTCGATAGAATCTTCTATCATCCATTTTCTACTACCGCCTTTTTCTTTTACTAGGGTTGGTAGATTTTTGATATGATGCTTTTGTACTGAAAATCCTGTGCCACAACCACACAGCAGTAAGTACATACACTCTTGGAAGAATCGAGGTCTGTCACAAAAAGAAGAAATGCAATTAAACATCCTCATGTTGTGTTTGAGAATAGGCGGGCCGCCGAATTGTAAAGCACGTTGTGAACCTAATGCGCGACGTTTGCGCATCATTTCATAAGCCCACTCAATATCCTCATGGACATCTGGAAAATCAGCATATTTTTCCAGCATCATTTTTTTGACACGGTCTACGGTTTCAGACCATACCTCTCTTCTTTTTTTATCCGTTAAATGCCTGGCATACTTAGAAACAAAGGTGTAGTCTTGTAGCGCTTTAATCGACATTTTTAGCCTAAGTAAGAAAAGTATTTATTATTGTTTTGTATAATCTCTGTCAATTTATTCATATCAAAATCAACATAAGAAATCTTGAGACCGCTTCTTAATAAGAGTTGTAAAATTTGTTCTTCCTCTTCTGAATAATTTTTAACCCTTATTGGAACCTCATCAGTATTGACACAGCCTGTTGGAACATACCACTCTCTAACATTATTTTGCCACAATAATTTAGAGCAATTTAAACAGGGCATTCTCGTGCAATACAGTGAAGCCTTATCGATTTTTATTACTAAATTTGATAAAGCATTCGCCTCGGCATGAACGATATATTTGTATTTACCGGGGCGAGTTGTGTCAAGACCATTTTCCTCAATTCCTGAACAAAATCCATTATACCCTCTAGAGATTTCTTTTCTCTCCGAGTTTACCAAAACCGCTCCAACTTTTGATTGGTCATCGTGACTACGAAACGATGCCAAAAAAGCTGAGGCCATAAAATATTCATGCCAGTTTGGTCTCATCGCATTCCTGGTGAAAAAGACATTGCTCTCATTTGTTGTGTATAATCAATACCGTTATGTATATACTTTCTTGAATTGTAGTTTTTTATAAACTCTTTTTCTTGAGCATTTAAATGTTCACCTCTTGCTAATTTAGAAAGATTGTTAGTAGCAAACTTGAAAGTCAACCCAAATAGAGGATCTTTTAGTACTCCGATTACAGTTCCTAAAGACCCTCCTATACCTATTGATATTAAGAGGGATGCCATAACTTACTCCTGTGGTGCTGGTTTTAATTCTGGCTTTTTAGGTTTCTCTCCCGTTTTTAGTCCAAGTTTTTTCATCGCTCTATTAGCAAGGAAACCTCTAATTCCACCAGTAGCATGACTAGCGCCTATTAGAGCCAATAATCCAGCGATTAACCTCTGGAAAATACTTCTCTCTTCTTCGTCTTCGTCTTGAGATTTCTGCAACTCTGCAATAGCTGGTCCAAGGTTTTGGATAACCGTCCCAGTTATCTCATCTTTTGAAGGTATGACAATACCGGCAAGATTTCCTTTAAGATCACCAAGGTCTCCCTTAAGCTCAGAAACAATAGCGTCTTTAAGGGATGTTTCTTTTTCTTCTGGCGTTTGATCTGCTACTGTAAGAGATTCTGTTATAGCAACGTAGGAGCCTTTATGTATTCTTTCAAAGATAATTTCAACAGGTGTACCTTCTGGAATCTTTCCCTCAATAGATCTTTCTACTCTTCCAGCGATTAAGGATTTAAGCCCTAAGCTTTGCTTCTGTACGAGCACTATGATATAGAATGGGTCTGGGTCAACTCCAGCAGCTTGGCTGAATGAAGCGTACCTGTTAGGCTGCGTTCTTTGGTCTACAAAGAATAGATTGGCTTTACCCTCAAAAATTTCAGAATTCGCTCTTTCTAACGGGCCTTTTATGGCTTTAAGAGCAATGGACGCCGCTTTGCTCCTGACATAGCTTAATGCAGTTTGCTTGGCTGCTATAATTATTGAAACATTTTCCCAGTCAATTGCTTCTTCTATTGGTGTTGGCGCATCATCTGATGGTGGAGGTAATGGAAAATCAATGTCACCTTCGTAATCGGGAACACTAGGAACTTGAGGTGGTCCAGGCGCCGTTTCTGGAAGAATTTCCCCATCAAGATTATTACCAAATAATAAAACACCTATAGATTTAAAACCGTTTACAATAAAGCCAAGTAATGACAGCCTTCTTCCAGACGTGTAACCTGTCTGATATTTATCTGTACCTCTTGCCCAGATTGTGGGTACACCAGGAATGTCTGTGCCTGTTTTTGATTTGAACTCTTTAGCTAAATCAGAATCAGCCCATCCGTTTTCTCTGCTTTTAACCTTGATGACCCGCAACCCCTTCTCGTTAAAATAAGAAGCGGGCATTTCTCGTTCCAGCACTTTACAAGACGGACACCAATCCGCTGTAAATATAATAACATCAGCTTTATATTTTGCTGAAGATTCCGAAATCTTTGATGTGGATCTTTTCGCTTCGTATAATGCCTCTTTAGTTATACCCCATCCGCCAAAATACGAGTTATTGCTACCAATTGGAGTATCTACAGCTTGCGCAATGCCAACAATTTCATCATTTTCATTTAATAATGGGCCACCAGAATTACCAGGTGAAATTCGCATAGACGCATAATTAACATCTTCTCCATTTCCTCCAGAAATTTTACCATATGTAACAGCATAATTTCCACCAGGATAGCCTATAGAATGAACTAAAGAACCCATAGGTGGTGTCGATGGTGCGATTTTAAAAGACTTATAACCTTTTTGACCATCAGGTGGAAGATAATATACAATTGGACCGTCTGATCGATTTGTCACATAAACAAGTTTTGCAACTATTTTTTTGCCAGGATCTTTTTTGCTTTTAAATGTAATAGTCTGTCCAAGTCCATTAAGACAGTGCTTTGCAGTAAATAGGTAGTTTCCCTCTACCATAAAACCTGTACAACCGTCTAGTTTTAAAACTCTAGGGTCTGTACTTAGTTCTGCTTTAGCCTGAGTAACTAAAGACGTGGCGACGATTAGCGATAAAAGAATTTTCATTTCATGTTCCCTGTTAAAGTGTTACCTTCCATCTATTGTAAATAGATATTGTAAAAGTGGACTTCTTGCTAAATCAGCAGGAGAAACCCTGTCATCTGCAAGGTAGGGAACGGGGTCCATATAGTTCCGTCTCAAAGCGACAGTAACGGCAGTGGAGCATACTTTCGCTTTTGCTACTTCGTCGTCATTAAAGTTTTGTTGAAAAAGACGGGCACCCGGAATGAATCTTAACAACATCTTCCATATGTTTTTCCAACCGTAAGGTTGTCCCGTCCATCTTATTATATCCTCGGTCATGGCCGAAGCGATTTCTTTTGTGTAATTTTTCTCAATTAGCTTAAAATTGCCGTCTTTATCTATTTCATCATATGATATAGATTTAACAGGTCTGAAAACATCTATACTGAGCGGGGCGTTGTCAACCTGACTTTTCAGAGAAACCGATCTACCCCCCATAAATTCCCTAAATTCTACACACTCTAGAATGTCTCCATCTTTATGAGCTAAGGCAACATGACTGTGGAGACCGCCAGTATACCTTTTGATTAAAAACCCAATAATACCAGAACCTTGAAATAAAAGAATATCGCCTTCTTGAATTAATTCCTTAGCCTGATTATATTTGATTGGATTCATTTAGTTCTCCAGTTTCTTTTCTATACGTTCTAGGATGTCAGCTATACGAGTTTGATCATTCACAATCCTCTGCATTACATCCTTCATGTCTTTTTGAGTTTCTCCCCAGCTCCTTGGCACATAAACCATCGGAACGCCATCATTATCTTTTTCTTTATGAATACTATAAATATAAGCAAGTTTCATTCTTTCTTGCTCAGACATGGCGGATTTCTCCGGCATGAATTTCAATAATAGAATTTCACAAATTTTACCAAATGATATAACAACAAAACCCAAGAGGGCTAATGCTGGAATTTGAACTATGTCCATAGTGATACCGCCATAAAAGTAGCCCCGCAGAGTTTCCCCTGCGGGACTAAAAAAATAGTTTACTTACGAACCAGTACGCTCTGAATAAGTAGCGCCACTAGCGTCAATTGCGCCATACATGTAGGATAGTTCACCGGGAACAGCCTGTGTACCAATAGCATTATCGACGGTAGTTGCAGTCGAGGTATCACCATCATCATAATCAGCAGCGTTCATAGGATCTGGAGTTCCAGAACCCCAAGGAGTTCTCTGTGCGGAGACCCCAAGATGTTCAAATGACCCATTTCTCCAAGCCGTAAGTGTTTTAGCACCAATTGGAGTTAGTGAGCTTCGCTCATTGTCTCTAGCACTTTCACGACCATTAAGCGTTAGCGCTGTACTAGCAGTACCGTTAATGTTGTTATTAGCCTGATTACCAATAAGGATGAAAGCTGACTGATCATAAGCAAAAGTACCAGTAGCAGCCAAGGCTGTTACTGTAATGTCAGTATCTTTAGGAGCAGTTCTCCTATCAACACCATCAGTACCCTGTGTTTTAAGATCAAAAACTTTGGTAACAGGGCTACCATCCGTAACAGTAGTAGCACTAGTAATACCAATCACGACGCCGCCAATTTTTTGTGCCGTGAAAGCACCGTCTCCAGTTGGAGCCACTTTATACGTTGAAGGAATTGTCATTTTTTTTCTCCATGACTGCGACCTTCGTTCCTATTTTTTCCTAAGATTGTAATATTCCAATTCCTACTTTATACTACACCATTTTTGTGATCATCCGATGTTATCACAATAGAGGTTTTATCTTTTTTAAAATCGCTTAATTTTAGTTCAAATTCTTGATCTTCTTCTTCATTTGTAGCAATATAGTCTATAAACCCATCTCTAGAGCAAAAAACAGCCCATCTTTTAAACTCCATCAACTGCGTTTTTAGTACTTCTATTACCTCTATATCATCCATAGCTGATTTAATTGATGAAGATTCGCCACCAATAATACCTTGTACTGTTTCTCTGACATCCCTAAAATCAAATAATTGCGCAACCCCTATAAAGAAACGATACCTGGATAATACCTTGAAAGCCTCAATCCCCGGAATTTCCTCTAACCCCATCGCAATTTCGCTAGTGATATCAAAATTAGTATGCCCTATCCAACAATCAAACATTTTTGATGGTCTAAGAGGGTCGTCAATAGAAAAGACCCCTAGCGGGGTTCTTATTCTAGGCGAAGGCATCATTGGGCCAAAATTTAATTGCGAGATTAAGTCTTCCTCGATTTGGCTCTCTGGGGAAAATGGTTCTTCGATCTCTTCTGGAAGTTCCATCTGAGGTGGTAGATCAATATCTTCCCACTTTTCCCATGCGATTTTATTTTTCATGACCGCCCCTAAATGCTGAATTCTGACGCCGATATAACAGGTTTCTGCTTCTCTGAATTCAAAATGTTAGAAGACTGTGTCAATAGATTTGATATAAAAAGTTTTTTAGCTTCTTCGTCATCGATTTGTTTAAAAATTAGATCAATTGTATCTTCTGTTACAGAACCGGAAAGTACTAGACATAGAATATTAAGAAATGTGTTCATGTCCTGAATGTTAAATTTACACTTTAGATCCTCTCCTTCCTCATCGACGAAAAAGGTTATATAGTCTTTATTGTCGTCTGGTTTTTCATCAAAAACATCTTGTTGATCCAAAATAGTTTTTAATCCATCGAATATATTAATCTTTTTTCTCCTCTTGTATCTCGTTTATCTTCTTTAGAAGAAGATCTATTTTTTCATCCTGCTGATCCACTTCTTGTTTAATAACCTGCTCTTGATGATCAAAAGACTCAATTACAGTATTTCCCCCGACGCTTCCACCCATAAGAATCGCCCCAGCAGTAATTAATGTTTTAGGATTTAACATTTTAAGAGCTTTTTTAGCGCTTTCTACATCCTCAATAAGATCTTCTACTGAGGTCATTCTAGCTCTGAGTTCTGATGCTTTACCCTTTAGTTCATCTAGTTCGACAGTAATTTTTATTAAATCATCTTTTGAGTCTTCATTCTTTTCTATTCTATCTTCTAGATTGCGGCAAAAGGTTTGCAGCTTTCCAATGTTTACGGCTAAATTAACTGGATCATTTGAATCACCAGACCAACCAAGAGTAGAACCGCTCATATGACACACCTTTTAAAGAGTTGCGGTATGTCCTAAAAATCAATCCTTCTTTTTGTCTGTCGCGCTTTTATTGCTGCTTTGAACCCACTTATCTTTAAGGGGTGATGAGGGGGTAATTTCTTCTTTAACTTCTTTAACTTCTTTAACCAGTTCAACTGGTTTAGCTGGTTTAGCTGGTTTACAGTTTTTTGCACACCAATCTTCTAGATCTTTTTTTGACCCTCCAGGAAACCACTTTCCGTCAGACTGATGAACCGGATGTCTTCCGGAAAATCCCATAACAAAACCCTCCCCCTGTGCCGTCATTTTGCAGTCGCCACCTTTGTTTTTACATTTTTCACACAACATCACAATACCTCTTCTAATACCTTAACTATTTTTTCTGCTGAATGTTTCCACGTAAATTCCTCTGCCGTCTGAATTCCTTCTTTGTTTTGCTCTAACTTGTTTTCCTGCTTTAACTTATGTACTTTTTTCATATACTCTGCAAGTTGATCAATCTGCTCATCATTTAAACAGTACCAATCACCCTGACCATTAAAAAACTTTCCATCGTAAGCCAACTCCATATCACTCACATCGATTAACATACTATTGTTTTTATTACAAAACTCAGTATGCCCCGTACAATTTGTAGTAATAACAGATTTGCCACATGACATCATCTCCAGAAGCTCAAGGTTCCACCCTTCTGCCCTTGCTGGAAAAACGCCACAATCCATCTCTGTCATAGTATTATACACCTCTTCTTGGGTCTCTTGACGTTTTATAAACTTAACCTTAGAACCAAGTTCGGTGTTTACATAGAAATCCACCCATTCCTGATGCTCATGTGGTTTTAGAAAAATATTTTCACATGACATGAATAGTTCTACATCATCATCTGGAATGAAAGCCCTATTAAATGCTTCAATTAAAACATCATGCCCTTTGCGCACTTCCCACTTGCCGTAATTAACAAATCTTGTTGGACCGTCGTTATTAACTTCCACATCTTTAAAAGTCTGCCTATCCACGCCTAGTGGAACAACATAAACAGTTTCTTCTTTTCTGTCTATATTTGACAGTACTGTTTTTTTAGCCCATTCAGAACAAACAATTAAATGGTCTGGATATTCTAGATTGTGTTTTTCCACATCTGTGAATTTGCTCAGTTCAAAAATGGGAAACCCTATAGTTGGACCTCTACCAGCAAAATTTTTCATATCAAATTGATGCCAAATCTTTAAACATGGGGCATCATGATGAAAATTTAGATCAAATCCATCAATCGTTTCTTGAATATGATGGAATTTAGGTTCTGGAGAGAAGGTTGATCTATGCGGGAAGCACTGGGCAGAAACATCCAGTAACTTACTTAATTCTTCAAATAAATAGCATCCAACATACCCGTAAGATACGGTATTGAAAGGGGTTATGAGGTTTAATTTCATTCTTCGTAATCCGGTATAACGCCTAGTTCAGAAAGGTGTAAACATATAATTAACATAACATCGCTGGGACTGTCTGTTAATTGTCCATCAAGTTCTACTTCGTCGAAGGGGCATTTATCATAAACGGACATCGCAAGCTCAAGCCCGTCAATCAAGAATTTTTCATCTTGAGTTTTATCGAAATTTCTTAAATGTCCTATAAAATGAATAGCGTCAGCTTGTGTCTGTGCGCTATCATAGAAGTGCGTTACTTTATTTATGTCCGCTTCGTGGGGCTGCACCATGAATATAATCCATATCTAAAAATCTCCACCTATTCATATGGTCAACCTTTTCGCTAGTGTTGATAAAATTAAGGTAGTCTTGTAAATCTTCCCAATTAGAAAACATCATCTCATGCGGCATAACACCAAACAGCCAATTTGGTAAACTGTTTTTGCCCTGTTTACACATGGTAAGTACAGGTTTTTTTTGACTGATTGCTAGAAATGCCTCGTTGTAAGAGCCTGTCATATGTATATCAAGATCGACGTACAGAATTAAAAAATGCGCTATATCCACCATTCTCAAGTCGATAGCGCAAATTGGTTTCATTAATTCTCTAGCTTGATTATATCTGCCTTCATTCTTTAATAGGTCAACTTTTTGTTTAGTTTGTTCATTTTCTTCGCCAAAAGCACAGGCTTTGTCACAAGGGTCTAAAATACCAACGTTTAAGTCCAGCAACAAAGGTTTGAGATTGTTTCTCCACTCCGTCGCTGCCGCCCAATCGGTTCGATCCATTGGACCACTAAGGTAACATAACTGACCTTTTAATCTATCCATTTAACGTACTCCGACATTACTTCTTCTGAAGAATAGATATTTTCAGTAGTATCTATCCAAAAAGGCTCTCTATCCAAAACAAAACCCCGCTCACTAACTGTGAACGAGGCTGATATCATTACGTCTGTATCAAAGTATCTATTTAGGGATCGCAAGCAAGCATCAAATTGCGACTTTGCCATAATTACTGTTTTTAGCTCACCTGATTGTACATAGTATTTATTCATTATATGATTTCCGCATCGGCATTGCGTAGGTAATTCACTATTCTTCAGACTCTTTTTCTTTTACTATCGGTTCTAGTCTTTCCCGATTTTCATACTGGAGTCTTGCAAGCTCTCGTTCAACTTGTTTGTCTTCTCTGAGAGCCTCGCGCTTTTTGCGGAGCTTAACCTTAATCCTTTTACGTCTTTCTTGCAGCTTCTTCTCTTTTTTTCTTTTC
>Ga0115551_1001112_pt1 | contig 17486 bp, 13 predicted proteins | sample COGITO_mtgs_1103_FD_87179 | JGI IMG/M metagenome (GOLD analysis project Ga0115551, IMG submission 87179) | Pelagic marine microbial communities from North Sea - COGITO_mtgs_110321 | ecosystem: Environmental > Aquatic > Marine > Epipelagic | place: Germany:Helgoland, sampling site Kabeltonne... | reverse complement strand
TTCTTATATAGAAAGAACCTACAATTAGACCTGTATACTGGAATAAACTTTCAAAATGAACCTTCAAGGGAAATCATTGGGTTAGGTTTTTCATATCGCTTAGACAAACATTAGCATATGATGAATCATAAAACTCATTTAATTGGAGTCAAAAATTATATATGATAGAAATTAGAGAAGCCATTGGTAAGAAAGGAATCAAAGATTTTGTTTGTTTTCCATTCTCTTTATACAAAAACAATCCTTATTGGGTACCCCCTATTATTAAAGATGAAATGGAGGTTTTTGACCCATCAATTAATCCTGTTTTTAAAACTGCTCAAGCACGTTTTTTCTTGGCATATATGGATGGTGAAATTGTAGGCAGGGTGGCTGCAATGATCAACTGGATTGAGGTAAAAGAACAAAAAATAAAGAAAATGCGCTTTGGTTGGATGGATTTCATAGACAATAAAGCGGTCTCTAAAGCACTCATCGAAAAAGTAGCCGAGATTGGTCGTGAATACGAATTAACTTACATGGAGGGTCCAGTAGGTTTTTCTAACTTAGACAAGGTAGGTTGCCTTATTGAAGGCTTTGATCACATAGGGACTATGATTACATGGTATAACCACCACTATTACGCAGCACATTTTGAATCTTTAGGATTTGTCAAGGAAAAAGAATACATGGAAAATATCTTTCCATTTAGCAATATAGACCCAAGTCTTTTTAATAAAGCGCAGGAACTAATCAAAAGGCGTTATAAACTTAAAGCACTCAATTTCACTAAGACCAAGGACATTTTACCTTACGCAAATAAAATGTTTGATTTATTCAATGAGAGCTATGCAAATTTATCCTCTTTTGTACCTATAACAGAGGTGCAAAAAGATTTTTTTACAAAGAGATACCTGTCTTTTATTAATCCTGAATTCATAAAATTTGTTTTAGATGAGCAAGATAACTTGGTGGCCTTTGCGATTCTAATGCCTTCCTTTTCAAAAGCTTTGCAAAAAGCAAATGGACGTTTGTTTCCCTTTGGATTATTTCACTTACTACAAGCGAGAAGAAAATCTAAAGACATTATTTTTTACCTTATTGGGGTCCACCCAAAATATCAAAACAAAGGACTTACAGCCATCTTGTTCCATGAATGTTGGAATGCCTGTAACAAAAAGGGCATTGAGAAATGTATTAGAACCCCTGAACTAGAGGAAAATATAGCCATAAAGAATTTATGGAGTGCTTTTGATCCAAAAGTGCACAAACGCAGGAGAACCTATAAAAAAATATTATAAAAAAAGCCTGATAGTTTTCCTATCAGGCTTTTTTTTAGAAAAATCACTTCCTAATATATAAATAATTACTCTCCCATTGCAGCACTCACTGCTGCAGAAAGTCTTTTATACGTTCCATTCTCTAAACGCTCTCTTATTGAGGAGAAAGCGGTTAATGTAAGGCCTATATCTTCTTGTGTATGGGTTGCAGTTGGAATTAATCTCAAAAGAATTAAACCTTTAGGTATTACAGGATATACTACTATAGAACAGAAAATACCATGGTTTTCTCTAAGGTCTTTTACCAAGGCCATAGCCTCTGGTATACTTCCATTCAAATACACAGGGGTAACACAACTAGTGGTAGTACCTATGTCAAAGCCTTGTGCTTTTAGACCCGATTGCAACGCATTTACGTTACGCCATAAATTTTCCTTGAGCTCTGGTTGGGTTCTAAGCATATCTAAACGCTTCAAAGCGCCTTTAACGTAAATCATTGGAAGCGACTTCGCGAACATTTGCGAACGCAAGTTATATTTCAAATAGTCAATAATTTCTTTGTCTGCAGCAATAAATGCACCAATACCTGCCATAGATTTTGCGAAAGTAGCGAAATAAACATCTATGTCTGCCTGTATGCCTTGTTCTTCACCTGCTCCAGCACCTGTCTTTCCTAGGGTACCAAAACCGTGGGCGTCGTCTACTAATAATCTAAAGTTGAATTTTTGTTTAAGGGCTACAATTTCTTTTAGCTTTCCTTGCTCTCCCCTCATACCAAACACACCTTCTGAAATCACTAAGATTCCTCCACCAGTTTGTTCTGCCATCTTTGTAGCACGCTCTAAATTCTTTTCTAAACTCTCAATATCGTTGTGCTTGAAAGTAAATCTTTTACCCATGTGCAAGCGAACCCCATCTATGATACAAGCGTGAGCGTCTACATCATACACTATAATGTCGTCCTTGGAAACCAAGGCGTCTATAGTAGACATAATACCCTGGTATCCGAAATTTAAAAGATAAGTGGCTTCTTTTTCTACAAATTCAGCCAATTCATTTTGTAATTGCTCGTGAAAGTCAGTGTGACCACTCATCATTCTAGCCCCCATAGGATAAGCAGCACCATGTTCTAGCGCTGCAGCACCATCTACTGCTTTAATCTCTGGTAAATTAGCCAAACCCAAATAATCATTGATACTCCAGGTAATGACTTCTTTTCCTCTGAAAGACATTCTATTGGAAATAGGTCCCTCTAGCTTAGGAAATACAAAATAACCTTCTGCCTGTGAAGCCCATTTTCCTAATGGGCCTTTATTTTCTTTAATTCTTTCGAAAAGATCTCTCATGCGTGTTTTTTTCTAGCTACAAAAGTAATTAATTTTTCACAAGACAGCCCAATTATTTAGCGCCTGTGTCTGTACTTAATTAAATTTAATTATGGTTTAAGGGGACTGCAGTGTGGTCTTTTGTTCTTTCAATACATGTGGCTCCTCTAGGAAGCCTTGTGCAGACATCCACTCGTCAGAGTAAATTTTACTCATATATTTTGATCCGTGATCAGGAAATATCACAACAACCTTAGCATTTTTATCAAAGGTACCGGAAGCTTGAAGTTGTTTAACACCTTGAAGGGCTGCACCAGAGGTGTATCCTGCGAAAATACCTTCCGTTTTAGAAATTTCCCTTGCTGTGTGGGCACTTTCATGATCGGTCACTTTTATAAAATAATCAATGGCATTAAAATCAGTGGCTGTGGGGATTAGGTTTTTCCCTAAGCCTTCTATCCTATAAGGGAAAATGTCTTCTGGATTAATTTCACCAGTCTCATGATAGCCTTTTAAAATAGACCCGTATGCATCTATTCCAATCACTTTAATAGCCGGATTCTGCTCTTTTAAAAACTGAGCCGTCCCAGAAATAGTTCCCCCAGTCCCGCTACAAGCTACCAAATGAGTGATTTGCCCATTGGTGTCTTCCCATATTTCTGGACCCGTACTGCGGTAATGAGCCTCTGTATTAAGGCTGTTAAAATACTGGTTAATATAAATAGAATTTGGGGTGTTATTGTGAATGGTCTTTGCTACCTCGTAATAAGATCTTGGATCGTCTGCGCTAACGTGGGCTGGGCAAACATGAACCTCAGCACCCATAGCCCTTAACATGTCTATCTTATCTGGAGAAGATTTAGAACTCACTGCTAAAATACATTTATAGCCTTTTATAGCACTCACCATAGCCACGCTAAATCCTGTATTTCCTGAGGTAGTTTCTATAATAGTGTCTCCTGGATTCAATAAACCCTTTTCCTCTGCTATAGTAATAATATGGTATGCAATTCTATCTTTAGCAGAATGGCCGGGATTAAAAGCTTCTAATTTGGCGTAAAATTCGCCATCAAAACCACTAACGGTTTTTTGAAGTTGTACAAGCGGTGTTTTTCCTATAAGGGGTAGGATACTGTTGTGAGCATGTATCTTTTTATGCATGTAACTGTTTTTGATTCAGGTATTCAAGTAAAAATACACTGCAAATTTAATGTTTTTTTTTAACTTAGATTTTCTGAGCCAAATCTAAAATAAAGGCATATTCTTTGGCAACTTCTTTCAATGCCTCAAACCTACCTGAAGCGCCTGAATGTCCTGCCTCCATATTAGTATTAAATAACAATATATTATGGTCGGTTTTTAAATCCCTTAATTTTGCCACCCATTTGGCTGGCTCCCAATACTGTACTTGTGAATCATGATAGCCTGTGATAACTAATGTATTCGGATAGTCTTGTGGCTTAACATTGTCATATGGAGAATAAGACATCATATAATTGTAATAATTTTCTTCATTAGGATTACCCCATTCGTCATACTCCCCTGTAGTCAGGGGAATACTACTGTCTAGCATGGTAGTGACAACGTCTACAAATGGTACACTTGCTATAATTCCTTTGTATAAGTGTGGGGCCATATTCATCACAGCACCCATTAATAGTCCGCCAGCAGATCCGCCATAGGCGAACAAACCCTTAGCAGCAGTGAATTTTTCTGAAATTAAAAATTCAGAACAGGCTATAAAATCTGTAAAAGTATTGCGCTTACTAAGCAATTTACCGTCATCATACCAAGGTCTTCCCAAGTATTCACCACCTCTAATATGCGCAATAGCATACACAAAGCCTCGGTCCAACAGACTAAGTCTCACAGTAGAGAAATAAGGGTCAGAAGTATGCCCATAAGATCCATATCCGTACTGTAACAAAGGACTGCTTCCATCCAAAGGGGTGTCTTTACGGTACACCAACGAAATAGGGACCTTTACACCGTCTTTAGCAGTGGCCCAAACCCTTTGAGAAGCATAATTATCCTCTTTAAAATTTCCTCCTAAAACTTCTTGTTGCTTTAAAAGTTCCTTTGACCTAGTGGCCATATTATAATCATATACACTAGCAGGTGTAGTCATGCTATTGTATCCAAAACGTAAAATTTCTGAGTCAAAATCTGGATTTGTTCCTACATAAGCAGTGTAGGTTTCATTGTCAAAAGGCAGGTAGTGAGGTGGTATAGTAGTATCCCATGGAACAATCTGTATACAACTTAAACCGTGACGCCTCTCTGAGAGTATATAATAGTTTTTAAAAATAGTAATGTCTTCAAGTAACACTTTAGGTCTGTGGGGTATAAAATCCTCCCAATGAGACATATGGGTGTTAGATTCATTAACTTTCATGACCTTAAAATTAATCGCTTCATCTTTATTGGTCAATATATAAAAGTGATCTCCATAATGGTTTAAATCATATTCTAAACCTCTCGTTCGAGGGCTAAAAACAACGGGGGTAGCTTCTGGCTGGTCTGCTGGAAATATGCTGTATTCCTTTGTTAAAGTACTAGAAGATCCAATGACAATATATTTCTTGCTTTTGGTTTTAAAAACATATGCATTAAAAGTTTCATCTAACTCTTCATAAATCTTCACATCTTCACTGACATCTCCTAACTTATGCCTATATATTGCCTCTGAACGTAAGGTATTTTCGTTTTTAGATGTATAGAAAAATGTTTTGTTGTCTGCAGCCCAACTAGCACTTCCTGTCGTATTCTCAATTCTGTCTGTTAACAGCGCACCAGTAATTATATTTTTAACATGCAAAGTGTACTGTCTTCTAGACACTGTGTCTGTAGAAAAAACACATAAAGTATTGTCTGGACTTACAGAGAAACCTCCCAGGCTGAAATACTCATAGTTTTCTGCCAATACATTACAGTCTAACAGCAATTCTTCTTGTGCAGACAAATGGTCTTTTTTACGGGTGTAAATGGGGTATTCTTTTCCTAGCTCATATTTGGTGATATACCAATATCCATTGTGCTTATAGGGCACTGAACTGTCGTCTTCCTTTATCCTAGACTTCATTTCCTCAAAAAGACGGTCTTGAAAATCTTTTGTGTGGGCTGTAGCCTGATCGTAATAGTTGTTTTCCGCTTTAAGGTAGTTGAGTACCTCTGGGACATCTCTTTCATTCATCCAGAAATATGGATCTACTCTTTCGTAACCTAAATGTGAGAGGGTTTTATTTTTCTTTGGTGCCTGAGGCGTATTAGGAAAAGTCATGTCAAAAAATTTAAGGCCACAAAAATACCCAATAAATAATTGGACTTAGGAATAATGTGCGTTAAAAACCATTTAAAATTGACAATAAACGGCTGTGCATCTCATCGGTGTAATTAAGGTGGGTCACCAATCGTAACTTTCCTGATCCCATTGAGATTAATCTAATGTTATTTTCATTCATTTTATCCATAAATGCCTGGGCATCTAACACAGACTCTTTGAGCTCAAAAATAATGATATTAGTATCTACAGGAGATACGGAAGAAATAAAGTCTTTCTTAGATAAGATTGCTTCAATCTCTTTGGCTTTTTTATGGTCTTCTTTGAGTCTTTCTCTGTGATGGTCTAAGGCATAAATACCTGCAGCAGCTAAGAAACCAGCTTGTCTCATTCCACCCCCAAATACCTTTCTAACCCTAAGTGCTTTGGCTATAAAATCTTTAGATCCTAATAGCACAGAACCTACGGGACAGCCTAAACCTTTAGACAGACAGACACTAATGGAGTCAAATAAGTTGCCGTAAAGTTTAGGATCTTCTCCAGTCACAGCGAGTGCGTTCCATATTCTTGCACCATCTAGATGAAATTTAAGCCCGTTAGAGGTACAAACTTCTTTAATCGCTTTCATTTCATTTATGTCCCAAATAGACCCTCCACCTTTGTTGGTTGTATTCTCTAAACAAACCAAGGTAGTTAAGGGGCTGTGGTAAAAGTCAGGAGGATTAATGGTAGCCTTAACTTGCTTTGCTGTAATCATGCCCCTGTGGCCAGCTATCAGTTTACAAGACACGCCTGAATTAAAGCTCACTCCCCCACCCTCATAATTAAAAATATGGGCATAATGATCACAGATCAGTTGTTCTCCCGGCTGTGTGTGCACTTTAATAGCTGTCTGATTGGCCATAGTACCAGAGGGAAAAAACAAAGCAGCTTCCATACCAAATAGGGCAGCTGTTTTTTCTTCAAGGGCATTTACTGTAGCATCTTCTTTAAAAACGTCATCTCCAACTTTAGCAGACATCATGGCCGCCAACATCCCTTTGGTTGGCGTAGTAACCGTATCACTGATTAAATTAATTTCCATAAATCAAGGCTTAAAAAGAGCAATTCATTCCTATTGGAGACCCATCAGGTACTGTTGGCGCTGGAATTACTTTAAAGTTCTCAGGAGATTTCAAGAAGGCGGCATACCTTCTGAATAATTCTTGGTCATATAAATCTTTAGAGACCGATAATGTGCCCGCCTTTTCTTTTAAAAAGGAATGAACTACTGCGTTTACTTGAGGATGCACCATTTCTTGCTGGGCCAAATTCAATAAATGCGTAAACACCCTAAAGTTAATATTCAACTGCACATTTTGAATATAATTATCCTTGTGTTTTAGGCCAATAGTGCCCTGCCATAAAGCAGACAACACAGCCTGTAAGTCTAGCTGACTGTTGTCTAGCGCCTTTTGCTGAATTAATCTAGTAGCCCGCTGTGGGTGTAACAAAAATCCTAAAGTCACGTCTGCAGCAGTTTCAGTTGCAGATAAAGGGTCAAATGTCACACCTGTTTTTCCTTTAAAAGATTCTCTACCACTATTATAAGAAGGAGATCTCGGAGGGAATAGTGTTAATTTTTCTTCCGGAATAGCCATTTCAGCAGCGTTTAAAGTACGTAATAAAGTCCTTAGCGCTTCTTTTTGGTCTTTGGCAGCAATGGTATAAGCATCTGACTGATTGCTCCCTTTTACTTGGTAGCTATAATCAATTCCACCAATGACTTTAGCGGCTGCCTCTGCCTGATAGCGATGAAAAAAATACAAAGGCACAAACACATCTTCTAATACAGAAAGTGGTTCTCCTTGGCGAATATTATGAATACCAAACTGATCAATCGCTTTAGAACGCACCTCCAAAACGTCATTTAATCCCTGAGCAGCAGTAGCGCCATTGTCCCAAAGGTGGGCAAAAGCACTGGCACTACCAGCTGGTCTTGCATCTGAATCTGATAAGTATTTTTGGCCTTCAGCCGATGCCGCTTCCAAAATAGCATTCAAAGCAGCTTGCTCATCTTTTACACTGTCTGGAAAATCACTGTAGGAATAGGCAACACTTACCTTATCCCAAGACCCAATTCCCGTTTCATAAGCATTAGAAAAAGATACTTCACCTTCTTTAAGCTCGAATTGAGGGTGTGGGTAATCCATTACAGAGGCTTTTTGGTGTGCACTTGCAGCAAAATTGTGCATAAAACCTAAAGTGTGGCCAATTTCATGGGCAGACAATTGTCTGATTCGAGAAACAGCCATAGCTAACATGCCTTGGTGGTTTTCATCTCCATCTTTAAAGGGTTCTTTACTGAGCGCTTGTGCAATCATAAAGTCTTGTCTAATTCTTAAACTTCCGAGACTCACATGTCCTTTTAAAATTTCTCCAGTTCGAGGATCCGAGACGTTACTGCCATAACTCCAACCTCTAGTAGACCTGTGAATCCATTGAATGACATTGTACCTTACATCTAAAGGATCTGCGTCTTCAGGCAACATTTTTACTTGAAAAGCATCTTTGTATCCTATGGCTTCAAAAGCCTGATTCCACCATCTACCTCCCTCTAAAAGTGCTGTTCTTACTGGTTCTGGAGTCCCATTGTCTAAATAATAAATAATAGGCTCAACTGCTTCACTCACTGAAGCATTGGGGTCTTTTTTTTCCAATCTATGTCTGGCTATATATCTTTTTTCAATAGGGCTACTCACAGCTGTGGCATAATCTAAATAAGAAAAGGAGTACGCTCCAGACCTAGGATCGTACTTTCTTTTTTCAAAATCCAATTCAGGTAAGGCCACAAATGAATGGTGTTGTGCTACAGTCACAAGGTCTGGACTAGGCACCACAGACCTTAAATAGCTTCCTTTGGCTTTTCCCTTAAAGGTGAGCATAACATCTATTTCAATATTTTTTGGAAAAGCTTTTGTGCGTGCCATATTCATAGCACTTTTGGATTTATCTAAAGTAAAACTTCCCTGATTCGATTGTTGTAAACGATCGCTCACACCATGGGCATCTTGCATTAAAAAATCAGTAATATCTATAATATATTTACCGTTAGACATGCTTTCAATAGGGAAACCAAATAATACAGAAGAAGCAAAAGCCTGCTTAACAGATTCCTTTTCCAGGGCATTGTCCGTAAGGGCCCTATATTGAAGGTTGGGCTGAATAAGCATGAGCTTATTGGCCATTTTCTTGAAGGAAACTACCCGCTCTCCGCCCAATTGACCTCTATCTAAACCAATATCATTACTGCCAATACCACTACTTAAAGAATTTATATAAAGAAACTCTTTGTCTAATTCCGTTACCTCTAGGTAAATTTTACCTGAGTCATTGTCATAATAAAAGGGGAAATAGCCATCGAATTTTTGAAATTGGGTCTTGTTTAAATTGAGTTGACCAAAAACAAAACTACTCATAGCCAAGCAGCAAAAGGAAAGAAAAACACGCATAAGATTGGTTTTTAAGGCGGTTAATAAAAGAGACATCGGCCTGGAAAGGCCTTAAATTAAGTAAAAACTAAATTTACTAAAATTGATGGTACAACCAAGGGTAAATAGTATTTTTGCTCAAAATGATTACTATGCTCACTACAGATCAATATAAAGGTCTTTTAGATCGCCTTGGTGCGTTAAGGAGGTATCTTTGACGTAGATGCCAAGCGCATTGAAATTGAAAACGAGGAAGAAAAGACCCTCGCACCTGACTTTTGGGACCAACCACAGAAAGCACAAGCACACCTCAAATTCATACAATCAAAGAAAATATGGGTACAAGGTTATGAAAAAGCCAAAGCACTCATTGAAGACTTAGCGGTTATGATGGAGTTTGCAGATGCAGGGGAAATCACGGAAGATGAATTAAAAATAGCCTACCAAAATACTTTGGATGTTTTAGAAGACCTGGAGTTTAGAAACATGCTTTCGGAAGAAGGCGACAACCTCTCTGCTGTTCTGCAAATTACCGCTGGTGCTGGTGGAACGGAAAGTTGTGACTGGGCTGCCATGCTCATGCGCATGTATATGATGTGGAGTCAAAAAGCAGGCTTTAAAATTAAAGAACTCAATTATCAAGAGGGAGATGTTGCTGGAGTTAAGACTGTGACCCTTGGTATTGAAGGCGATTTTGCTTTTGGTTGGCTAAAAGGAGAAAATGGGGTCCATAGGTTGGTTCGTATTTCACCCTTTGACAGCAACGCCAAAAGACACACCTCATTTGCCTCTGTATATGTGTATCCGCTTATTGATGACTCCATTGAAATTGTCATAAACCCTGCAGATATTTCTTGGGCCTTCGCAAGGTCTGGAGGCGCGGGTGGTCAGAATGTCAACAAAGTAGAAACAAAGGTGATCTTAACCCACCACCCTACTGGTATTATTATTCACAATTCAGAAACACGTTCTCAATTAGACAATAGGGAAAATGCCATGAAACTCCTCAAATCTCAGTTGTATGAAATTGAGCTCAGAAAAAGGCAAGAAGCACGGTCTGAGATAGAATCTTCCAAAATGAAAATTGAATGGGGGTCTCAGATTAGAAATTATGTGCTACATCCTTATAAACTGGTTAAAGACGTGAGGTCAGGCACAGAAACTGGAGATGTTGACGCTGTTTTAGATGGCCATTTAGACCCATTCCTTAAAGGGTTTTTAATGCTTATGGGACAAAACGAGGAAACAGAATAAATTGTTTTAACAAATCTTTAACTTTTTGAGACTAAACCAAGGTCTAATTTTAAAATCTAACAAACATCACTATGAAAGCAATTAAAACCCTTTTATTGATTTTAATCACTTCTTTAAGTACAGAAGCCTTTTCGCAATTTGGTATGGGTGGTATGGGAATGGGTAGAAATCCACAGACAGGTAGAAGACAATCACTGGCTCCTCAGGCACCACAAAGGCAAGAGAAACCGGAAAACCTTACAGCAGAGCAAATTGTAGACCTTCAAATGGACGCTTTCAAAGAGGCTTTAGACCTCAGTGCTTTTGAGGTAGCTGTTTTAAGAACCATCCTAGTGAATTCTGTACAAAAGAGAATAGAATTACAGCTGCTTAAATTATCAGATGTAGACCAAATAAGGGCAGCAGTAGAAAAAATTGACAAGGAACAAGAAGAGGCCCTAAAATCTGGTTTACCTGCTGAGAAGTATGATGCTTTCATTGCCCTGCAAGAAGAAGGTTTTAAGAAAACCAAAAAAAAGAAGAAAAAACGAAAGAAAAATAAATCTTAATGAAACAATACTCCCTATTTATCCTTTTATCTTTAAGTTCATTGTTTATGTGGTCTCAATCGAGACCAGAGGCAAAATCCTCCATTACAGTAACGGGCACTGTTATAGATAAAGATACCGGGGAGCCACTTGAATACGCAACTTTAGTATTGCAATCTGTAGAGAATCCCAGCCAAGTAACTGGCGGGATCACCGACCAAATGGGATTGTTCTCGGTGGAAGCAAAAGCAGGAAATTACAACCTTAGTATTGAATATATTTCATACAAAACCTACACACTTAACAACCAAACTTTAAATACTGACATCAATTTAGGCACTATTGCTATTGGATTAGATGTGTCTCAATTAGATGAAGTGGAATTGGTTGCAGAGCGAACTACTGTTGAGCTTAGGTTAGATAAAAAAGTATATAATGTTGGGCAGGATCTTACTGTTAAGGGAGGATCTGTAACCGATGTTTTAGATAACGTTCCTTCTGTATCTGTAGATGTAGAAGGTAATATTAGTTTAAGGGGAAATGAAAGTGTTAGGATTCTAATCAATGGAAAACCTTCCGCCCTTTCAGGATTAAGTCCAGATGCCTTAAAGCAATTACCGGCAGACGCCATTCAAAAAGTAGAAGTCATTACCAATCCATCTGCTAGATATGACGCAGAAGGGACTGCAGGTATTTTGAATATTGTACTTAAGCAAAAAAAAACAGTGGGCTTAAATGGCGCAATTAACGCCACCCTAGGAACCCCAAAAAACAATGCGGGTACTTTGAACCTAAATTTAAGAAGGGACAAATTCAATCTATTCACCACCACTACTTTTAGAAACAATGAAGGACCTGGAAATGGTTTTAACAACCAAGAGAACTTTGATGAGAATGGTCAAACCTTAAGTTTTCAAGATGAAAAAAGGCTTTATTTAAGGGATAATACTAATTTTAATACCAATTTAGGCCTCGAATTTTTTATAGATGAAACCAGCAGTATCACTAATTCTGTGGTTTTTGGAAACTCTAATGGGGGGACTAGAACAGAGGTAGATTTTAACAATTACAATGCAGAAAGAATATTGAGTTTGTCTAGAGAACGAATTAGTGTAGAAACCGAAACAGACAACAACTTTCAGTATTCTGTGAATTACCAAAAGAAGTTTAAGAAAGACGGCCATCTTTTAACGGCAGACTACCAGTATTCTACTGGGGATGAATTTGAAGATGCTGAAATTTTCGAAACCATTCTTCAAGACAATAGCTATCTTCCTACGGAGCGCACCAGTACTACTGAAAATCAAAAAAATCAACTAATACAAGCAGATTATGTGCTGCCTTTTGGGAGTGAAAATCAATCACAATTTGAACTGGGGTACCGAGGAACTTTCAATGAGTTTACGACTGCTTTTGACTTTAGTGTAGAAAACACCTCTGGTAATTTTATTTCAAACCCTGACTTTAGCAATACCTTATTTTATAAAGAATATGTTCAAGCTGCCTATACACAGCTGGGATCTAAATGGGCGTCTTTTAGCTTACTTACTGGTCTTAGAATGGAACATTCTAATATAGATGTAAACCTTATTGAAACCAATGATTTAAAAAACAAAACCTATATAAATTGGTTTCCCTCTATTTTCCTAGGCTACGAAATTGGAGAAACCACCCAATTTACCCTAAGTTTCAGTAGAAGGCTTAGAAGGCCTAGAAATAGGTTTATCAATCCCTTCGTGTCCAGGTCTAGTAACACCAACCTCAGGCAAGGAAATGCAGATTTAGACCCCACCTTTACCAATGCCTTTGACTTGGGTTATATTACCAGGCTAGATAAAGTAACCTTCACAACTTCCGGGTATTTTAACCATTCTACGGGAGTATTTCAATACATTAGACAAGAAACAGGAGATGTTGTTACCATTGAAAACCCAAATGATTTATCTAATCCAGTAACGGTACCCATTATTCTTTCTAGACCTATTAATTTGGCTAATGAAAAAAGAGTGGGAATGGAATTTACCACTACCTATACACCAATACGAAATTGGCGTTTCACTTGGAATGTTAATATGTTTCAAAGGGCCCTAAGGGGAGACTACACCTATGTAAACAGCAATGCTGAAACTATAAAGCAGAACTTTGACGCAGATAATTTTAGTTGGTTTACTAGATTGAGCGCTAAAGTGGTGCTACCCTATGCCATTGACTTTCAATCAAACGCTTTTTACCAAGGCCCATCCAGAGATGCACAAAGTCGAAACAAAGGAATGTTAAGTGCTAATTTAGCCTTTAGCAAAGAAATTTTAAAAGACAAAGGGACCCTCTCTTTAAATGTGAGCGATCTTTTTAACTCCAGAAAAAGAATGAGCGAGATTAGAACGCCTAATGTATTTTCTGACAGTGAATTCCAATGGAGACAAAGACAGATTAACCTCACCTTTGCATACCGATTTAATCAAAAGAAAAATTTCAGCAGGGACCGATCAAGAGGCCAAGGAGAAATGGGTGGTGATATGGAATTTCAAGGTACGCCGTAGTTTTTTTGTGAAACTAAATTCACTTAAGCCAATACCTCAAATAAAAAAAAGCACCTAATAGGTGCTTTTTTTTATATAGTAATAAGTCAGTTAGTCTGTTTTTGCCTTTTTAGCATCACGCTTCTCTTTTAAAAATTCTAAAAGTGATCCGCCCAACCAATAAGGAATAACAAAAGTCAATAAAAAAATCATCAACCAGAAACCAATGGTTAAAATGGTTAAAAAAGCGATAAATCCTAAATATTGGTCAAACTCAAACATGTGATATAAATTTTACACTACAAAGATAGGTTAGATTTTACAATTCTCACAAATCTGAACTAAAAAAAATGGCAAAAAAGAGGCAGGTAGTGTACCTTTGTTTACTAAGAACAATTTTATTATTTATCACACCAATAACCTAATAATATGAGCTTTAGAATAGAAAAAGACACTATGGGGAACGTAGAGGTTCCTGCAGACAAATACTGGGGCGCACAAACAGAACGCTCTAGAAACAATTTTAAAATTGGTGCACCAGCATCTATGCCCTTAGACATTGTATATGGCTTTGCTTATTTAAAGAAGGCTGCTGCTTATGCGAATTGTGATCTAGGCGTTTTGGAAAGTAAAAAGAGGGACCTTATTGCAGCGGTTTGTGATGAAATTTTAGGTGGAAAACACGACGATCAATTTCCTTTGGTCATATGGCAGACTGGTTCTGGAACCCAAAGCAATATGAATGTCAATGAAGTGATTGCAAATAGGGCCCAAGAATTGGCTGGAGGAAAGATTGGTGAAGGAGAAAAAGTAATTCAACCCAATGATGATGTAAATAAATCTCAATCTTCCAACGATACATTTCCTACAAGTATGCATATTGCAGCTTATAAAAAAATTGTGGAAGTTACTATTCCTGGAGTTGAAAAACTCAGGGATACTATAGAAACAAAATCTAGGGCATTTAAAGATGTCGTTAAAATTGGACGCACCCATTTAATGGATGCCACTCCCCTCACCCTTGGCCAAGAGTTTTCTGGCTATGTTTCACAACTAAATCACGGCCTAAAAGCCCTCAGAAATACTTTGCCTCATTTGTCGGAAATGGCCCTAGGAGGCACTGCTGTTGGAACTGGTCTAAACACCCCTAAAGGTTATGATGTTTTGGTTGCTAAATACATGGCCTCTTTTACTGGAATGCCATTTATTACTGCTGAAAACAAATTTGAAGCTTTGGCTGCGCATGACGCGATTGTAGAAAGTCATGGCGCCTTGAAGCAAATGGCTGTTTCCCTAAATAAGATAGCCAACGATATACGATTGCTGGCTTCAGGACCTAGATCTGGAATAGGTGAGATTATTATCCCTGCCAATGAACCCGGAAGTTCTATTATGCCCGGTAAGGTGAATCCTACACAAGCTGAAGCGCTTACTATGGTATGTGCTCAAGTAATGGGTAACGACGTAGCGATCACTATTGGCGGCACTCAAGGGCATTATGAATTAAATGTCTTTAAGCCACTTATGGCTGCCAATATTTTAATGTCTGCCCAATTATTGGGAGACGCCTGTGTGTCTTTTAACGACCACTGTGCTCAAGGCATTGAGCCAAACCATCCAGTTATTGAAAAAATGCTCCATAATTCACTCATGTTAGTGACAGCATTAAACACAAAAATAGGGTATTACAAAGCTGCAGAAATAGCTAATACAGCCCACCAAAACGGCACAACACTTAAAGAAGAAGCCGTTAATTTAGGGTATGTAACTCCCGAAGAATATGACCAATGGGTAAAACCTGAAGATATGGTTGGCGGTTTATAAGTACAACTTTTAAGTATAAAAAAGGCCCGCTATTAGCGGGCCTTTTTATATTGATAAGAAATGATCCTTATTTCAATGTGAAAGTAGACGTTCCTAATAACTGTAAATTAGCGTCATATACATTAACCATATAGTTTCCTTTGGCAAAATCTCCTTCTGCGCTTACATAGTCACATACGTCAATTGAAGCGTTTTCATATAAAAACTCAGTAGATTTACTGTAATTTAATGTCGCACCACTGTCTACAGAAGCAGTTTGAGCGTCTCCCATAACATTTCCTTGTGGATCTAATACTTCAATGTAAAAATTAGTGTCTCCAGCAGTTGTTAATACATTTTTACCAACAGTGTAACATACTTTAAAAGCGTCTGCTCTTCTAGCCCTTTTGGTGTCAGTGAATTTACCAGAATTTCTCTCTTTCACTGCTTGTACAGAAAAAGATTCTAAAATTAATGAAGACCCTCTTTCAACAGCGTCTGCCAATTTAGTGTTCTGCGCTACCAAAGTTTGGTTTTCAGCAGTTTGAGCTTCTAATGCTTCAAAAGTTTTGTTTCTTTCTTCTGTTAATTTTGCATTGTTCGCCGTTAAAGTAGCTACTTGCTCTAATAAAGCAGTACGCTCTTTTCTAAGTCTATACACCTGATTTCTGTATTTTCTTAAACTTGCAATATCTGCATTCAAAACAGTTACTGAATCTATGAAAGCAGTAATTTCTGCTTTAGCAGCAGCCAATTCCTGATTTACAGAAGCATTTTGAGAAGTTACATTTTCGTAATCAGATTTTAAACTGTTTAAGTCTTCTATAACAATGGCTTTTTCTTCTGTAAGTGCAGCTTCTGTATTTTGCTTGTCAACAAAAAGTGCAATTGAAAAAATTAAAGTAGCGGCAAATAATACCCCTAAGGCAATGGTGATTCTCTTTAAAGAGTTGTTTTCTTGATTTGACATAATATAATTAAAATTAAGTTTTAAAGTTATATATACGGCAAAGCGAGACGTTTGGATTTTATTTTTATATATTTTTATATAAAATTTTTCATTTTATCCAATACATCCCTATAATGTTAGCCTCCCTAGAAATTATTCCTTTTGAAAAAAATCATGCCAATGCATTTAAAGCGCTAAATATTAGGTGGTTAAAAGAATTTTTCAAGGTTGAGCCCATAGATGAAAAAGTACTGTCTAATATAGATGAGTACATTATTAAAAAAGGTGGATTCATTTTTATGGGAAAAATACAGCAGGAAATTGTGGGATGCTTTGCCATTATACCCTTAAAAAATGGTGATTTTGAATTGAGCAAAATGGCTGTAGACCCAAAGTTTCAGGGAAATAAAATTGGTGAGACTCTCTTGTCTTATGCCATAGAATTTTCAAAAAAACAGGCTTGGCCAAAAATTGTACTCTATTCAAGCAGACAATTAGAAAATGCCATACACTTGTATAGAAAAAAAGGGTTTGTAGAAATTCCTGTAGAAAAAGAAGTACATTATGAAAGATGTGACATAAAAATGGAATTAATATTCTAAATTGAAAACTATGAAAAATACCCTATTAGCCAGAAAATTAGTTGTTCTAATATCATTTGGATTTATATGCTTTTGGAACAATATCGCAAACGCTCAAGAGGTTGAGATTATTCCAATAGAGCATGCCTCCACCCTATTACTCCATGGTAACACTACTATTTATATAGATCCAGTAGGGGAAGCAGAATGGTATGCCAATTATCCTTCACCAGACCTAGTGCTCATTACAGATATACACTGGGACCATTTTAACCCCAAAACATTGGGTGCATTAATTCAAGAGGGCACTACCATTATTGCTCCCCAAGCCGTAGCAGATAAAATGACGCCCGCATTATTGGCTAAAACTAGCATATTGGCCAATGGTGGTTTAATAAATAGCAACGGAATAAGCATTGAAGCCATTCCTATGTATAATTTAAGGGAAGAAGCCCTTGACTTTCACACCAAAGGAAGGGGAAATGGCTATGTGATTACTATAGATCAAAAAAGAATTTA
>Ga0115551_1001105_pt1 | contig 17547 bp, 13 predicted proteins | sample COGITO_mtgs_1103_FD_87179 | JGI IMG/M metagenome (GOLD analysis project Ga0115551, IMG submission 87179) | Pelagic marine microbial communities from North Sea - COGITO_mtgs_110321 | ecosystem: Environmental > Aquatic > Marine > Epipelagic | place: Germany:Helgoland, sampling site Kabeltonne... | reverse complement strand
CAATATTAAATCCCATCCAGGCCATGACGGCTAGGATGATACAAAACACGACGATATAGGTCACTACTTCGATAATAAGGCGGGTAATAAGCGGGTCTAAAATAGAGACCTGGCGATAAGTAAACAACGCTTTATTAGCTTGCACCGAGCTTGATAACTGAGGCAGTAGCTTTGAAAAGAATTTAAATGGCATGATGCCAGAGATCAAAAAGAGTGCAACAGGGACGCCCGACAGGCTGCTGCGACCTATTAGGCTAAACATAATGGCCATAATGGAAGCTTGCGCTGCAGGTTCTATAATCGCCCAAAAGTAGCCCAGCTTTTTTGCACCAAAGCGGGTTTTCAATTCACGCATCATTAGCGCAAAAATTGTATCAAGCATTATTTGTAGTGACGTACGCGAAGTGCGCCCGGAACCATCCATAGTTTTACTCGCTATAAAAATTGAGTTGTCGCAATTACCATCCGGGTAATTTGAGGGCTTTTCTAAGAAAAGCGGCATACGAATATGCGATATTGTTATATTAGGTAGGCTTCTAGTGTTTAAAACTAGGTCGACAGTACGACGTGTAAGCATCATTTCGTATCAAGATGTTACATCAAATAACATCTATTAAGCAATTCCGCGATTATAGGTTAATATCATTACTTTTCAAGTATTTCAGTCACGATATCAGCAATAATTCTCATTTCCAATATTGCAGGCATAAAAAAACCGAATCATAATCTCTTATGTCCGGTTGATTTATCTTAGTGTTTACAGCTCTTCTCAAAAGAGTGTAAATGGTATCCCCAAGGGGATTCGAACCCCTGTTACCGCCGTGAAAGGGCGGTGTCCTAGGCCTCTAGACGATGGGGACACTAAGACAATACGTTTTAAAATTTGGTGGAGCCTAACGGGATCGAACCGTTGACCTCAACACTGCCAGTGTTGCGCTCTCCCAGCTGAGCTAAGGCCCCATCTCAAAACGTGGGCGTATAATATGCTCAGCTTCTTACCCTGTCAATACTTTTTGTTCGATTTTATTTTGATTTTCAAGGAGTTAGACAAATACATTCAATATAAAATCAATGTACGTTGCGGTCGGTAAAACCTTTAAATACCGTCAAAAATATTATTTTAATGTCCATTAGTAATGACCAATTACGAATATAGTCCAAATCGTAATCGATACGCCCTTCCATCTTATCAAGTGTATCTGTTTCGCCTCGATAACCGTTAATCTGAGCCCAGCCCGTAATTCCCGGTTTCACCTTATGGCGCAACATATAATATGGAATCAAACGTCGATACTCTTCATTATGCGCTACGGCATGAGGTCTTGGCCCAACCACCGACATTCTGCCCTGCAACACATTAATAAATTGTGGCAGCTCGTCTAATGAGGTTTTACGAATAAACGCACCAACTTTAGTAATTCGCGCATCTCCTTTGGTCGCCTGCACAACTTTATCTCCGTTATCCATGGTCGTCATACTCCGGAACTTCCAAACAAATATCGGTTTGCCGTCCAATCCATAGCGGGCTTGCTTGAAAATAATAGGGCCAGGCGAGGTCAACTTAACCGCGGCGGCAATGAGTAGCATCGGGAAAAAAATACCGAGCAAAACAAGCAGGGAGAAAACAATATCGAAGCTGCGCTTCATGATGTCATTAAAACCCAGAATAGGTGTTTCATAGATACTTAACGTTTGCAGATCCCCTACTACTCCCATCCGTGCATGCAGCAAGTTGTAAGTGAAAAAGTCGGGAATAAGATGCACACTGGCCGTTGTATCACCACACAGGTCAAGCACTTGTGCAATGCGTTTTTGTGCCTTGAGAGGCAACGCAATAAAAATAAGATCAATTTGACCAAGCTTGGTACGTTCAATTAAATCATTAATAGAGCCGTGCAATATCTCATCAGAATACTCTTCATTAAGTCGCTTAATACTACGATCATCAAAAAAACCGGAAAACTTGATACCCAACTCTGGGTTAGCCGCCAACTCGTCACGCATTCGCATCGCACTTTTATTTAATCCAACCACAGCAGCATTTCGGGAATTGTAACCACTCAACCGCAAGCTGCGTAGAAAGAAGCGAAAAACCATGCGCCAAAAGATAATAGCGAACCAGACCAACAAGACCCACCAGGCAATAACACCTCGTGAAAGATCCCCCGTCATTTTTGCAAAAAAGACGATAACAATAACCATAAAGGTGGTTAGCAACCAAGCGCCTGTTGTAATAAAAAACATACGCACAGCATCACTGGCACGCCAAGAGCGATAAACGCCCAACGATTCAGCGCATAGCATAAAAACAATCGCCGCAATTAAGCCCGCTGAACTGTATAGAAAGCTAAACGATATATCATGATAAAAAGCGGCTAGCGCTAAACCACAATAAACAATGACAATATCAATTAAACGATATACAAAGTTAAACCCCCCTTGGTGGGAGCGAATCATTCCTTGATTAGACATTTTTATTTCCTAATTATTAATTACTAACGACCATTAGCCGAATATCAATTCAAATACTTGCCACATGCTGACAAAGCATATCGGTCCATTCGGCATCCAAAATCACACTGAATCCATTGATAAGCTGACTAATTATCAGCCATCAATTTTTCGAGCTCCTGCTCATATGAATCATGTATCATTTCAGGCCTAAACATTGAGTGGTGACGCTCTACGATTTTTGCGACATTTTGTTTCAAGAGGTTTTCATCACCGCATAAATCCAAGGCCTCGCGCAATGACGATTCATCGTCAAAGAATATGCCGCCATCACCGACAACCCATCGATTAAATACATTTCCATGGGCAATAACCGGATTGCCTGCCGCCATAGCTTCTATGAGTGATGGGTTTGTACCGCCAACGGTATGCCCATGGATGTAGACTTTTGCGTGATAGCGTAAAGAACTAACGGCATCACTTTCATAAATAGCACCGACAAATAAAACACTGCTATCACCTGCGTCTAGCACTTGGCGATGATATGGATTATTGTCAGGATCATAATTACCCAATACCACCAGAGGTATTCCAGGAGAAGCTTTTACAAAGCTACGCACGACTTCTAATATCGAATTTTCTGGTTCAGGCCTCGCGATAAGAATTGCGTAATTTCCAGCCGTTAGCCCATATTGCTCAAGTGGCTTTGTAGGCGCTGACTCTATGCGGTCAGCACCGTATGGAATCACTGTTATTTTCTTTTCATTTGTATGACGCTGCAGATGGCGTTTAATCTCTGGATGATCGGCCACCAAATGATTGGCAAGTCGAGCACCTAGCCATTCATTGCAATACAGCCAGACTTTCTTTGCCAATGACCACTTCTCCCGCTTCCACTCAACGCCATCCATATTCATCATATTAGGCTGTCGAGCGATGCGATGCAGGATTGAAAAAACGGCCGTATTATAACCAAGCGTTAGCACCACTCCCTCCTGCTTCAGAGCATGAATAATGGATTTTAGATCAAACACTATTGTCCCGATGGCACTGGTATACGGCACGGGTACATTAACGCAGCGAACCCCTTGCCAATGAGTCTCTGTAATTTTGTCACCGACTTCTAACTGACAATAAACAGTAACGTCCCAACCTCGACTAACCATATCAAGTGCAAAACCTTCTGCGAACGTTTCGAACCCGCCATGCATGGCAGGTATGCCTCGAGTTCCTAGAATTAGTAATTTCTTTTCTAGCACTTGTAACTCCTTCATTCTCAATAACTACCTTTCGCAGTTTTTCTGCGAAGCTTCTGCCATACGGTATTTAGCACATCACGCTCATTCATATACAGATCCAGAACGGGCCCAAGCAATATAAAAACAAACAACAAACACAACTGAAGCAGAATATTATCTACCCAATAAATCATTGCCATAAATGCCATGGCGGTTACGAGAACTTGCGCCATGCGTCTCCAGTGATAACTCACGGGATAACATATTTGCGACAACGAGAACGTGCAGATCAAATAAATAAGATAGGATATCAAGGTCGATATTGCCGCGCCCTGAGCACCATAAGGAGGTATTAATAAAAAGTTTAATCCGATATTAAGAAACGCAGCGGCTATCATTATCGAAGATTCTTGAACCAATTTATTTTTAATATGGATGCCCGGAGAGATGGTGTATTGGATACCATTAAGTAACGCTGCTAATACCAATATCTGAACCACTACGGATGAAGCGCTATAATCACCATTACCGATAAAGTCCAATACACTGCCATGCAGAATGTACATTCCCATAAAGACCATTGCCGACACACCCAGAAAATACAGAGTGACTCGCGCAAAAATATTTTTAGCGTCTGCCCTATTGGCGACTGAGTAAAAGAAGGGCTGCCACGCAAATAAGAAAGGCACCAAGACCATGACCTCAACAATATTAGCCACTTTAGCGCCCATTACGTATTCGCCCAAGGTATCCATAGAGTGATATTGAGGTAGCATATAGCGATCGGATGCTTCAAGTATTTTACGCCCGAGTAATGCCGGCAACATTGGCAATCCAAATTCAAGCAAAGGACGAAGGCGATGCCAGTCAAAGTTGAATTTCATAAATTTCAAACAGCTAACAAACGCAATTACGCCTGTCACACCAAAACCGATCGTATTCGCCATCAACATTCCCACCAATCCCATATCCATGACGACGATAAAGTAAAGGTTGCATGCTGTAGCGATTAAGAATGTGCCTATTGACCAGAGTGAGTATTGCAAAGAACGTTGATACGCTTTGAAAATTTGTAATGGATACTGCTGTATTACCATCGCAACAAAGAATGCCGCCCCCAGCCTTACCCACAAACCTTCGCCCTGCTCATTGAACAGAATCTCTGCAATCGAATCACTAAAACTCCAAATTAATGCGAAGGTAATGGCGGTTACCGGAAGGATGAATAACGTGAGTACACCCAACAGTCTACGACCGTCTTCTTCCGTTGCTTTTTCTTGATGGATTCCCCGAGGTAATCCCTGAGGCATGCCGAATGACGATACAATAATCAAGACAAGAATCCCCTGATAAAGCATGTCCATAGCACCAAACTCTGCCTTGCTAAAATGACGCGCATAAATAGGCAAAAGAATCAGCATCATGCCGCGCTGCAACAAATTCGCAACGGCATACATGGCTGAGGTCGAAAATAATGTTTTCAGTCCTTGAGCACTCATAGCGTGGCACTTCCTGATGCGGCATCGTTTGTTTCCAGCTGCTGTTCAATTGTTTTCGCAGCGATTTGCCAGGTGAAATTCTCTAATACAAATTTTCGTCCACTTTCGCCTTGTGCTTGTGCATACTCACTGTCATTCAATATGCGCAAGACACCTTTAGCTAAGGCATTAATATTTCCTATCGGAAAATAATCGACATGATCGCCATAAATACTGCGAAAAATGGGTAGGTCAGATACCAAGCAAGGCTTTTGGAAATACAATGCTTGCATCGGTGGCATACCAAAACCTTCGAATTGGGTTGGACACACAAGCATCTTGGCACTTCTAAACAACGCCCATAAACGATCGTCACTCACATAGCCATGAATCATTACGTTGGGTAAGTCAGCGGCCAACGCTTGTAACTCATCTAAGAGCGGACCACTGCCCGCGATGTGTAGAACTACATCTTTCGGCAGCTGACGCCACGCTTCGATTAAATGATGTATGTTTTTTTCTGGAGCTAAACGACCGACAAATAATACGGCACGACCAGTGTCTGGCTCTTGAGGTCCTTCAAATGGCATTTGGGTTTCATCAATGCCCGGATAAATCGGAGCTGATATATTGCTGGAGCCAAGCCATTCTTGATTGTATTGTTGTGACAATGTGGAATTCGGAAACAACATATCTGAAGCAAGGTAAGCTTCTTTTGTTTGAGACCACAGCTCGCGAGTAAAACCACTATTAGAAGCTTGATAAACTTCTTCTCCAAAAATCTCACGCAACCACGGCGGACATTCATAAATAAAATTGGCTACAGGGCGCTGGCAAGAATCACCTAAAGCGACTGCCTTGATAGCGGATTCCTTTAGTACACCCAATATCCAATCAGGAGCAAACTGCATGGCCAAACGTGGCAATAAAAAACGATCACAGGCTCTTTCTAACAGCTTATCTAACTTACGCGATAAACGGTTATCGCGACTAATGCTGGCACGATAATAGACGTTTAAATTTTCAGTATTTTTAACCCAGCCAAGATCGTGAACCGCATAAATAAATACGCTATGTCCGCGTTGCGCTAGAAACTCTGCAAATTTAAAAATCGCATAATAACCGCCACCTGAAGCGTGGGGTTCATTATTATCGACGATAAAAAACAATTTCATAAAATCACCTGGCATTTAATAATTAGCGACAGCATAAGTAATCGCCTCTTTTATTTTGGCTCCACGTGCACGCCATGTATGCTCGGCAATAAGATATTCGCGATTACGCAACCCGGCTTTAATAAAGTCGTCATCGTAAACAGACGTCTTTATTACACGATGTAAATCGCCAGGATTCTCTGGATCGAAAAAACGCACCGATGAACGTTCATCTAACAGATCATGCATCTGCCCTTGATTTGAGGTGATTAATGATTTGCCCAACGACATCGCTTCAAACATTCGCATGGGTGAAAAATAAAACAGCGGTAGCGTGTTATAAGGCATCACCATAATATCTGCCAGGTCGATGTGCGCTGCCATGTCCCAATAACTTAAGCGCCCGGTAAATACGATTTGATTTCGGAATATCGATTCAGGAATGCCACACTCTTCCATTAAGTCTTCATTGAAACCGCAGCCAATAATCAGAATCTTTAATGTTTTATCGCTCTCAAGCAATGGCAGTGCCGAACGTAATAGATTAGGTAAACCATGCCATATTCTTTGATTACCCGAATAGCCGATAACTCGGCATCCTTGCAAACCAAGCGATTTGGCAAGTGCTTCGCGTTTATCTTCAGGCTGAGGTAGAAATTCTTCTTGGTGAGTACCATTAGGAACAATAAAGAAACGCTTACGGTCTGATATTTTGTCGTGCCAAAGTTCTTCGCATACGTTTGATACCACAGAAACCGCACTCGACGATTTAGCTCTAAAAGTATCAAGTTTAGACAATCCGCGAGATGAAATTCCCCAATATAGATCGAGCTCTTCCACTGGGCCATCGGTATCGAGAACAAGTGGTACGCCCGCAAGACGACTGCTAAAACAAAATGAAAATGCATGATCAGGCCTAGCCATTACAGCATCGGGCTTTTCACGGCGAATGATTTTTAGTTCTGCGGGAATATACAGAAGCGACAATGCAGACTGCTTAAGTAAACCACGTAAACGAATTCGTGGTTCTCCTGGTGCTTTGGTCTGGTCGCTATTATCTACCGGTATCGCCAGTGATTTCTCGTGACGATTATTATAATGTATTTTTAATGTCTCACTTTGATATGAACGGATCCGTTCATACACGAACTCTGGAGGCTTAAATCCTTCATTCATAAAATATAAAGAGACTGTTATTCCATTGTCGGAACAGGCTTTCGCTAATTCCAATGTGCGAATTAGTGGACCGATCGCATCGGCAAGGTAATTAAAATAGACAATTTTCATAGTATTCTCATTCGCATAACGTCATTCTTTTGTAGAGTTGAGCAACTTTATCGAGATGATCAAAGCGCGCGCACACATCATCAAGCGCATTAAGCTGATAGCTTTGACGTAATGTTTTATTAATAATAAGTTGCTCTAAACTTGACGCCAGAACACTCCCTGTCTGAGACGGATAAATAATTCCAGTTTTACCATCCATAACAATTTCTGATACACCGGTTATATTTGGAGCGACGATCGCCAACCCACAAAGCATCGCTTCTAATAAAACAATACCAAAACCTTCGCTTAAGCTTGAAAAAGCAAAAATATCTGCAGCCTGCATCGCTTCTAATACTTCATTGCGAGGCAAGGCGCCGCGCATAACTACCTGTTCCTGCAAACCATAACGCGCTATTAAAGTTTCAATCTCGCCACGCAGTTCACCTTCACCGATAATATCAAGCCTAAAATCAAGCCCTTTATCTTTTAAAATACGAGCCGATTCGATAAGCGTTACCTGCCCTTTTTGCCATACCAATCGTCCTACATTGATAATAACGATCGGTGCATTTTTACGCTGTTCGATTTTCTCAATAATGGCTTGCTTACTATCGATCAAGTTTTTATGGTCAATGCCAAACGGCAATACAAAAAGTTCACCTGCTTCTGCAGGAGCAATCTCCTTCTGAATAAAATCAGCGTTATATTGAGTACCAATGCGCACGAATTCAGCCCCACAGACTTTCTCATGCAACAACCAACGATCCACTAAGAAGTCAGTGCCGTGCCCTGTTGCACTATAGTTTATGCCTGTCAGTTTTTTGAGGAACAGTGCAACCAGCGAACCGCCAAACAAAAAATGCACATGAAGATGATCGTATTTATCGGGATTAATATGATCCGCCAGCGCAACAGCTTCACACAAGTAACCTACTAGCTTTGCTCTTTCTTTTAAGCTGCACTTTGAGACTGATAATACAAACCACAGGCAACTAAAATACTTAATTGGATGACGGCAAAGCCATTTCGCATGCTCTGCGATGTGTTTCAATATTTTAACGGGTAAGGCATACGTCGTTTCATCACAATATTTTTGATAGGCATCGGGGTATTCATCAGGTTGAGGGAGTCTCACACCATAAAGATCTATCTGCGCCCCAAGATCCCGCATCGTTTCTATTTCATCGACTATAAATGTTAACGAAAATAACGGGAACGTATGAATCAGATATGCCAACCGACGTGGTTTTACCGCTGCCATGCCATTAGCTCCATCTTCAAATCAATTTGAGATATCGATTGTGCCGACATCACTTTGCGTGGAACCAAGTATTTGTGATCGCTTTGCGCTAAAACATTATCTTCCGTTGTTACTGACATTTTGAATCCACAACGATCAAGGACATTAAACAGTGCGGACTTGTCTGTTGGTATGTCAGCCATCTTTCCAAAAGGATAGGCAAAATGTTTAATTTCTCCAAAGTGCTCACTAAGCCTTTCAACACCTTGAAAAATTTCACTTTCGACCTCATCCACTGTTAGATTAGATAATCTTGGGTGCGTATGTGTGTGCGCTCCAATAATATGCCCACGACTCATTAGTGCCTTTATTTGTGAAACAGACATCAACGTTGGTGTTTTATTTGGAGTGCGGCCAATTACTTCGCATGTTTTTCGCAGTTCAATTAACAGCTTGTTTTTTTGCCCTTCATTTAATGCATTTGCCGCATAAAAAATGTTTTTTGCTTGCTGCTTTTTTTGATCCTCAGGTGCTGAAATAAATTGAGAAATTTTAAATGCAACATCGTCCAACTCTGTTAAGTCAACAATAGCAGCAGAACCATGCAGTGCCTCAAGCAATATCGACAATTCGTCAATCCAATAATTTTTCCCGTCTAAGATAGGTTCGCTTGCAATATAGAAAGCCGCCTTTGCATCAAAGCGTTCTAATATAGGCGCCGCATTAATGTAGTTATCTTCATAGCCATCATCAAATGTAAACGCCATTACATCACGCTGAAAAGCTATATCACCAGAGAGATAAGATGCAACATCATCAAGCGTAATAAAATCGAATTTCGAAGAAAAAAAACGCATTTGTTTTTCGAATAAATCAGAAGAAATACATTGAGGAGAAATAAGCCCACCTTCAGGCACGATTCGATGATAACAAAGAATCGTGACACTAGGCTTGTTGAAACAACGAGCACGTAACCACCGGCTCACCTCCAATATTCCACATGCAGAGATAAGCACCGCTATCATTTTTTTAATTCTATTTCTCATTACTGAATTCCTTTTCAGTACGCGTTCCCATGGCCATAACAATGGCGATAAATAGCACACACATCCCGATGATGGGCTCTTTTCTTAAGGTAACGTCGAATTGATTGGAAATTAATAATAATAACAATGCGACACCGGTAGAAACGCCAACAATAAAACCAAAATCATCACCGCGTTTTATCAATTTTATAATACTTCCCGCAACCGATTTGCATATCAACATAAAAAGCGCAAAGGAAATAAGCCCTGTTTCTGCTGCAATAAGGAGCAGCGTATTATGCACCGGTTGTTGAATAATATTTGTTACACCGCTGTCATCGTAATACGACATCGATTCTTCAAATGAATTAAGGCCTATGCCTATTACTGGGTGCTCAGAAATCATGGAGACAGCAACCATTGCAAGATCCCATCGGGAGTCATAGGCTTTACCGCTATCTTCAAAAATACGAATTAAGATAATTTCAAACACACCGGAAACTATCAAGCAGGCCAAAGCAACCATTCCCAGCCCAAACAGCCCAAGCAACATACCTGAAGAAATTTTCTTTTGTATTATGCCTACAACTAAGAGTATGGATATTGCCAACGCGGTCATCAACCAAGCATTACGGGAGAACGTTAATACTAAAGCAATGCAACATGCGACAAAAAAACCACTGGCTAAAAATCGAATCAAACGTGATGATTCGAATAGGAAAAAAACCAAACATAAGACGATCGGAAATAAAAGATACGCTGCGAAGGTATTACAATGGCCGACGGTACCCGACACCCGTTGTATCACAGCGTTGTTAACCATATCAAATTGCGATCCTGATACTCCTCCCACAGGAAAGGGCAATGTGAAAAATAGGAAGTATTGCAAACACGCTAATAAAAACTGCATCCCGGCGATAAGCACAACAACATATAAGCAATATCGTACAAATTGTTCATCAACCATGTAGCATCTCAACATCCACAATAGCAGCAGATATTTGAGATACCTTAACTCTTCAAAAAAGAGCAAAGCATACTCATCAGTATTAAACATTGAAAAAGCAGAAAACAACAAAAACAACACAATATAAGTATCAATACGTGTCCATTTTGGTAATGCTACCCTCCCACTCGCCAAATCCGCTATCCATATAAAAAACAGCATGATAATGGGAAAATCAACCAAGTTAATAACGAGGGAGCCTTCCGCCCCACCAAAGTGGGTCAGAGTTGACGTCTTACTCCCGTGATTAAATAAGTTGTACTGAATCGCAACCGGAATACATGCTGTGAGTGACAGCAATACGAATAAGCGAAAACTGGGAAAGACCGCGGCTACACACAGCGCCATAAGCGCTATGCAAGAAAGAAATAGCCACTTGAATCCCATCCCTGAACTGACAACAAATACGACAGCAAATAAAAATGCAACGCTAGCAACCATATAGGCTGCTAGGTTAGAACTCCCTGTTTCAGTACTTCCATAATAGCTCTGCATTAGTGTTCCGCTACAGTCGCTTGTAAATAGAATGAGGAATTGGATTTTCTCGACGATTAAAAATGGCACCCGATGGCGTTATAGCAGACTGGGTTTCGATCACCGATACAAACCTGCTTAACGCGTACTTATCTGTAATATCATAAGCGACGTTTACAAAAAGATGATCGCAGCATGAGATCACATTCAAATGGCTAGAATCACCACGTTCATTAGGTAAATCAATGAAAATATTGCCGTAGCCTAGGCTTTTTATTTTTTCTAATAGCGAGCCAAATGATGAATTATCAGACGACAGTTCATCTGGTGAAACAAGCACCGTCACATAATCTGTTTCATTATTACGTTTAATGTGTTTTTTAGAATCAGACAATATATCTTTAATCTTTACCCCTGATACCTTTTGCACATCATAATCAATACTAAACAGAAGCGATTTCGTTTTGGTAGCGCGCTGTGCGTAATTAGCAAGCTGACGAATAACAAAACTGGTACCAGCACCAGGTGATGGTGATACTACTAGATGAACTTTACCTTTAGCGGTATCTTCCGATAAAAAACTTCTTATCGATGCCATTTTTTTACTTAAGTTATTCATTAACCACTGGCCATTTAATAGCTCTTCAGTGGTAAACTCTGGAATAGTCAGAAGAACTTTAAGCTTGGCATATGCCATAATATCTTCAATTTTAACAACTCTAGAAAACATCTTTTCAGCAGAAAATGCTGCCGCAATGCCACCAATTATCGCGAAGAAAATAGAAATTATTAAAAGTAATATTTTTCGTGGGTATGCTGGGGTCGAGGTATAAGAAGCGGGAGCGACCACAAGCACTGAAGAAATTTCTGCTTTATCCATCGCTGCAGAAATCATAGCTTCATTGTACTTTTGACGGCTAATTTGATAAGCGTCTAATACTCTAACGAGATCACGTTTAAGTACTGACGCTCTTTCTCGAACGGTCTCAAATTCATCCAGTCGTTTGCGATAACGATCCCCACTCTCTTTCCACGATTCAAGATTATGAAGATGCTCACTTTTGATAAGTTGTTTTAAGTTTTTAATTTGTTGATCATTTAACGTTACGCGCTTATTTTTTACGCCATAACTAACAACATTTGTCATGCGTTCCATTTCTACGTCCGTCAATTCTTTCATCAAACCTACAAAGTTTGGATCTTCAGCATACAAACCTCGGTTAGTCGAAGAAACTGAATCAGGATCGATATGAAGTAAATTGTCGTACGTCATCTTTGCATTTAAGTATTTTTCAATAAGAATCTTTCGCTCCATATCTAGATTATAAGAACCAAACTGTGCTTCCAGCTGGTTAAGCTCATTTTCCACATCACGAACGCGCTGTTGATTCAAATCCATTTCTTTCTTGATGACTTTGAAGGCTTTAGTATAACCATGAACATCTATGTGATGTTTGATGTACTCATGAACAATGGTATTTACAACATTTTTGGCTTGACTAGGAGAATATCCTCTCCATTTAATACTGATGATATTTGATCGTTTTATGAATTCGACATCCACATCGCCACTTAATTTTGCAACGGCAACTTCAAAATCTGTCATCTCTTTTTTGAGATTAATGAGTACTAAAAAACCATTAATACCTTTTTTAATTGCGGCAGCGAAACGCTTTAAATACTCACTCTCTCCTGGCTCTGGAAAAATATAAAGTTTATTCTTTTCGACTACTTTCTCTAATACAGGACGGCTTGTTAAAAGTTCAACTTCACTTGCCATGTCTTCCATACTAATTTGAATAAACCCAGTCTGAGTATCTTTTTCATTAGGAATAAAGGGTTTTTTAAATCGACCAGCCGTTAACATAACCGTCGCGGTCGATTCATATTTTTCCGTTAGTGTGTATGAGATTCCTACTGGGAAAATAATCATACAGATTGCGAATATGACGGCTTCTCGCTTACGGCGAAACAATATAGATAAGATAGTTTTCATAAGTCATTAATCAAGTAGGAACCTGATAGGTTCAAATTAAAAGGAGTTACTCTTCGTAAGTACTGATCTACAAATGTATTAACGTTGGCGATTGTCGATTTAGGAACAAATACAAAATCACCTGCTATCATTTTGACACTGGCCATTGCGAACATATCTTTTTCTAAATCGAACTTATTGACAAAGACCTTTCCGCCTCTGCGCTGCACGGTCATGATTGAATCTAGCTTGGCATTCGTTGTATAGCCGCCGGCTGCCCCAAGAGCAGATAAAACAGACAGCGTGCCATTCACACTAAAGGTCCCAGGCTTTAAAACCTCTCCTAAAACAATCACATTATGCCCTGATGATTCTTCAATTCTGAGGGTTACATCGATACTCTTGAAATGATCACGATATTTAGCCGAGATCAAATCATTAGCCTCTTGCAACGTTAAATCATTCAGTTTTACAAAACCCACAAGAGGGAAGTTAGCATTTCCATCAACCGCAATCGTTGTCGCGAAAGGTGAAAGACCAATACCTCCAGGAGATAATTTATTTATAAAACTATCTACCGCTGCGTTGTACACGGAAAATCCAACAGTGATCGCGTCATTTATTCCAAGATCACCGTAAAGTTTTTCAAGCTTTGGCCTCAACTCACTTAACGTTAAACCCGCAATTTGTAGCGAGTCCAATTGAATAAATTGAACTGTGCCATCTGGATTAACCTTGTATTCATAACTCAGGTCGGAGCGATCGAGTACCTTTACATTAATGATATCCCCAGTATTAATATAATACGGGTCTACGGCATCAAGCTGCTCATTAACAACACATACAATGCTGATTTTATCACCAACTTGTAACTGGTACTTTTCAGCACTACTGGCAACGGGCTCATGACTTACATCATAAGTGTCAGAGGTGATAATATTTTTACTGGCACACCCCCCCAACCCAATACTGACTATGGCTATTACTAGCACTTCCTTTAATAATTTATAATTCACTTAGTAGTCCTTACTTTATTTAAACATTACAAATTCGTGATCGGCTTCCGCCATTGAGACAAACCATTTCTTTTCATCAAACATTTCTGTAGCACGAGGATCATCTGAATGCAGACTAGCGATCAAATTCACATCTTCTACCTTTAGCACAGCACCTAATTGCTTTAATGCTTTATGAAAACGACTACACCCTGATGTCAATGTTTGCACATCGGCGAATCCATTTTCTAGACCGTACTGACAAACCAAATTTAACATCGCGCCATAACAATTAGTTTTTTCACCAATTGCCATCGTCTCAACAATTAATAAGGTTTTTCTACCGCCGACACTGCCCTCTCGATAAATTGTATATCCCACTAGACGCCCTTCACTCCTAGCCCAGATATAGCGATAATCATTAGGCGCCTCACTAAAGCGCCAGTTAAGAAATGCATAATCTCTTACGGCAATGGCATAGAAATCTTGGGAAAATACATTGAAAAACTCATCTATTTCATCAGAAGCAGGTAGTGTGGATTGTTCTGATAACACGATGGGGACGGGTGCCTTTTTTTGATTAATATTTTTCAACTTTCTACGTAATAGAAATTGCCACAATACATCTACAGGCGCTGCCACTACACTTGGAATCCCCTTTGCCTTTATAAAGACAGACGGTGACAGAAGTAATACAGCTCGTTCAATTGGTTTTATTTTCACATCGCGTTTAATAATTTTAGGCCAAAACCTTCCGACTCTTGCGATAGGTGTGCCGACCCAAAGAACATCCGGTATCGATACAAGGTGCCTGGCAAGTTTTACACCAGACCCTCGACTATCAGGACTGGTCACGAAATCTGTAAAATAGCCTGCACTTATTCGTTCCCCAGCCAATAAATACTCACAAGGAATAATGCGAACGTAACCAACAACCTTCCCACGCCCCTCTAAAACTAAATCACGACTACCGTTAAATGCAGACATTGAGCGGTGATGAAACCAAGGGGCCAATAGATTAAACTTGGCCAGTGATTTTTCGCCCCAAACTTCTTTTACAATATTGGCAATTGGGGCTTTATCAGTCTCTGCATATTCTCTAATCGTATACAACATTCGGTACCTTTATGGATTCGTTTTTATTATTTCAGTGACTGATAAATCATCATTGTAAATTACACCATGAGATAGCAACGGTGGTGTATATAACCCAAAGTGCATTTGAGACAATCCGCCTTCATATTTTAAACTGCACATCTCTTCTGCTTCAGCCACATCGCGCTTGTCCCATCCATTCAGACACTCGGGCACCCGTTCTGGTGGAATATTTGCCGGATCAGCACGATCATTAAATCGAGATGCAGCAACAAGAGTTCCATCCTGCCAGACAGCGATAATGGGTGAGTCAAAACGATTATTAGTGCTGTAATCTATATAGGCTGTAATTTTTGACCATTGTTTTTCAGGCAGTGAGATTTTAGAGTCATGAAAGATATCTGGAGCGGTGGCTCCCTGCGCAGGAACATGCATCAAATGTACTTTGTAATCACTATCAACATTAATTAGGTACGTTCTATACCACTGAATATCATCATAGGAAGTGAAGGTAGCAAGGCTAAACCAACTTTTATCTTCCTCAGGCAACAAATCGATATCGGCCCATACAGAAAACTCGACTAAAACTGCTGTCTTCACTATGCCGAGGTTCGTCTCACTCAACTGAAATGTTGGATAAGCTCTATGATTTGTATTCAAGCCTTCAACTTGCGGATTTTCACCATACATCCAAGCCTTATGGGACGTATTCCCGCTCACGCTTTTTTCTTGCGATAGGCCATGGGTCGCCGTGTTGTTATGGTTAAAAGGAACCACATAAAAAGGAGCAAACTCCCCTACGCTCTCGAAACTTGTCGAGAACGACCCTCGAGTAGCTAGATTATTTTCATTTAAAAAAGATTTCAAAAAATCAGGTACATCTATTCCTGATTCATTAGCGATCACTGAAGTCGAATTCAGTGATAGGAAGGCCGTTGTCATTACTGCAACGACTGATTTACTGTTGATCAATATCATCAATATTCCTTAGCATTAGCCTATGTCTTTGAAGCTTTGCATGAAATTGATATTCCTTATCACTTACTGTGCGCGGCACGCCCTTGAAATAAGTCGTAAAATATCCATAGATCATACAAAATGTTCTTAATAAATAAGGATAGTAACGAATATTGAACAATGCTCGCGCAAGCAAAAATAAAGGTGTGTAGCCCGTGAGGTAGCTATTTCTTCCGTCTCGGACCATACCGTTAATATAACCCCCACGAGTTCCCATTGGGCGCATATGGTGAACCGGAATGTGATGGCAGATTTTAGTTAAATGGTTATGCATTCGCATACGTAAAATGTCGACTGTGTCCCAACCAACAGAACTAACAAAATAGCCTATATCATTCAAATAAGTGATGCGATAAAGTCTAGCTGTACCAGACGGAAAATAACTACTATGCCTTTCAAACACCTTATTGTCGTTCTCAAGAACATAGGGGTGGCCACTAACGATACCAAGGCGGGGCTCTTGCCTCATTTCGAGAAGCATACTTTCAAAATAATCATTAGCAAAATCAAGATCTGCATCCAATTTTGCAATAAATTCAACAGGGGGTTCATCGTGCAACATTTTCAGACCAAAATTCAGAAGATCAGCAACGCCCTGCCCAACAAAATCATATCCTCTGTCTGCTATTTTAATATGAGAAATCCAAGGGTATTCTTCGGCATACTTAGAGACAATTTTTTCACTGCCATCGGTCGAACCATCATCAAGAATAATCCATTTGTTGGGCAGCACAGTTTGGCTCAACAAAGCCTTAATGGTAATTTCAACAGTTCTAATTTCATTACGCATGGGGGTAATAATAATGTATTGCCCATTCCCTTCACTTTTAATATTTAACTGATCCATAGTCCTTGGCCTTGCATAAAGATTTACGAGCAAAAAAATTAATGTAACAACACTTCATGGATATTTAGAGATTTAACCGAATCAACGCTTCAAAAATATGCTCACCCTGCAGCGGTCCAGATCCATCTCAACAACCTTACTATCCACCCGGCAATTATTGGCGGCATACACTACATAAAAACGATATTCAAATCTGTACGACTAAAGCACCATTCTTATAAATTATTCATTTTAAATAAAGATCCCTCGCTTAATAACTTATGCACGAGTTTTAGCACTCTCT
>Ga0115551_1001083_pt1 | contig 17686 bp, 34 predicted proteins | sample COGITO_mtgs_1103_FD_87179 | JGI IMG/M metagenome (GOLD analysis project Ga0115551, IMG submission 87179) | Pelagic marine microbial communities from North Sea - COGITO_mtgs_110321 | ecosystem: Environmental > Aquatic > Marine > Epipelagic | place: Germany:Helgoland, sampling site Kabeltonne... | reverse complement strand
TATGTAAAGTTATTGGCTGTGCTGTTACTGATATATGCAGTACCTCTCTTTATGCTGTACATGTGGGATCAAGAACAGCCCGTAAAGCCGCGAAGCGGTCGCGATAGACCCTAGAGCTGCGAAGCAGCAAGCGGTACGCTTGATTTGGCAGGAGAACTATTAATGTACTATATCAAACTATTCACTTACTGTACACTCTACTGTGTGCGACTGGTGCTGCTAACTGGCTTCGGAGCAATAGCATACTGTACCGGCACTGTAACTGAACTGTGTAGGGACTGGGAACTTGTAAAGCCTAAGAAGGATGACACGGATGATGACGACTACTACAATGACCCTGACAGCCTAGGCATTTAGATAATAGTAGCGCATTACGAGAGTGGGAACACTCAGTAAATACTCTATATGAGATACACATACAACGTATACAGTGGCGACGGCACACTAGTAGAAGCACAGCTCAACAGTGAAGAAGAAGCACAAACTGTAATAGCACACTTGGGTGATGCAGGTGTTGATACACGTGACTTCACTATTCGTCAGGTAGAACACTATACTACTACTGGACTGGGAAGAGACCCTGACTTACACTAAGCATAGGGTCTAGGTTACTGTACTAAACGACAAGAATAATCTAATTGTTCGGTTCAAATAAATCAATTGTTTGGCTCAATTAATTCAATTGTTTGAATCGTTTGGTAGAGTATTTTATTAATGCCTCACTTACCATGCTCTTTTGATCCGTTTGGACATAGCGAAACGGTAACAAACCTTGCTCATATGACTCAAACGGCATAGTTTCTACCATACTATCACGCTAAAAGCCCAGTAGAATCAATGGGTTAGCAACAGTAACCCCACAGTGGTTCACGGTAAAAAGCCACATTTATACGCAGGCCCCGCTGCAGGGGATCGCGTGTGTGCGTATACACACGTACATGTACACGTATAGCTCACTGTATAGTCAACACTCAACACTGCGCATCAACATAGAGTCATCAATGTGGCCCTTAACACTGTGTCAACTACTCCCTTATAGTGAGAACTGGCTTTAACGGTTACCTATGGTGTCTACACTGTGCGCTACACTAGAACCTACTATGTATATATAGGCCCCGCTGCAAGGGTTGTGCGTGTGTGCGTGTATACTAGTGTACTATACGTATGAGTCTAGGCTACTGTCAATATCAACACACAATCAACACAATACCAAGAGTATCAAGAGTGGGGATCAATGGTTCAATAAACGGTTATCAAGGGTGGGATCAATGCCATCAAAGAGTGCATTTAATGGTTGACACAGGCTGTCAAAGGTGCTATTATACGTGTACATTAATTAACTGCCCTTAGCTCAGCAGGATAGAGCAACGGTCTTCTAAACCGTAGGTCAGAGGTTCGAATCCTCTAGGGCAGGCCAATGAGCCCGCGTGATGGAATTGGTAGACATAACGGACTTAAAATCCGTGGCCATACGGCGTGCCGGTTCGAGTCCGGCCGTGGGTACCATAAACACTCACTGTGCGCAGCAATGCAGCACGGTGGGTGGGCATAAACAAGAGAGGAATACTGATGGCACGTAAAGCAAAAGTCGTAGAAGAACCAAGAGAGACCCGCACCGAAACCATAGAACAATACCTAGCAAGAGGGGGCAAGGTTACTGTATGCCCACCAGGCCAGCGCAGTGAAGACGTAGCGTACAAAACAGGTCCGAAAAGCAGAGGGCGCAAGAAGAAAACTGAAAAGGATTAACTAACACGTGTAGCAGCAATTGCTGTGGGCGCATGCGGCTAGGGTTGCATGCGCTTTTTTTATGGCACATTGCGTGCTGCGCATGCTGCTACAATTGTTAACAAGTTATGTAGATTTTGGTTGCATTTTGGACAAAACTGTTGTATACTTAGTATAACAATTAAGGAGCGAAAACACATGTACATAAACTTACAAGACTTATACGCAGCATTTGCTGCTACTCCGCTACAGCAGCGTTATGCATTCTGCATGCAGCACAGCACTTACAACTTAGCGTACAATATAAATTGGCACAACTGTGCTGCACATTGGAAACAGTACGCAGCATAAGCACAACGTTGCGCAGCACTGTAGTACTGTGTGCTGCGCACAACTGTTAACATGTTATGTTTATTTTGCTTGCATTTTGGACAAACATGTGCTATATTAAGTATACAATAACAACACGGAGCGAACATGAAGAACACGATAAACATTACTACACGTGAACTAAAACACTTGTGCAACTTTTTAACAAACACTATGAACTACAAAGTAAACTTAGTAAGTGATGAAGACTTTGCATACGATGAAGACGGCGGCTACAACTGTTACGATTGGGTAGCAGCAACGGACGAACTGTGCGCACAAACTGCTGCTGTACTAGATAGTTACTTTAATAAAAAGGACACAAGTGCTGCTACAGCACTAGCACATGCTATTGATTACAGATACGATGATGATTGTATTAATGAAGGTATAAGCGAACACTTTTACGATTACTGCAAGCAGCACAACTGTATGCAGTTGTACTACAAGCAGGCAGACGCACACGATTACGACGGAGAGGATGCTGCGCTGCGTATGTAAAAAACACTTGACAGTTTGGAAAAACTGTGCTACTATGCAAATATAATAACATTATGGAGCGTACATGTTAAACACAACACAAGTTAAAGATTTAGTTAAGCAACGTTTTGGCGGAAGTTTAAAACAAGTATACTTAAACAAATGCTATAGTAATAAACAAGAGATAGCAGACAAACGCAACATGGCTTTTGCTGTAGATGGAGACGTGTACACAAATGTGGACTTAACAGCACTAGCAAAAGAAATAGGATGCAAGCGTATAAAACTACACGCTGCATTTTTAAGAGGAATGCAAAGTGGAGCATGGTTACGTTTAATACATGTGCATTATGCATGTAAAAATAATTAAAATAATGCTTGCATTTTGGATAAAATGAAAGTATAATGTATATAACAATTAAGCATAAGGAGCGCAACATGCAAAAACTACTAAACAAAATTACATTTTATTTTTTAAACAGGGCGTTTACACAAATGGAGCAAAGCAACGATTTGCAAAATGATGATAAAGTTGCGGAGCACATTGAAGATTATTATACGTATTTTGTAAAATAACGCTTTACATACTAGCACGCATGTGCTAGTATGCATTATAAACTAAAACAACAGCGAGGAGCGCAACATGGGAATGTACAATTTAATTGAAGACAATGTAGAACAGTTTTACAAACTGGCAACAGCAGCATGCGAACAGTGTGAGACACGTGAACAACTGTTAAACACTATGCGCAAGCACACTGGGCTGCTGTGCGGAAGCAGCGAAGCGGATGAGGATGCATGGCACGAAGGACTAAGCGAGCTGTGGCGTGAGCAGTACGTGTAAATTAATTTAAAAAAAAGTGCATTTAGTACTTGACATTTTGGACAAACTGTAGTACTATGTATATATTAACTTAAACAAACGGAGCGTAACACATGTTAAACACACAAGCAAACAACACTAAAATTAAAACAGTAACTACACGTGATGGGGACATTGCTGTGCAATTGGAAATTGATTTAGCACAGCACAACTTGCAAGTTAACGGACGTAAAGTGGAAAGCATTACTATGTATGCGGATGCGGAATGTAGTGGGGACTTAGCAGTTAACTGGGAAGAGGAAGACGACAGTAACTACGTACACAACAGCAGCATGCTAATGCGTGACACTAGTGACAGTAACAACAACACGGACACAATGGGACAGTTTTATTGGGACAGTTGTTTTGATGACACACTTGTGCAACTGTTACAAGAAAATGGATTTAGCAAAAGTGCTAGTGAGGACGTATGCGGAAGTGAATGGGGCATGCAGGATGTGGGACGTGCAAGTTACGACGCTTTTGCAATAGCAACGGAAATACTTGCAGCACACAACATTGCATATGAGGACGCATAACAATATACGCTGCGTGTGCAGCACATAGTACTACAACTGTGTGCTGCACAACATGCTGCTGCTGCGCAGCGTGTGCATGCAGACCCCGCTGCACGTATTTGTAAAAGTTGTTCTTTGTGTTCGCAGTAAGCACATTAGTTAAAAAGTACTTGACAAACACATTTAAATGTAGTATACTACAATCAACAATTAAGTATTAACGGAGCGTTCAACATGTATTACATATACGATAAGCAGTCAACACGTATTATCAATAAGCCGTCAAAGCCCTATCTACAATGCTGCTACAAGACGATGGCAGCAGCACAGGCACAACTAACACGTATGCATAACAAGCACGTGAAGACCAAGGACAGTGCAACTAGCCCACTGTACACTGCTGCAATTGCAGAAGCAGCGTACTACGCTAGTAACATTGAGAAGCAGGTGACACGTAAGAACATGATGACGGGTAAACAGTATACAGAGAGTGTTAACACTCCAAGTTACATGTCGCCCAGCAGCGAGAGCTACTGGAGCATGTAGATAACCCAGACCCCGCTGCAGGGGTCAGGTAGGCAGGCTGCGCAGCATGTGCTGTGGCCGAGTTGAGGTAGAATAGGATTCAATCAACAGCAGCGTAACATGAAAGGAGAACACTTTTAACGAATGCAGACTAGTTAAAGGTGGGGAAGCAGCAGCATTGTTCAACAGTGCTGCTGTTTTTTTATCAACACCCCTTCAACAACTGCATGTGCTGCGTGCGGAGGTGGGGAAGCAGCACACAGTTGTAGTACTGCGTGCTGCTAGTGCTGCGTTAATTAACTAACGCAATTGTTATTTTCAATTGTTGCTAACAATGCATTATCTTTATGCACGTGTTGCAAGTAACTGTTAAACATATTTTCAACATATACGTTTTTAGTTTGTGCGCTTATGCGCAAATCATGCTGTAAACGCATTACGCTTTTTGCTAGTTGCTGCATTGTAGTTTGCTGTTGCTTATAATACGGCGGCTTTTTTGCTGCTTGCTTTGCTGCATTAATAGCACTGTTAACAGCATTGTACTGTTGCATTTGCTGCTGTGTTAATTTTACATTGCTGTTGCGGAATTGCAAGTAGTTAGCATGTGTTACTGTAGTGTTTTTTGTTATTTGCATATATACGCTCCTTATGCTTAATTGTTATATGTATAGTAACATAAAAATTTCCAAAATGCAAGCAAATAAAACATAACATGTTAACTAATTTTTCAATGCTGCGCTGCTAGTGCTGCACGCTGAGGCCGTCTCGGCCACATGCACGGGGAGGCGCCTTTTTGTTCTTTTGTTCTCTTTTTGGTAAATGAGGGGTTGACAAATAATTTTAGTGACTGTATACTGTATATAACAATTAGGAAAAGGAGCGAAAATGATACAAGCACTAGAAGAGTACGTAGCCCAGCAGAACAGTTGGAACAAGATATTCGACAAGACCCACGTGGACATAGACGTGAATAACATGTCGAAATTACAAGCAGACGATCTAATACGTAAACTAGATTCAGAAATGAGCCCAGAAAACTTACACTGTGACGGCGAGATAACCCACAGCCAGGCCCAAGACAAGTATGATTACTTCATGGCAGTGTGGCAGGACTTGCGAAGTGTATACTATAAAAAGCAATGGACTCTTCCACCAGTTTGGGAATTGGCCTAAATTAATTTGCAATTAGGGGTTGACATTGTTAACCACTGACTGTATACTGTAAGAACAATGAAACATAAGGAGCGAAATATGTCAAAGAAACTAGTTAAGTTTAAAGAGAGCGGCTTTTATAATATACGTGGTAAGGCCACAGATGTAAAAGGTTTAGAGTTTCCGCTTATTGAAGATTGGAAGAAAGGCGCAGACATGGTCGGCTATGTAACAGTAGACGGATCATACCAAGCAGGCTTTCCTACAAGAAACATCCGAGTCAAATGTGATCAGAATGCTTTTTCGCTGATTGATCCATCCAAGGCGGCAGCCAAGGCAGAAGAAACAGATGAGCAGATCATCGAGCGTCTTCGTAAGAGATTTGACATCCTTGAAGACATGACACAGGCTACCAAAGAAGGTACAGTGCGAGCAATGATCGTTACAGGCCCTCCAGGTGTTGGTAAGTCCTTTGGCGTTGAGAAGACCTTGAACAAGGAAGACTTGTTTAATGTAATGGGTCAGCGAAAGCCAAAGTATGAAGTTGTCAAGGGTGCAATGTCCGCCATAGGCCTCTACTGTAAATTGTATGAGTTTGCCGACAAGGGTAACGTTGTCGTATTTGATGACTGTGACTCGGTACTACTAGATGACCTGTCGCTGAACATTTTGAAAGCGGCATTGGACTCTAGCACAAAGAGAACTATCCATTGGAACACAGACAGCTCGAAGTTGAGAGCAGAAGGCGTACCAGGATCGTTCGAATTCAAAGCAGGTGCGATCTTTATTACGAACATCAAGTTCGAGAACGTACGAAGCAAGAAGTTGCAGGATCACTTAGCGGCACTAGAAAGCAGATGCCACTATATTGATCTGCAAATGGATACAGAGCGAGAGAAAGTGCTCCGTATCGAACAGATCGTCAAAGATGGAATGTTAGATACTTACGACTTCCAAAACGGCGAGGCTGAAGAGGTTGTTGGTTTTATCAATGATCAGAAGAAGAAGTTGAGAGAACTATCTCTCAGAACAGTGTTGAAGATTGCTGATCTTCGTAAGTCATTCCCAGGCAACTGGAAAGAGATGGCTGAAGTCACTGTAATGAAGACAGGACGATATGCCGCTTAGGTATATTTTGGACATATTGGGGGTTGACTTTCGAGTCAACTCTCAGTATAATATAAAGACGCTGGGGACACAAATGGACTCCGGCAATATCAAAGGAGATAATATGAAACGTTTTAATCCAAAAACAAAAACTTTTAAGGTGTTTTCTGCACTTTATAACGGCGATGCTCTAACTTCAGCGAAAGCGAAGAAAATGGGTGTTGGTAACCTTGGTGCGGAAGTATCAAGAATCAAGCAGAATGGTTATGCTGTATATACAAGTTCACGTAAGGCTGGCAACGGCGTAAGAGTGACTGAGTATGTAATGGGAAAACCATCACGTGAGATCGTTGCATTAGGTTATGCGGCTAAGTCAAAAGGTTTGACACTAGATACTATTACTAGCATCTAAGTAGTCACAAAAGATACAAAAACTGGCGTCATCCGATTCGCTCCCGGAGCCAGACTTTTTGGGTAGGCACTCTTTGTAGTGCCTATTTTTTTGGCCAAAATAATCCAAAATAAATTGCATTTAGGGGTTGACTTCTTGAACAATAGAAGGTATAATGTATATAACAATTAGGAAAAGGAGCGAATATGTACCAAGATATAGATGTAAGAGACCAAGCAATTGAAATGGTAGAAGACGGTCAAGTCGATGCTAAGGCAATGCTAATTATGGCTCTGAAGTATATGAGCACAGACGACGTGGCTGATATGCTAGATACGAACGAATTATCAGAAAGATTTGGTAATTAGGGGTTGACATATGATGCAGATGATTGTATTATATAATAACAAACTTAGACAATTAACAGAAAGAGGTCAATTATGAGCGACATGAGTATAAGGCAGGTTGGGCCTAAATCAGCCAAGACATCGATTGCATTCGCAATTAAAATGAAACGCCCTACATTTTTATGGGGCCCTCCAGGCATTGGTAAATCAGATCTAGTTCAGCAGATTGGTGCTGATACTGATCGTGAGGTTATTGATGTTAGGTTGGCACTATGGGAGCCGACAGACATTAAAGGTATTCCATACTTCGATTCCAATGCAGGAACGATGACATGGGCACCGCCGGCAGAACTTCCTACAGACCCTGATAGCAAGGCTATCTTGTTCTTAGACGAACTAAACTCTGCTCCACCAGCCGTGCAAGCCGCGGCCTATCAGTTAATCCTTAACCGTAAGGTAGGAACTTATGTATTGCCTAAAGGCGTTGACATTGTCGCCGCAGGTAATAGAGATGGTGATAAGGGTGTCACATACAGGATGCCGGCTCCTTTGGCGAACAGATTTGTTCACTTGGAGATGAAGGTAGACTTTGATGATTGGCAGGACTGGGCTACCTTGCACGGTATCAATCCTGAGGTAGTTGGTTATATTGGTTATGCCAAGCAGGACTTATATGACTATGATCCAAAGAGTCCTTCGAAGTCATTTGCAACTCCTCGTTCTTGGAGTTTCGTGAGTGACTTGGTTAGCGATACTGAGATTGATACAGAGTCGTTGACTAATTTGGTATCAGGCGCAATTGGCGATGGGTTGGCTGTGAAGTTTATGGCCCATAGAAAGATTGCTTCTAAACTTCCTAAGCCAGATGATATCCTTGACGGTAAGGTTAAGGATCTTGAAATTAAGGAAGTATCAGCGATGTATTCCTTAACCGTTGGACTCTGCTACGAGTTGAAAGACAGAGCAGACAAGAAGGTTAGCGATTGGGATAAGATGGCTGACAGGTTCTTTGAGTATATGATGAAGAACTTTCCTACAGAACTTGTCGTGATGGGAGCCAAGACAGCTCTTACAAATTACGACTTGCCCTTAGACGCTTCTAAAATGAAATCCTTTGATGAGTTTCATAAGAGGTTTGGCAAATATGTTATGAATGCTATGGAGACAGATTAATTGACCTACTCCATAGGTATCATAGGGTGCAAGGGGTCTAAGCCTTGCACCCACCCTAATTTAATTCAAAATAGTGGTTGACACTTTGGATAAAAGAAGGTATAATGTATATAACAATTAGGAAATGGAGCGAAACATATGAATGCAATTGAAGAAAAACTTACAACCGCAAGGGTTGGATTACTTCTAAAAACTCCGTTCTTTGGCAATATGGCTACAAGAATGAAGATCATCAATGCTGACGATTGGTGTCAGACTGCCGCAACTGACGGTAGAAACTTCTATTACAATACAGAATTCGTTAAGAAGTTATCCACAAAGAAATTAGAGTTCCTCTTTGCACACGAAATAGGTCATTGTGTATTTGATCATTTTGGTAGAGCAGGTAGCAGGAACAGACAACTCTGCAATATCTCACAGGACTATGCAATCAACCAGATCCTCGCAGATGAGAAGATCGGTGAAGTGATTGACGAAGTTCCTATTTGCTTGGACTCACAATACAGAGGCTTGGCTTGGGAAGAGATCTACGACAAGTTATATGAGAAGGCAGACATCCAAGAGATTACATTAGATCAACTAATGGAGGGACTGGGTGAAACACTTGATGAGCATATTAACGGTGACGGTGCTCAAGGTCAGAAAGGACAAGACAAGGAGCAAGATAGCGATACAAGAGGTAAGGCTCCTGTTCTAACTAAAGAAGAAAAGCAGAAGATCAAAGATGAGATTAAAGAGGCTATGATCCAGAGTGCGGCGGCGGCTGGTGCAGGTAAGACTCCAGGTGCTATCCAGAGACTGATCAAAGACTTGACAGAAGCAAAGATGAACTGGAGAGAGATTCTTAGAATGAATATCCAGAGCATTATTAAGAATGATTATTCATTTACTATTCCAAGTCGTAAGGGTTGGCACACAGGAGCAATCCTCCCAGGTGTTAAGAACGATGAGACAATTGATATTGCTATTGCGGTAGACATGAGTGGTAGTATTGGGATGGACGATGCCAAAGTGTTCTTTTCAGAGATCAAAGGTATTATGGACCAGTATGAAGACTTCAGCATTAAGGTATGGTGCTTTGATACAGAGGTCTACAATTATGCAGAGTTCAGTCAGGACAATGTAGAAGAATTGTTAGACTACGAGCCCAAAGGTGGCGGTGGTACAGAGTTCGTTGTGAACTGGGACTTTATGAAAGAGAATGCAATTGAGCCTAAGAAATTTGTGATGTTCACAGATGGTTATCCTTGGGGTAGTTGGGGTGATGAGAACTATTGCGACACCCTGTTTATTGTAAAAGGCAACGAGAGAGCAGAAGCACCCTTTGGGCAGACTGTGATCTACGAGAAAGACGCGGCACTCCATGGAGAATAAGGAACTTAGAGATATGATGGGATCCCCATTCAAGGTGGGGTCACCCTGTGTATGGACTACCCATAACTTCCAGTGGATAGGCACCATCAAGAAGGTATGCAAGAGCAGGGTAAGGGTAAGTCCTCTACCGGGTTCAACGAGATACACCCGTTATGAAGGATTGCCATTCCCGGAGAAGGTAATACAACTAGATTCGATGCCAAAATCAGCACTATTCTTGGCAATAAAAAGTGGTTGACAGTTTGGATAAAAGAAGGTATAATAATAACATAATAACAATAAGGAGCGAGTATGACAATAGAATATAGCATAGCACACCGAGATCCTGTGACCCTTATAGGATACAATGGCGAAGGTGCAATCAAATACAATGTGACAGGCTACAAGAGAGAGTTCTTGGAAGTCAAGGTAAGACGAAATAGATCTTACAATGATGACTCTTGGTCTTGGGAAATTGAATTAGATGTTCCTAGGTATGGTAGAGATAAAGATCAGGAGCCTTGCAATATCAAGGTAGCCAAGTATATGACATCAGCAATGGCTGAGGCTATCAAAGAGATGGAGAGCATCCAGGATCAGATCCCTACTATGGATAAAGAGTATGAGAGAGGCCAGAAGGAAAGGGAAGAGAAGCGAGTAAGAGAAGCGGCCGAGAGACAGGCTAAGATTGACGCTGACAAACCCGTAGGGCATAAACTAGCAAAGACTATCTGTGATGAGATGGTTAAGCAGGCTAGAGAGACTGAGCAGGATAGCAAGGAGATCGTGTTCCAGACTAGAGGCGATCATAGAGAAGAGAAGATGCGATGCGTCTACACTATGAGTGGGTTGACTCTGTTTAACATGGGTTGGAATAGAGTAAGTCGTAAGGATGCGGTAAGGAAACTTGCAGACGCTTGGTTGGCTAGTGTTGATACAGGTGATGTGAAGGATAGCATACCTGACGCTAGATTGGCAGGATTTATGATGGGCGGTAAGAACTAGGGGCAAATACCCCGCTGCAAAGAGCCCCTAATTTGGATATTAGGGGTTGACAGATTGGATTTATGATAGTATTATATACATATAATGAAAATTAAGGAGCGAACAATATGAAAGCATTTGAACAGGCAATTGAAGCAATTAATAAGATCGACACCACAGAAGAGATAAGAGACCTCTTTGATGCGATCAGGCTTCGTCAAACATTCCTAGGTAACAAGACCATTAGGGCTCTTGCAACTGGTGACAATGTATCCTTTAATGGTAAGAATGGTTACACCAAGGGAACAGTCAAAAAAATCAACAGAAAATATGTATTGGTAGACACTGCTCGAGGACAGTGGAGAGTGCCTGCTACAATGCTAACCAAGGAGGACTCATATGCTTAAGGCTATCGTATTTGGTATCCTGGGTGCAGGTGCGATGTATCTGTATTTAGGACACGGCGACATCCCTGCATTCATTGACATGCTCAAAGGTATTGTCAATCAAGGTGCAGGCATAGTAGAAGAAGCGACCCAGTAGATGATCTACAAGGGCTTCCGATACGAGCAGGATATCCAAGAGGAAGAGGATAACCGCAAGATATTCCACGAAGTAATTGACCCGCAAGGCAATAATGTAAGGTGGGGATTGCTTCCGGCAAGTTGGCACGATATAAGTCCGTATCGTTCCGCAACTGTAGAGGAATTTGAGGCGGCTGTTAATGAGGTTATTTTTTATAATTTTGTTGCAGAAAATGGTTGACAGTTTGGATAAAAGAAGGTATAATGTATATAACAATTAGGAAAAGGAGCGATTATGTATAAACTAGATAGCAATGATGCAATGATAAACGGCACTAGCCTGCAAGGACACATTGAGGCAAGTTATGATGACTTGGTTAAGGCGTTTGGTGCTCCGGCTTTTGACAGCGTGGTAGACGGCGACAGCGACAAGGTGCACACTGAGTGGGCACTTGAATTCCAAAATGAAGAAGGCGATTACATTACCGCTACAATTTATGACTGGAAAGAATATAACGCCTACACTAGCAGGACGGGCAAGTATAGGTGGCACATAGGTGGCAATAGTTATGAAGCGGTTGAGGCCGTGTATGACTATGCTAATCTAAAGGAGGTTGCTGATGCCTAATTGGTGCGATAATACAATTTCAATTACGGGGCCAGCAGAGAAGTTGAGCCCCATGTATACCAAGTTGGTAGCAGAAGAGGAAGAAGGTTTGTTAAGCATCCTCTATCCTCAACCAGCAGACATCTTTAAGGGTGATCTGGGAGACAAGGAACGAAAGCAATGCGCCAAGGACGGTGTTCCTAACTGGTACGATTGGAACAGTTCTAACTGGGGTACCAAGTGGGATGTATCAGAAGGTAACTGGCAATATGAAGATGCTGGTGACGGTCAAGCAATCCTAACAGGCAACTTTGAAAGTGCTTGGGCTCCGCCAACAGGTGTATATGAACACTGCCAGACAGCACACGACGATCTATACATTGAAGCAATGTATTATGAACCCGGCTGTGCATTTGCAGGCATGTGGACAAGTGATGGTGGTGATGATCATTACAGCCTAGAAGGCGACAAGGCCGCATTGGAGAACGAACTTCCAGAAGAACTGAATGATGCTTTTGGAATTACGGAAAACATTGAAGAGGAACCAGAAGAGTTGACTGAATGGTTGAAAGAAGGTTCCGAAGCAAAGAAGGAGTTGGTCGGTGGATAATACTGTTCCAGCAAAGAGAAGATTCACTTACACACTTTCAGTAGAGTGTGCGAGCGAAGGGAATGCTGATTTGGATGCAGTTGAAAACATCCTAGATCTACATTTTCAGGATTTGGTAATGGACGATACATTCGTGAACGAATTAGACGAAAGTCAATCCGTTACCATTCAAGTAGTACCCAATTTTGGAAAGAAATAATGGTTGACATCCAATCCAAAATATGGTATAATAACATTGAGCCTGTAGGAACAGGTTCATTAATTAACTAAGAAAGGCTAATAGAGGTAAACATTATGGCAACAGAAAAAAAGTTCTCAGTAGTAGGTGTATCAACCCTGAACGGGAAAACAAAGATTAGATTCGCAAACGATAGTATGAGGATCAAGATCTTACTTAAGAATGGTCATGAAGACGTAGATATGATCAATCTTGATAGGGAGATGTATAAGTGGGAAATCGCTGAACATCTAAAGGCAGTTAATTTTGCGAAAGACAATAGCGCCACAAAGAATGCTATTGACTATATCGCTAAAAAGAATCCAGCGCCGGAAGGCATGGATGCTCCTGCAGAAACTAACAAAGAAGAAGCAGTTGAGCCAGTGGTAGCATAATCCGATTCGCTCCCGGAAGCGACCACTAGTACCTGAGGAAGGCTAGCATGCCCTCAAATATTATGCTAGTCTTCCTCTTTTTTTGGTTGACATTTGGATAAAAGGGTGCTATATTAAGAGTATAATAAGAAACAGAAAGAGAGCGTTATGTTAGAATTAATTGGTTTTTGTGCAGTTGCTTACTTGGTATTCAAGTTTGCGCCTGCGATATTAGAAGTTGGATTTAAGTTTGCGGTTATATGCTTAGGTCTAGTTGCATTTTTCTTCATACTGAGTTTTGTATGGGGTACAATTTTAATCGCGATTAACTAGGAGGACTATATGGGAGAGCTATTAGAAATCATTGAAGACCTTAAGAGCCTGGATGCAAACGACGACCCAATCGAAAGAAAGATTGAATTGGGCGAGTTGATTACGAAATACCAGGATCGTTTTGACACAGCCGAGCGTGATATATCGCGTCAAATGGAGCTCGATTTAGTTCAAACAATCTGCAAATAATGGTTGACAAATTGGATAAAATCCTGTATACTGTAAGTATAAACAATAAAGGAGCGAGCATATGAAATTAGTAATCCACACACAGTTCAAAGAAAACTACGGCGCCCACACATGGGACGGCGAAGGCGAGTGTCCACAGTATTGGAAGTTCAAAGGCGGAGAGACCTTCGTGCTCCCAGGAGTAGACACGGAACTGTTGGTGCCCGCTCTGCGAGACCTAATCGAGTACAAGGACGACGGGTCCGAAGAATACATTCTCAACGCAGAGGTTGTAGAGGATGACGCTGTGATATGCGAAGAGTGGGAAACTCCGTGGACCATATATGCAGAGGACATGGGCTTCTATGCCAGCCGTTATGTGAAGGCAGAAGACTATTGGCAACCTGGCTACAAGGGCAAGGCCCAGAGCTACAAGATGCTGCCTAAGGGTGAGCGTGAAGCGTGGAGCGAGGAATACATCAAGGAGGCAGCGTAATGAAGTTCCTGCTTCTGAGTGTTATGCTAGCCGGGCAACCCCTATACGACACAGAGGCCACCTGCACCAAGGCAGCAACTGTGATCAACGACAGTTATCCAGAGCAGAAGAGCATATGCATACCTGCGCCCACTGTGTATTTCGAGCAAAACCAGGAAGATAAAGCGTTCAATAACTTCTATGATTTGATCATAAAACTGAGAAATTTACCTCCTAAAGAGGTTGACATTTTGGAAGAATGATAGTATTATATACTTACTAACTTAAACAAAAGGAGCGAATATGTTTGTAGAAAAAACCGTAACAGTAACACCAACATTTGACACAGTAAAGGTCCAAATGATCCACACAGAAGCAACCAGTGCTGCTAAGGCTGCTGTTGCTAAGATGCTGGACGAATGGACAGAAAGCACAGGCGGCAACCAGTATGGTGAGCCTATGTATTGTGGATTTGCTTGGGTAGATGTTAAAGAGCGAAGCAATAGTAAACTGGGCAAGGCTCTACAGAGCATAGGTTTCCGTAAGAGCTACCAAAGTGGTGTTCTTCAACTGTGGGATCCTGCACAGCATAGAGGGCAGAGCATGGATTGCAAAGAAGTGGGTGCCAGTGCTTATGCTGCTGTATGGCGTGAATATGGCGTAAAAATGCACATGGGTTCGCGTGCAGACTAAGGCTACATTTTGGATATTAGGGGTTGACAAACAGCCCCTAATGTCATATATTAGTAGTATGAAACAAACAAAAGGAGCGATTATGAAAACGATTATAAACACAATAGCAATGGTATTGATAGCATTAGGCATTATGGCTATGGCTGGTAGTGCTAACGACTGTGATGGCGCATGTATGGAGACTGCTAACACATTTGGTGAGATGCTGTTAATAGCATTTGTAGGTTTGGCAATGACACTGTTTGGTGGAATGATACTTGCAGTAAATGGAGAAGAGGATGCGTAAGGCATTCTTGTTAGTGTGTGCTGTGATGTTGTGTAGTGCGTGTAGCCTACGTGATGTACAGCACTCTACTAATGCATACAACCTATATGGCAATGCAGACATTAAGGAAGAAGTAATATGGAAAATACGATCAGCCGTTGGGCAGTAATTGTACTCGTAGGATTAAGCCTAGGAGGCTGTGTGTATCCATACGACAAGGATCGTCCATATGATCCTAACTTCACCAGCAACCAATTGATAGATCAGATCCCTAACTGGGAAGGTGAAGCACTGCGTAAGCGAGCATGCAGCGTGCCCAAGGCAGAGCGTTACAGTTGGATGCGCAATCAGGACTGTGGGGACTAGCATGTACAGAGTCTACTACACACAGGACACAGTAGAGCAATACGAGGGCTTCTACGAAACACAAGAAGAAGCCGAAGAGGTTGCCCTTCACTGTTCAGATGATTACGACGCTGAAAGAGTAGAAGTTCGTGACCGTTTCGATAATATTATTTTTGTCATCGATGATGAGGTGGTGGTCACATAGACACCGACCGGTATAGTACGTATGCGCATATAGTGTATTTTGATTGGCTAGTGGTCTAGAATCACCACCCAGAAATGAAAAGTACTCCACCACAATTTTTTGCGCAGCAATTTTTTTATCCCTGTAGACCCATTTGGGCAATAAATATACACATGCGCAAGTTAGTAACACATCGACGCAATCGCAAACCAGACCAGTATGTGGTATATGAAAATGGTTGGGTAGTTGTAGTAACTTGCAATCTCTTAATAGCAAGGAAATTCATGAATGATTAAACAATACTGTGTATACACCCGAGACTTTGCGAACACGCCACTGCTGTTCAACCGTATACAAGAACACAACGTAAAGTTTGAAGCACACATCAATAGAACACGTTTTTGGTTGGATACCAGTCTTAAACAGCATAGAACATTCTATCTACACTATAGAGACTACATGCACTGTGTAGATGCAGAAACGGATCACTCTAGCGGCACATAATGTACACACTGCACCTAGCCTACCCAGACAACAAACTGCACGACTACTGTGATAACATAACGCACAGTGCAGTAATAGAACTGTTTGTAAAGGGCATAGACAGCAGTCAAAACAGTCATAATTCAATTATACTACACAGTGCTAAAGACTGTACACTAGCATGTGCTATACTGGGTTCAAGTGAGTTGTACACTGTTAAAATAGCGTCTAAATAGCCTATTACAAGCAGTATACTGTGTTACTAGTTAAATATTATTAAGAACTTGTTGTTATAATACACACTTCAAGTCAGATAGATACGCACTGTTATGTGCTAGATACAAACAGCGTGTGTTAAATTAGACAAACAAGTTCTACTCTTTTGCACAAAGGATAAATACAATCATGCAAACAAGACTCATAGCAAAAGCTCGCAACGAAACTACCAAACTAACTGTACAGAATCGCAATCAGTACAGCAACAACTTCACTATGTCACAAAAGAAACTGGCACAAGACTTTGCTGATCAATATGCAGCAAAACTAAGCAGACGCACTGGTGACACATGGACAGGATTTGTTGAAGAGTATACACCTGGCACTAACGTAGCCTAAACATTCCCACTAACACACTAGCAGCACCGTGACGACAGTCTCCGGGGCCACGAGAAAAACCGTTACAAATTTGCTGCGCTACCGCTTGCTGCTTCGCAGCTCTAATCTCGCTTACCGCTACGCGGCAAAATCTGCGCTTACGGCTTCGCCGCTTTTATGCCTGCACCTGCACTTCATCGTTAAATATAGTCATGCAGATGATACAGATATTTGGCACATGGATTGGGGTAGCCCCTATAGTTAATTTGGACACAGGTGCTGCACTAGAGTACTTGCAGAGCATACCAGAAACTGACAAGCAGTCTGGCACTAATGGTGCAGTCACACAGTCGCAACGCTTGCTGGATGCACCGGTATTTGCACAGACTAAATCAGAACTTGAACTGCTTGCATTGGAGTATGTACACACTCAAGGACATACAGTCACAGGTGTACAGATAGGCAACAGTTGGGGTAACACACTGAGAAAGTCGGAACCAATACACACGCATACACATCCAAACAGTTATGTAAGTGGTGTGTTTTATCTTACAGATGGTGCTCCATTAAACTTTCACAATCCACTGCTTACAGAAGATCTATTCATGGTTAGGCCTCTAGTAGAATGGCAAGAAAACAATCCGCACACTTGGCAGGTACTCAAAGTGCCCATCAAGCAAGGATACGTAATACTGTTTCCCAGTAGACTGAAACACCATGTAGACCCTAGCGACACAGACTATAGATACAGCATAGCATTTAACACCATGCCCATTGGAGCAATAGGTGACGATACCAAAGAACTTGACATAACCGGAATACAAT
>Ga0115551_1001065_pt1 | contig 17829 bp, 22 predicted proteins | sample COGITO_mtgs_1103_FD_87179 | JGI IMG/M metagenome (GOLD analysis project Ga0115551, IMG submission 87179) | Pelagic marine microbial communities from North Sea - COGITO_mtgs_110321 | ecosystem: Environmental > Aquatic > Marine > Epipelagic | place: Germany:Helgoland, sampling site Kabeltonne... | reverse complement strand
TGTTTTTTCAGTCTTGATATCGAAAATCCAAATAATTCAGCCATAATATTTTTTCCTTTATTCTTTGTTAGTAATATTTATACTAGTTTTTAAGTAGTAGTATTACTCTCAAAGTATTGATAACGGAAAGTAACTGGGAATTCTTCCACAGCCGCTTGCTCGTCATAGTTCAAATCAATTTCACCAATACCAGTTGGAAACAATCCTCTTAATGTATAAGATTTAATTGTATTTCCATTTCTGTCAAGGTGGTCAACAAAACAGTCAACTTGATAATCAACCGGATTTGTTAATCCTTCGTTATCAGTCATGTTGTTGATACCATTTTGCCATCTTTCAAAGGCGTTTCTTAACTTAAAGTTTGTATCGTTAAGAACCTGGATAGACCATTCATCAAATGTTCTATCGCCACCAATGTAGATTTTTCTTCCTCTAAATGGTACTTCTACCACACCAACATTCATTGCCGGTATTTTAGTGCTTCTGCATAAAAATGCTAAGTCTTCTATTTCTCCACCAACTTGAGCGTAACCTGGAAAAGGCATAGTCACCTTAAACTGATTACTTCTAGCGCCACCGCCAGCAAGTTTAGCTTTGAAGTCATTAATGTTTGCCATTTTTTATTTCTCCTCTACTAACCTGCTACTTCGTCAAACGAAACGCCGGTTCTTGTTGCTACGAAAGACAATGTAATGAAGTTAATGCTTCTTGCTGGTTTAATGAAAATCTCAGCAATAAACTCATTTCTATCAATTACTTGTCCTGTATTGTTAGTTTCATCACACACTACTAAAAAGTCTGTGATACCTCTACGACCTTGTACTTCTCTTAAAAAAGGTTCTACAATGTTTCTAAAGTTAGCTCTTGTAAACTCATCATTGAATTCAAAGAGTTGGAATTTAGAAGCAGTTGCTATCGCCTTTTCTAAAGTGATAAACAGTCTTCTCACATTGATTCTATCAAAAGCACTTGGACTTGAAAGACCAGTTTTATCTCCAAATAATACAGTACCTTGACCTGGGAAGGTAGCTACTGGATTAATTCTTTTCGGATATAACTCATCTCTTTGTGTTTTTGTAGGATTAAATGCAAGTTTAACAGCGCCTCTTACAACACCTCTATTGAAACCTGCTGGTGAAAACCAACTGTCTGCAATAAGGTCTGTTCTAGCCGCTAAGCCTGCCATGTCACCATTAAGTGGTACATATCTGTAAACATCATTGTATCTGTCGTACATGTATTTGTAACCACTATCAAAGAACACATATGAAGAAGATGAAATTGAACTATAAAAGTCAATCACATTATCTTTTTGTGTGTTTGCGTTAGTTACATTAACTACATCTGCTCTTTCTGGCGAAGCGAAAACTACACAGTCTTTTCTTGCCTCTGCAATTGTAATTAAGTTTTCTACATGAGTTGAATCACACTTACCAGAAATGATAAGACCAACATCAACTGTTTCACTATCAGCAAATTTGTCGTAAGCTGTTTTTAGTTGACCAGTTGTAACGGCAGAACCGTCAGAACCACCTGAAAGTGATTCATTACTTGGTGTATCTACTGTTGTAAATGTAGTTCCAGAAGCTGCATTACCCCAGTTTGAACCTGAAGAATGATGTTTTGTCCACCAAATATATCTTGATTTAGTGTAGATAACATTTGGATAATAGTTATCATCTCCTTGCGGAGTTTTTGCGTCTGAAGCTTTAGAAACTTTTGAATAAGTTTCCAAGATTTGACCTGGAACGCCTGAAATTGAACCGTCTTCATCAACTACTACAATGTGAATTTCGTCATTCGCACCGCTTCTAGTTGAAGTCCAATCAGATGTACCTGGAGCACCGTCAACAGCGTCATAGTATCTCCATCTTCGTCTTACATTCGCACCGTCAGTAATGGTTCTTTTTAGTCCACCAGAACCTCTTGGATGTTGTACGATTGTTAAGTCGTTAGTTGAAATATTAGTAACTCTGTATTGTTCTCCATCATCATAATCGTTTGTAGCAGCTGTAGTTGAAAATGAAATTACATCTCCAACATTTAGGTCTGTACCTGCTGTTACTGTTATTGCTGTGTCACCTACTGTTGTACTTGCGTCATTGACAGTAGTTGCTCCTTCTTCCTCAAATGCGGCTGCGTTCGGACAAGTTGCAACAAGCAATGTGTTACCATATGCTCCTGCTTCTCTAGCAACAAATGTTGCGTTACCGGCTGCGCCACCTGAGGCATAGTTATTCGTCCAATCTTCCGTATTCTTTACTAAAACACCTGTTCCAGATGTTGAAGCATTTACTTGTGAAGTTTGGTTTGCTCGTACTACCCGTAGAGTATTAGAATATTGTAAAAAGTTAGCTGCGCTGAAAAAATACTCGAAGTTATTTACATCAGGTTTACCAAAAGTTTCTACTAATTCTTGCTCGCTAGATATACTTACTATTTCGTCTAAAGGTCCTTTTGTGAATTGACCAGCAACTGCACCTATAGATGTTGAAACAGCAGGAATGATACTAGTTAAATCTCTTTCCTGTACGAGAACACCTGGTGATACTTGAAATGCCATAGGTTATCTCCTTTTAATTAGCTAATTACCTTGTTATTTTTCATTTTAAAATATTCAAACTTCGTATTATTCATACGCCCATATTCAAACTTTGTCATTACAGATATTTATAAGACCTGCAATTTACAGTCCTTTTCTTACAACAGGATGCCACACCGTACCATATTCATCAACCTCAGATTTTAACTCATCTGGTTGACCGTCATCTACAAAACCAAAAGGCGCCATGTCCTGTTCGATTAAAGCCTGTTGTTCAATATATAATTGATTTCGTATATTTGAGTTAGATAACTCTTTAAAATACTGTTGGTTTGTCAACCAACCAAATATGACTAGACACATCATTAAATCGTCATTACAACCCTCCTCCGCCATCCAGGAGTTACCACGCCTACTAAATGTTGACATCTCCTCTATGAGTTGAAAGTCATTTATAATCAATTTATCACTTTCTATCAATGTCTTAATACTAGATGTACCTAATGCTTTAATCTGTTTAGTCATACGAACACCCATAGATGTACCTCTACCACTAAACATTGCACCTAATATTTGACCAGCTCTACCTCTTTGTGTTGTCATTAAGACATTATCGTATTCTAATTCCATTTGTAATATTTCAGCCACTTGTTGGCCTATATCATTAACCTCTGTTAGAATATGAGCTCTGTTATAACCTTTACAAACTTGTTCAATAATACTTGGAAAGATATGAGGTTTAACTTCATTGTTTTTATAAGTTGCAACAATCTCATAAGGTATTTTAGTACAATCTAAAACTGTAAAGGCAGAATAATCTCTACCTGTACCACGAGCAACATCAACAGTTGTGACATACAAATGGTCTTTTTCGGGTCGCTTAAACATTTGTAAACCATTTTTACTTTCAATCGAAGGAATGTACGGGGTCGTCTTAATTTTTGCTGGTGAGATTAATGTATCTACACTTCCTAAAAACTCACATTCAAACTCTTGTGAAAATTGCTCGGGTGAGGTATTTCTTATAGTGGTTTCTTTCCACTTTTCATCTCTGCCTGGCACCTCTGACCAATGTACCTCAATAGGCACATAATCATTTTGTTTATTAATTGCGTCTTGCCACAATTTGTAGTACATATTCATACCATGTGGTGTAGATACAATTATCATCTTTGTTTTTTTACCAGATGAGATTGTAGGATAAACTGAGCTAAAAAACATCTCGGCAATATTAGCCGGTACGAAAGCAAACTCATCAAGGAAGATTATGTTAAATGAACCACCTCGAATTGCACTTGAAGATGTTGCAGCCGCCACAATAGTGGACTTATTTTCTAATTCAATGTTACCTTTGTTCCAATTAATAACGCCTTGTTGCATCCATTTTGGTAAATTTTCATATGCAAGTTGAAGTCTACCTAATATATCTCTAGCAGTAGATGATTTGTTTGCTAGAATAGCAATGTTAGAATTAGGATTAAAAAGAGCATAGTGTAATAGATAAGAAATAGTTGTTGTTGATTTTCCACTTTGTCTTGGTAATTTACAGATAGTAAATCGGTTGTCATGTATTGTCCTTACAATATGTTTTTGAAAGTCCCACATTTTAAATGGAACAAGGCCTTCGTCAAGTGAAACCACTTGAACATAATTCATCATAAAATAAATAGGGTCCTTTTCACATTTTTTATATTCCTTAATATTATCTTTAGTAAACTCAACAGGTGTGTTTACCTTTTTAAGATTAGGATTGCCTAGATATGCGTCACTCATTTATAATTATTCCTTCAATATGGGTAAACCCCATTTTTACAGCCGCTTCAATACGACTACTTCCTTTGAAAACAAAATACTCTTTATCGTAATTAGGATTAATGTCGTGTTCTATTTCAACACAATCTAACATTTCTTTACCCTCTAGTATGTCTTGTAGCATTATGCCGTTTTTGACATAACCAAGTTTACTTATCTGAAATATCTGTTTCTTCGGGTGTGATTGTTTTGCTTTCAACAATTTTATCATCTTTTTTTAACATCTTTTGTAACTCTGCTGTTGAACCTACAAACAATGCGTTTTTAATATTATTGTTAGCTGTTTTAGGTAACTCTTTTAAGTCTTTTAGTTTTTTATTTAAGTCTTGTAACTTATCTACTGTATCTGCAACATTCTTAATACCAGCTAATGCAACTTCATATGCTCTAGGGTGTTGTCCTTCTTTTGCAACATCTAAAATACCTTCGATTGCCTCTTGTCCTTTTTCAATAAGATTGTAATAGTATTCTCTACTATTTTTATGGTCATTATCCACATCTTCTTTATCTTTTTCTTCGGTTCTCACTACAGGGGCTTTAAAATCTTCCTTTTTGATAACCTCTTCCATTGGAGTTTTAGCAGGTTCTAAACCTAAAATCTCATTTACTTTATCTTCTATAGCCATAATACTATTTATCCAATTTCCTAATCAGCTGTTTTGTTTCATAAAAATACAAACAATCTATATCACTATCTTTAAATGTATTATATACATCTGTAATGGTTTCTACAATAGGATTACCAGCTAAATTAAAACTAGTGTTTAATACCATAGGCACACCAGAAATCTTTTCAAACTCATCTATTATATTATATAAATGTTCGTGTTGTTTTTTATTTACGGTTTGTACTCTACAAGTATCATCTATGTGTAAAACGGCAGGTATAATATCTCTACTTACTTTTGTTTTCATTGCATACATCATAAAAGGAGAACTGTCTAACTTTGTATCAAAGTATTCGTGTAAACATTCTTCTTTCATAGAACAAGCAAAAGGTCTAAATGGTTCTCTTTTCTTTGTTTTGTTTACAATGTCTTTGCCATTATTTACAGTAGGGTCAAATAAAAGACTTCTATTACCTAATGCTCGAGGACCTGATTCAGATTTTTGACCATATACACCTATAAGTTTTTTCTTTCTCAATTCAGCTGCAACAACCTTTTCATCAGCTTTTAATACTTCAAAATCTTTGAATTGAGTTGATATAACATTATTGTCATATTTTCTTTCGTAACCATAGTAAATTGATTTTTGTTTTCTAATTGTAGTATCATTGTTTAAATTATGCCAAAAATACTTAGCAATACCTATTGACTGGCCTGCGTCTGTAGCTACTGGTTCTATATACAATTCTATGCCATCTAAATTATCTTTATAAAAATGATTTGCTACACAATTTAAAAAGTATCCACCTGATAAACAGACCTTCGTAATACCTGTTTGTACAACTTTATCTTTTATATATTGTAATACATTTTCTTGGCATTGTCTTTGTAAATCACCACAAAAATCATATACATTTTGAATACTATCACCAAATTCAATATTAAGTTTAGGTTTTTGTAAATTTGATATGTCATATAAGTCTTGGTTGCCGACAATGTGATATTTTCTATTTTTACCATATGCGGCTAGAGCCATAACCTTACCTGCGTCAAACGGTGTAAAACCTAATCTACTTGAAGTCATCTCAAAAAGTTGTCCTTCGCTTACATCATTTGATACTTTAACATGGTCATTTGTACCATCATATTTAAAATTAACAACCACATCTTTATCTATCTCTGTAAAGTTGTTTGGATATTCAGCGACAAATGTTGCTCTTTGCTCTCTACCGTAACCATCTTTTAAATCATTATCATTATTAAAATAATATTCAGAGCCCATACCGTCAATAGCAATAGAAAGAGCTTTGTCAAAACCTGAATTATAAAAGGCATGAGAGGCATGAAACATATGGTGAGATGACCACACATTTATTGTTTTAAATTTAAACCCTTTATCTTTTAAATACTTTTCATAATCTTGATTATATTTTTTATTAGGAGAAAAACCAGATATTACCAAGTAATCAATACTATCTTTTATAGTATCTAACAAATCATATGCTTTTGCATGATGTTTTCTACCAGACAATCTCTCGTTTTCACAATGTAGTTTTATTTCTCCGTCTTCAATCAAACATATAGAAGCGTTATGATTTTGACTAATACCTAATATTCTCATTTAAATTCTATTTCACTTTCCATTTCACCCCATTTACTATTACTAAAATGTAAATTAAAGGCTAATGAATATCTTTCATCATCTGTATCATTTGGTTCTACATAGTGTACCAAATGTGATGGGAAAAATGTTAAAAATCCTGGTGCTGGTGTTAAAGTATATTCGCAGCCTGTAACATGATTAACTTCATCAAATTCTAATAAGTAACCTGGTGTTATTGTATTCCACCAAGGTTGAATTTTAAAAGATATATCACCCATGCCAGGTCCAGCGTGTATGTAATAAACGCCACTAAAAATACTATTAACATGAGTATGGTCGTGTGCTGAATCTCCTTTTATATGTTTATTAATCCAAGAGTTTTGAAAATCAAAATTAATATTATGTTTTATTTTTAAATAGTTTCTAGTATAAACATCAAACTGTTCTTTAATATCCTTCTTTAAGTCTGTCAGGTCATTTAAAACATAGAAATTTTTAGTGTATGCTCCATTGTTTGACCTCATTCTTTGATAGTCGCCATTCTTAGCGTATGTTAACCATTCAGGTTTAACATCAATGTGACCATCAAAAACTGGCGTTGGGAATAATTCATGTATTTTTACTTCTTTTTTCATATTAAAAATAATTAAAATTCAATACGATTCTTCTTTTAGTATCCGTATGAATTGTTCCTGTATGTTTTAATTGTGAGTTAAATGAGATGTACCTATTTTTTTTACTGTCAGCCACAAATCCATCTTCAAATTTGGTCTTTCCGTTATTATCGTTTATATAAAAAATGCCTGTATTACAATCAAAAGGTATATCAGTATGTAATGACTCAGTACATCTTGTATCCTTTATCGTCATATTAGCTTTAATTTTTACAATTGACTTAATATCAATCTTTTTTATTAATGGCAACAACACATTAAATTCTCTTGTTTGTGCCATGCCATTATTATAAAAACAATGCACGAATTGTAAATCTTTATCACCTTTATATGTTCTATAATCATTATAAAACCAAGGAAAGTTTTCAGATAACATCATATCTTCAATGTCTTTAAACTCCTCAGGCGTTAAAAAATCATCTTTTATATAAATCATTATTTAAACCAGTAAAAATGTGTGATAGTAAATTTACCATCTCCTAGTTGAGGATTTTTTTTATTAAATTTAATTGGTGTTGATTGATGAAACATTGGACTAGGGAAGAAAATGCAACGATTGTCCTTCATCTTAACTGTTTGTTCGGGGTCTGCTAATGCTAAATCACCACCTTCAAAAGCTTCTTCATTCTTTTTTAACCAAACGCATTGTGTCCAGTAAAACTTATCTGTATGAGCTTTATATTCATCATCTTCATGGTAGTAGGTAACAATAGTGTCATCATTATTTGTTACTCTAAAATTTCTACCAGCTGGTCTGACTCTATCAATAATTTGATGAAACTCATATGTTTGCGATTTATTAATGAATCTTAAAATAGGAGAAATATCTCTAAACTCTTTATGATACATAACGCCAGGAAACCATCTGTATCCTTTTGCTTTAGATTGACCATCAGAGCCTCTAGCCACATCTCCACCATCACCTATTCTATGTAAATCTTCTTTTGATTTAGATGTTAAGTAATAATTTAATTCTGTTTCTACTAATTGTTTTTCTTCAGGTGTATACCAGTTGTCTATAATAAGATAAGGAAATCGTCCTTTTTCATTAACAACATTTACTTTCCATTGTGTTTCCATTTTCTATTCAAAGTAATTAAAATTAATTACTATTCTCCTCTCATTATCTGTTTGACTTACAGCCTTATGTAATATATCACTATCAAATATCAACATACTATTTTCTTTACATGGTATATTTATCTGCTCGTCCTTATCAAGTATTGTATATCCGTTATTTGTGTTTACATAATAAATTGCTGTTTTACAATCAAACTTTCTATCAGTATGCCATTCTGACTCATATCTTTTATTTTTATTTGTCATAAAATTGGCTCTGACTTCCATCAATCCTTTTACATTCATTTTTTGAACAATAGGTATTATTAGTTTTCTAAAACTATCCGAATTGGGTTTATACTCTTTATAAAATGTATGGCTAAAAAAACCATAATCTGTTTCATAATCAGTCATACTTGAATTATAAAACCAAGGAAAATAAATTGAACTCATTTCATCTAAAATACTTTGATGTTCTTGTTTGCCTAAAAAGTTTTCTATAATACTATAACTCATACCACTTTTCAACTTTATGGTAGAAACATTTTGTATTTCATCTTTATCACCTTGGCCATAAGAATCAAAGTTTGATTTCAACTCTTGTATTATCATAGTTTTTCCCAATGAGATTTTTTTTCTTTTTTTACTTTTGTATTAAAAAACTCAGGAGTAAATAAATCAAAAGCTATTGTAACTCTTTCTTGTGGACTTTTATTATAGTCTGTATAATGGTCTATCCAATTAGGAAATAATGTTATTTTACCAATTTCATTTTTTGATGAATATACTTGCTTAGTATATGGGTTAACATAATGTGTATGTGTGTCTTTTACTTTTGTACAAATATGTCCACCAAGATAACATAATGTATCGTTATAGTGTGAGTGTGATTTTATCTGTTGAGATGTTCTTAATACATTAGCCCAACATTGACCGTACAAATCTGTATTTTCATATCCTAAAACACTTATAAATTTATCATGTGTTTTTCTTACAGTTTCATTTAGCCCATTATGTTTCCATTGAAAAAGATTAAAATGAGGATACCTTGAAGTTAAACTATCATTACCTAAACCTGTTTGACCATCATCAAATGCAGGATATTTTTCTATAAGATTTCTTTCATTAGTTAATATAATATCTGTCAATTCATTTACATCAAGGTCATCTAATACATTACTTTCCCATATACAAATTTCCTGTTCAGGAGCTGCAAATGGTGTTTCAGGTTTTTCTGAAATTAGTTTTATCAGTTTATCAGTCATTAATCTATAATATCAAAAGTCTTATAATCATTATCTGGTTCCCAACCATAATCAATACTTTTTCTTGTTGGTTCTTTTTTCTGTTGTCTGCAAGCACCAGGTAAACCTAACATAGGTCTAGTATCAAAAGGCATATGATACTTACCATCTTTTTCGTTATAATGTAAAAATACTTGTGCGTGTTTTAAACCTTTAAATTGTTTTCTCCAATGTTCTACTTCACAACCTCGGTAAATAATCATGTCACCAGGATTTAAATGTATTTCTACTTCTTCACCGTCTTTCTTTTTTATACCCATAGGCCATGAATAATTTTCTTCTTTTAAATTTGAAATATCATGTCCTAAAAATAATGTAGTGGATAACTCACAACTTGGTCTATCTTTATGTCTTCTTAAAATTGTTTTCTCTGTATATAATCTATGATAACTATAAGTAGGTATTACATCTATACCTGTCATTTCTTTCATAGTAGGAACACCTAATTCTAATAATGTGTCAAATATTAAATCACCGTATTTACTATAATCTCCTGGAGCCTGTGTATCGTTAAATGTGCCCCATGGTTGTTCATCAAAATTACCTTGTGTTGTCAAATCTATATACTCTAATCTAGCTTTCGCTAAACATACATATCTGTACAATAGAGTACACATATTAGGGTCAATAAAACTTCGTCTTATTACATAGTCATTTTTTTTAAAAAAATCTTTGTCCATTATTTAAAAGGTTCTCCTAATGCCCATAGAACCAAAGAGTATCTTGTACCCTTAGTTACAGGTGTTACTTGATGATACATGAAAGATGGAAATACTATTATAGAACCTTGAGGTCTAATCTCTATACACTCATGGTATCTTTCTCCTGGAGTATGCGGTCCATAATCAAATTTAAGATTGCCTCCTTCATATTCACCTGGTTTATTTAAGTTGATAGTTACACTTAACTTTCTAACTTTACCGATAAATTTATCTGCCGTTGTATATCCTTTTTCTAATTGGCCGTTTTGTTTTGTGCGTGATATACCTGGAATAAATCTTCGATAGGTTGCGTGATGGTCTGTACCTGAATCTTGGTGCCAGCCGTAAAAACCACCGTCTTTATATGTTGTAAATTGAAAAGACTCTGCATGGTCAAAATTATATTTCCAACCTGCGTCCCTATTTGCTAGATTTAAATAAGGCCATACTCTATCATAAATCCATTGGTCGTTTAACCAAGAAACTTTACTATCTCTTATATAAGGATTTATTTCTTCTAAGTTTTTACCTTCTTTTTTTTGTAATTCTTCAACTGTAGTATCAGCTTGAGGAATTGTTTTGTCATCTGATTTTTCGTTATTGCCGTGGGTAACAGCTTCTTTCATGTCTTTGTTTAGACCTAAATCAATAATCTTATTACACTCATCAGGTGTTAAGACGGATTGAAAGTACCAATAAGGATTAAATATCATTTGGCACCAACTGAAAATTACCTGATACAGATATTCTAGTTTCATCTACCCAAAAAGGAGCTACCTCATGGTGTAATGAAGCAGGGAAAATAAACATTAACTTATCATAGGGTGTTACGATATAATGTGTTCTATCAAAATCTGAGGTTCCTTGACCGTACACAAAAGAAATTTTACCAGCATTTTTTGTATTGCTGTCTGTATTTGTTTTAAATATATTTTCTGGAACTTTTAAATAGATTACAAAAGAGAATTTACCCTCATGTGTATGTAAAGGATTATAGTCGTTCTTTTTTTGAAAGTTTACCCATAGACTATTTAACTCTAAAAATCCATCTTTAGTTTTATCTTCTCTTTGAGGTATTTGAATTACTTTAGAAAAATCAGCTCTAGCTTTATCTGGTTGATTATCAATGTAAATATTAGCAAAACTTTCTAGTTGTGCTCTAAGATAAGGTTCAACCTCATCTCTTGTTTCTCTTTTATATTGATAACTTCGGCCTGTATATAATTGACCTGCTAACTTAGGATTCCAATTATCATCTTCTTTATTAAGCTTTTGTGCTTCTGATAATAACTTGAAATGTATATCGTCTGGTATGTGTGTTTGAAATATTGGTGGACCGAATGGAAATATTAAGTTATCTGAACCTTTATTCCAACATGGTACATCAGTTTCGAATGTTTGCATTGTAACCTCATTATATATTCTTTAAGTTAAACTTTATCAATCAAATTTAACTCTTTTGCTTTCTTTATAATCCTATTTATAAAGCCGTCCAGATAGTCTAAATCTGCTGAAAAGGCAACATGAGGTACACGATAAGGTTTGCCATCTTTTTGTGCTGACCTGAAACCTTGTAAACTCATACCTAGTTTTTCATCTTTAGTAAATTGATACCATAAAGAGTCTTCAACCTTATAATGGTCAATCTTTTTAACTTTAAATTTTTCTTTAAATTCTTCTAAGACTTCACTTACAGTTTTATCTTTTTTCTTTTCTAAAAGATATGTAAATTCTTCTATAAATCTTCTTGCTTGTGCGTCTGTTTCAGCACTACCCTCATATTGCATAATACCATAGTCAAATACTCCCTCAATAGGAGAGCCATCAACATTGGATGCCATTTTGCCTTTTTCGCCTCTGTTGGGTTGTTTGCCTTCGGGATTGATTGTATCACTCATTTTCACTCCTTAATATAAAATAGTATAATGGTATTTAGTAAGAAACTATAACTACTCCAGAACCACCAGCGCCGCCTTGACCTTGACCACCAGAATATCTAGTACCTCCGCCGCCGCCTCTGTTTGCCGTTCCAGAATTTTGTGATGTTTGTGTATTAGCAGTACCTCCGCCACCGTTGCCTGGTTCTCCGCCGTATGAACCTCCACCGCCACCTGCGTAATAAACTTGTGTTGAACCGTCTGCGATAGAATAAGCTTTACCTACACCACCTGCACCACCGTGCTGAGTTGATTGTGCGTCACCATCTCCGCCTGCGCCTCCAGCACCACCGCCACCGCCGGCAGTTGAAACTGGTTCTGGTGAATTAGGAGAAACATTATTTCTTCCTCTACCACCTGGATTTCCAAATCCGTAAGTGCCTGAATCTCCTGATTGAGTTGGTTGAGTAGCTGCACCTGCTTGGCCGCCATTACCACCTAATGCTGTATTATTAGGGTGACCGCCTCCGCCGCCTGAACCACCTGGTTCTCCATCTCCTACATTTTCGTTTTCTGGTAAATCAGGACCATAATTCGCCTGACCTCCACCGCCGCCACCTTTAGCAGTCAATGTACCAAATACTGAATCTTGTCCTTCATATGAGTCACCACCACCTTCAGCACCAGCGGCACCACCTTGGCCAATTGTTACTGTAACTTGTGTACCAGGTGATACTGTAAATCCTGGTCTGTAAATTAAACCACCTGCGCCTCCGCCTCCGAAGCCGCCTGCACCACCGCCACCAGCAACTAACATAACATCTACTGCACTTACGCCTGTTGGTACTGCAAAAGTAGCAGGCGAATTGTAAGTTGTTCTTACTGGAGGTTTAATAGTAATTTTAAATTGTCTATCAACATTAGTTGTTCCGTCTGTAACTCTAATTGTAAATGTTGATGTAGTATCACTACCAACTGCACTAACACTCGACCATGTAATTGCACCTGTTGATGTGTTAAGTGTAAATCCGGTAGGTAATGAACCTGTTTGGACTGAATATGTTAATGATTCACCATCAGCGTCTGTAGCGCCACATAAATCACCTGGTTGAATTGTTCCTGAACTTCTAAGACTATCATATAAAGAATAAATTGTATCAGCTGAATTTGTAAATACTGGCGCTGCTTGGTCAGCCGTTACTGCGTCTGCTAAAGTAGCTGCAAGACCTGAACCGTTTGTAACTTTAAGTGTGTAAGGACCGTTTGCTTCATTAAAGTCTGAAGCGTCAAATACACAAGTAATTAAGTTTGCACTATTTCTTGTTGTTGAATCTGGAGATACATTTGAACCTGAATTTGCAATCATAGTAATATCGGCACCTGTTGTATCAAAAAGAGAACCGTTAATGGTCATTGTAACATTGCCTGTAGACTCATCATCAATTGTATATGATGTTATAGCTGAACCGCCATCTATATTGAAATTGGTAACTACTGGTGGAGCGTCAACAGCTTTCCAATCTGAACCATTGTAATATTCCATCAAGTTAGTTGTTGAATTGTATCTTAAAGTACCTGAACCGTAACCTGTATCTCTTTCACCAGTTGTACCTGTAGGTAAATCAATACCTTTTGTACCAGTAAAGGCAGTATCTTTATTTCTGAAATCTTTATAATTTGACATCTATATCTCCTATTGACTGGCTATATCGCCGGTTTTATCACGCATTACCCAACCAACTTTTACTTTTAAATCGTCATCAACAATAACTGTAGTATATCTATTTGTATCCGTGTAATCTGCTAATTTATGTTCTTCCCAACCACTTTCATAACTATCGTTTCTGTATTGCCATATAACGCCAATAACCATACCGCCAGTTGAACCTGAATCAGCAGGGTCTTTTTCAACGATACATACTTTTCTCCAATTGTCTGCCATTTTTATCCTCTATTAGTTGTTAGCTAATCTCCAGCCGTTAGTAGAACCTGAATAAACTAAAACAATACCAGCATTTTCTTGTGCAACTGTTAAATCTGATGTTTGTCCCATAATTTTTAAACTGTTTCTAGCAACTGTTAAATTATTTGTGTCGAATGTACCTGCTACATCAACCATTGAAACTTGGTCTCCTGTTAATGGTGAAGCGGGTAAAGTTATTGTTACTGCACCACCTGAAGTATCTACAAAAATTCTATCACTAGCGGCTGCTGTGTAGTTAGCAGTCTTTGTAACCCAAGGATTACCACCACCTAAACCTGTCCATGTACTACCATTGTAGCCTTCCCAAGTTGTTAGTGTTGTGTTGAATCTGATTGCGCCAGTTGTAGGACTTGATTCTCTTTGAGCAGTAGTGCCTTTAGGCATATGTAACTCATCTGTTTGATTTTCAAAACCTACTGAACCTGTTTGTACTTTAGTTAATGCCATTGTTAATCCTTAAACTATTTATACTATTATTTATACATCCTCATCTCTAACTTTGTCATAATTTTTACCATCTGCATAATTTGTTATGGTTGTTGTAAATCCGAAGTCATCATCTGCGTCAGCACTTGTTGGATTTGGTACAACCACAATTCGTTCTTCTCTAGTAGCCGCTGGTAAATCAGTATGTAAGTCTGATTGAGCTTCTTTTATTACTTTTTGTGTTGAAGCAGGTCCATATAAATATGTCTTCGCTGTGAAGTTTAGTGTATATATTACTGCTCTTCTTGTTGTAAAATCGCCAGAATAACTGTCTTCATAGTTAATATTATTTAGTACAATTGGAATATCTCTTTTTATACCCATTTCTGGAATAACATTAACAGTTACAGTATAATCTGGTTGAAAATATGGTAATATTTGTTCTATGATTTGTAAACCGCCTTCAGCAGTTGCTGTTAAACAAAATAAATTATATGATATATTGTAAGGCACAGGCATATAATTATAATTCATAACCTCACCATCTGAACCAGTTTTAACTGATTTGAATTTTTGTACTTTAGTTAACTTTCTACTACCATCATATGCAATATCTGAAATTTCAAAACCCATTCTAGGTAATGTAATCGCCATTTCTCTTTCATCTAAATTAGGTTGTTGGTCTAATCTAACCAAAAACTTTTCTTTAGGAGCATAAGCTAAAGGTACCCTAATTGATTGTACAATCGAACCTGCACTATCTTTTCTTTTTATTTGTATGTTATTAAAAATCTGACCAAAGGCTACGGTCATTTTTCTCATACTTTCGTTATAAAAATATCCAAACATTAATTGTCTACCTCACCAAATGGGTTTCTTTCTGTAAAGTCAAGTATATCATCTGAAGTATCTGCTGTGTTAAAACCTGCTTGTGCGTCTAAATCTAAATTGTCTGCATAAGTTGATTGTGTCTGTAAAGCATAATCTTCATTGATAAAGTAATTTGCGTCACCACTTACACTATCGTTTTCTAATTGCAATGCACCTGTACCGTCTTCTAATGAAAACTGGTGTGACAACATATCAATAGAGTATTGGTCTTCAGCACTATCAATATCTGTAACGCCGGTATCTAATCTTTCTGAACTGTACTCCCATGTTCTAGCTCTTAATTTGTAAACTGGTAAGTTGCCTAATTGAAAGAATGGCTCTTGGTCTTCTACAAAACTAATTTCAAAAAACTTATTCATTAAAGGGTAATAAATTATATCACCCTCATTAGGTCTGCCTTCAACAATCATAGTATGGTTACTATCTACAGCGTTCATCCATCTTCGTTTAGACAACATGAAAGTTGTTTCTTCTCTGATTTCTAAACCAAACTTATTGATTAATTCTTGTTCACCAGCTAAACCCTCTGTAGTTTCAACATACATTTCTATTAGATAAGAGTCATCAAATTTTGATAGACTATCTTCACCTAATATTAGGTCTCTATTTACTAGTGTTCTTGGTAGGTAATAAACATCATGGCCGTAAATTTTTAGGCCTTCGATAATTAAATCTTCGTAAAGAGTTTTCTCGTTTGTGTCGCCAATGCCGTTCCCGCCTTGAAAGTGGTGATTAACTGCCATGGCATTATCCTATCATCATTGCTGGATTTAATTCGAATGTACTTCTTATGTCGTTTTCTAACTTTTCAATTTCTTGTAAAGCTTCTGAAAATATCTGTTGTCCATTTAATGTAACACCGCCGACCATGGCAACGCCATTAAATTTAGATAAGTTTGCTCCCCATTGTTTTTTAAATAAAGCAGTTGTATATCTTTTTAAGTAAATATCATTATACACATCTGTATATGTTTCGGGGTCTAATTTTCTATAACACTCTATTACAATCCACTCATCTGCTGCTAAATCATTTGTCCAATCCATATCAATGTATAATCTATTATCATGTTGATTAAATCTAATTGGTTTTTCACCAACTAATACATGGTCTAAAAAGTCCAAATGTCTTAATACAACATCATAGTTAATAATACTTGTAGATGAAAAATCATAAAGGTCATTTAATCTCATTTGGTATCTTACATCAAATAAGTTTAGATTACCTTTGTTTGAAAATGGAAAAATATTGATTACAGAAATAACTGATTCAGGTACTACCAAAAAGTTATTATCTTCGTACCAAGTAGTTGATACTGAATTCTTTGTTGCTGTTTCTGAAGAAGGATTTATGGCAGCCAAACGAGTTTTTTCCGAAGAAGTCAACTTATATTTTAAGTATGTTCTTCTTATAGAATCGTAGTGAAACTGAGCAAAATATTGTAATGCCTCGTCTATTCTGTCCTCTAGTTGGTCGTCACTAGCATTGACCTCAATGACAGGCTTACCTAAATTTCTTAAGCAGTATTGTTTTAAATTTTCTCTACTATTTGGGTTTGCCATTTATATACCTTTGTTTTATACCTTTTCAGGTATATTTATAATACTATCCAAGAGCAACAGCTTGGGCAATGGCAAAAGGTCTACTAGCTAATGAAACACCACCTACTTGAACATCTGTTGTAGCATTTACTGTGCCTGAAAATGTACCGTTTACAGCACTTGTAATCGAACCACTATTAATTGATAATGTTCCATCTGTTAAAGTTGTTGATGTAATACTTGTAATACCAGTAAACGAACCAGTTAAAGAGTTACTTCCACCTGCTATTGTTTTATTTGTTAATGTATCTGTTGTATCTTTTAATACAATTGTTCCTGTTGCGTTTGGTAATGATATTGTTCTATCTGCTGTTGGATTAACTGTTGTTAAATTTGTTTCATGTTCATCATCTGAGGAACCCTCAAACTTTAATGAGTTTTGTACTTCAATAGTTGTAGAATTTACAGTTGTTGTCGTACCTTGAACAGTTAAATTTCCTGTAATATTTGTACTACCGCCAACCGTCAATGCACCTGAAACATCTAATGCTTCATTAATTTGAATTGATGTTGAGTCGGAAGTTGATAATGAAGTACCAACTATCTGTAAAGCAGTTGCATTAATAGCACTTGTGCCATTTCCTGTTAATACTGAATTTGAAGCAAATGTAGCCGCACCTGTTCCACCTGAAGCAACACCAATTGTTTCACCTGATTGGTATTCCGCAATACCAGTAGGTGTTCCACTTGTAAAGACTAGTCTTATTGGTGTTTTATCTGCCATTTATATCTCCTAAAACAAGAACGCT
>Ga0115551_1001060_pt1 | contig 17841 bp, 19 predicted proteins | sample COGITO_mtgs_1103_FD_87179 | JGI IMG/M metagenome (GOLD analysis project Ga0115551, IMG submission 87179) | Pelagic marine microbial communities from North Sea - COGITO_mtgs_110321 | ecosystem: Environmental > Aquatic > Marine > Epipelagic | place: Germany:Helgoland, sampling site Kabeltonne... | reverse complement strand
TACATAATCGGTGTTTTATTAATTGATTTTGCGCTCACTCGCTCGTGAAATTCAGTTTTTGAGGAAAATTACTTTAATTCTGATTTTAAGCCTCAGTACAATCTTGTTGTAACCTTGTCCTAACCTTAATGTAATCTTGTTGTTCTTTTAAGAATCAACACTTGCTTTGTTTAGCTTCATACTCACCGTCATACTCACCGTCATAGTATCCTTCTGAATATTTTTTATCTTCCCACTCACCATATATTAGATTTGTTTTATTAGGTGCGCATATCTTATTCCAGCCTACAACGTGTCCATCATCATATCCTTTATTATATGACTCTTCGTCGGCAGCTGGTTTAAATACAAAAAACCAGATGGCAACAGCAATAATGATTAGATATGGCATAATAAACATAATATCAATTAACTATACTATATGTTAATTTTTTATTGCTTTTATACCCCGTCAGTACCATGTCAACCAACTAGCCTGATTGCCTAAGAGATAGATTGATGATTAAACCATGATTGGATTCTATTCTGTCTTTTCCATCAAACAGAAGGGGGAGGGGGAGCCGATAGGCGTGCTAGCATATGTATAATAACACTCACCCATATCAGAGGAGAATTTGGAAGACAGGATGATATGAGTGTCAAAGGATAATTAAGTAATAGGACGGGTCTTGTAGACTGTTTATTTTATATCGTTAATAGTTAAGTTACTTAGAATGTTCCTCCATCCATTCTCTAGCAAGTCTTTGTGCTTCTGCAATTTGTTCTTTTGTGATTCTTTTTTCTAGAATAAACATCTCATCATTTGCTTATCCGTGTCCGTTAGCAGATGCAATATTGAAAAACATATATGCCATAACATAGTCTTTAAGCACACCATAACCTTCCCGATACATTATGCCCATTTGATGTTGTGCAACCATATTTCCTTGATCAGCAGATTTTGATAACCAATAGATTGCTTGTTTATAATCCTGAGGTTTAAAGTGTATGTATGCCAGACCTAAGTTATACTGCGCATTTATCTTCGGATGAATTAGCTAAAGATGCGGAACGAATTACAAGTTATGGTACGTTTACGTCACAGTCGAAAATTTCAGCTGTTAGTTAGAGAGGTAAGTGTTTGTAATGTATGGTGGCTATGGGTGGAATTGAACCACCGACCCCAGCGTTATGAGTGCTGTGCTCTAACCTTCTGAGCTACATAGCCATTATTTGAATATATGCTGCTTCTTTAAATAATAAAGAAGGAGCGAGATTGTCTTTTCTCTGAGTGAAATTGTCAAGAATGAGTTTAAAGTAAACCCTCAATTACCTTTTTCATTTTCTCTAAATCAACGAGTTCCAAAAATCACCATTGTTTTTCCAGAAACAGTGATAAGATGATCTTCTTCCAAACTTTTTAGGACTCGCCCCACCATTTCTCGTGAACAACTCACGATGCGCCCTAACTCATGCCGAGTCACACGTATTTGCATGCCATCAGGATGTGTCATCGCATCAGGCTCTTTACAGAGGTCTAGCAAGGTTCTCGCCACACGACCTTTTACGTCTGTAAAGGCCAAGTCACTTACCTTGCGGCTAGTTTTACGCAATCTAATAGCCATTTGACTAGCAATTGAGAACACAAGTTCTGGAAAAATATTGTTTAGACTCTTCACTTTCTCATAGCTGATTTTAGCAATTTGCGAACTTGTTTTTGCTTTAACAAAAGCGCTTCGATTTAGTTGGTCATTAAATAATCCAATTTCACCAAAAAATTCCCCAGCATTTAGGTATGCTAATACAATTTCATTCCCTTCATCGTCGCCCATCATAACTGTTACCGAACCTTTAATGATGTAATAAAGGTCATTAGATGGGTCCCCCTCATTAATAATAAATTGTTTAGGACTGTAGGTTTTTTGATGACAGTGCTCAAGAAATCGAGACGTTAAAGAGTCTTCTTCTAAAAATGTTGGAACCATTGTTTCTGTATTCATAGATAGAATCACCACTAATATGAAAGTACGAACTATGTTACTCTTTTTTCGAAAAATTAACCGCTTGGAGAGAGAAATTGGATATTAAAGTAAGCTGGGTCGGGAATGCTGCTTTTGAAGGAGAGTCAAGTTCAGGCCATAAGGTGCTTATGGATGGACCTACTGAAGGGGGTGGTAATAATCTTGGACCACGACCAATGGAGATGTTGTTATTGGGTACAGGAGGTTGCAGTAGTTATGATGTTATATCCATATTAAAAAAAGCTCGTCAGAAAGTTAATGGTTGCGAAGCTATGATAAGTTCGGTGCGTGCTGACAGTGAACCTAAAATATTTACCAAAATTCATATCTTTTTTAGAATATCGGGTGTTAATTTAAAAGAGAAACAAGTGAAGCGTGCAGTTTCTTTGTCAGCCGAAAAATATTGTTCAGCTTCAATTATGCTTGGAGCAACTGCAAACATTACACACGATTATGAAATCATTCAGGTTGAGGACACTACATAATTGTTTTCATTGGAATTATCCTAAGGATATTAAGTAATTTTGATGCATCAAATCCGTTTTCAAGAAAAAATTATCAATAGTAGATTGATTCGATGTCTATATGATGTTTTGTACGTTTATTATTTTTACGGATTACATAAAAAAAATAGCCAAATCTGAAATGAACGTACACTCTAGATATTTTTAGGATGTTTTGCTCGCTTAATAGTGAAACTATAAACACCTTTATGAAGTTTATAATTTATAATCTTATGCTCTGTGCGTGCACAATACGCTTCGAAATCGACTTGTGAGTGAGGGTCGGTTGCTTCAACAAAAAGAACTTCATCAGCATTCATTTTATTTAAAAGTACCTTGGTCTTCAGAATAGGTAGGGGGCAATTTAGACCCTTTGCATCAAGAATTTGATCGAAGGATTGTTGATTGTCTATTCTTATATTCACCAAGGTACTTTACATTACCATTGTAACTCACGCCATCATATTAAAAACTGACTCGTAAACCAACCATAACAGCCCGTCCCATAATAGGTGCACGGTCTTTTATAAACGAAGTATGTAAACGCCCATCTTCGTCAAACAGGTTTGTAGCTTTGGCGAAAAGACCTAAACTTTGTTCACCGTCAATAATATTATAGTTTGCGTTCAGATTTAACACAGAATAACCGTCGGTATCCGTTTCTAATGCTCCATTATCATTTTGTGCAAGATAGCTTGTTAGTTCTAAGCCGGCAGTAAATTTATCATACTGATAATCTATACCACCACCGAACCGTGGAGGTGCAATGCGGTCTATGTTATCTCCATTCTCGCGCTCAGCACGAACATAATCACCGAATAAATTAAAATTCAGCATACCCTTATCACCTGAGTATAAGTTGATAGAGGTCGCTACTTCGAAGCCATAAAATACAGTGTTATCTTGTTGAAATTCGACTAATAAGAACTCACCATCTCCAGTTCCATCCTCACCTACCTCATCCGCGACACCATCGTTGTCTCTATCTAGGTTTTGTAAAAAGATAAAGTCTTCAATATAGTTTAAAAATAGACTGAGGTTCCATTGCAATATACCTGTTTCTTGCGCAAGTGAGATGTCGAAGCTGTTTGATGTTTCAATATCCATATCTGACTGACCTATCTCAAAAGTACCGGTTGCTACGTGCGGACCATTGGCGAACAATTCTTCAGCAGCCGGAGCACGTTGGCTACGACCAATATTCACACTCAATGCATTCTTTTCGGTAAAATGATAATGAATACCGGTAGAGATGCTATACATATCGTTACTAACTGTCGCGGCATTATCAGGAACACTTTCTTGATGTTCATAACGTCCACCGATTTCAAAATGTAAATCATCAGTAATATCTACATCCTCTAAAATAAAAACCGCAGTTGTTTCAGTATTCGTTTTGGGTATGAAGGCTTCCTCTCCAACTGCATTCAGATCGCGATAGCCATATTGTGCACCAATGACACCATTGAATGGTCCGATTTGTGTGTGTGCTATTTCAATCCTACTATCAAACTGCTCATTATCAAATACAGTACCTGCTTCACCTGGAGCCTCAAACTCAGTATGTTGGTAATCGTTATAACCCAATTGTAGATTGATAGCTTTTATGTGGTTGAACGGATTATTAACTTGACCTGTTAACGTTGTTCGATTTTGTCCTGCATCAATAAAAGGCAGTTCATCTGTTTCATCTGGATTTAGCGGAACGCCGTGAAGTGATTCAAAGCGCCCATAAGAAATACCAATATGACCCCAGTCATCGATAAATGAAGTACCTAAGTTAATATTCTTTGTATCATAAAAACTATTAATAATCTGACCATTGTTAGCAGAGTAATTTTTTGCATCACGATGTGTTCCATCGATATGGAAAGCCATTTTTTCATGACCACCTTCCGCACTCATAGACAGAAGCTTCTCTAGTGAATTCGAATTAAGACTCGTAATAGTATTCACACTGAATGATTCCGGTACATATTCCGGGATCCTGTTTGTTACCACATTGATTAGACCACCGGAAGCTTTACTACCGTAGAGCAAAGTAGATGGACCGCGGAAGATTTCTATCTGAGAAGCATTAATAGAATCAACAGTGACAGCATGATCAACACTAATCGTTGAAACATCCATTGATCCAATGCCATTTTCTAGTATTCTCACACGTGAGCCGCCAAGACCACGAATGACGGGTCGACTTGCGAGTGGACTGAAGCGATTAGTTGTGACGCCAGGGATGTTGGAGAGTGTTTCACCAATAGTGGTTGACTGTCTCTTAGTTAGTTCTTCATTCTTAAGTATAGTGATGGGCAGAGAGACATGCTCCATACTTTGTAAACCAACAGGTCGAGCTGTGATTTCAATGTCGTCTAAATCAGTAATCTCTTCTGAATAGACTAGTTGTGATGATGCGAATAGTGCAATAGCAGTTATAATAATTAAGTTCATTTTACCTAAACCTCAATAATAAAAAAAGTTGGCTCGTTAAATCACGTGCCAGTCAAAACATTTCTTAGTTACTAAAGAAGTACAGGGGGATCTCTGTTCTTAAATAAGTATAATCTGCTAAAAGTGATATACTGGTAGTTGTGATGTATTGTTTCGATGTGAGTTTTATTTATCACTTTTAATATGGGCGAATTAAAGAGTACTTCTTGTTGGTCTGCATTATGAAGACAAATAAAACATTGCTCTTTTTCATGATGAAACGAATCGTGCTGATGTGCATGCGTAACCGTCACTAATTGAGACAGTAATATATAAAAAACTATAGATTTAATAATAATGTTGTTCAACATGAAGGCACTTTATTTTCAACTTGTAGTGTTATATTATAACATAACATTCTGTGGGTCAATCAAGTGAATAAAAACATTGAGTAAAAATAAAGTAATTAGCCCATTCAAATCTGCTTCACATAAACACCAGGATTGCTTGAAGGCGGCAATAATCGCAGCTAAAAATCATTGTGATGCTGCCGGCATACGGCTAACACCAATAAGACAGCGAGTGCTTGAGCTAGTCTGGGAAGATCATGAGCCAGTAAAAGCTTATGACATACTTGATAAATTGAAGCAGGCAAAGTCATCATCAGCGCCACCGACTGTATATCGTGCGCTGGACTTTTTACAAGAGGAAGGTTTAGTTCACAAAATAGAATCGTTAAATGCTTATATTGGTTGTGGTGATCCCAGAGATTTTCATAAAGGCCAATTTTTTATTTGTCATGATTGTGGTTCTGTTGCTGAACTTGATGATGATGAGATTCGATGTTTATTACAAAAAAAAGCAAAATATTTTGGGTTTGAAATCAACGATGAAATGGTTGAAATAAAAGGGCATTGTCAAGAGTGCCGAGGTTTAAAAGAATAATTTATGGTTAATTTTATGAAAAGACTCTTAGTACTGTTTTTTTTGCAATATTTTTGGTCGTCGAATGTCCATGCAGAAAATAAAACTATTGTATTTGTAAGTATCTTGCCGCAGCAATATATTGTTAGTCAGATTGGAACAGATCTTGTAGATGTGCGCGTGATGGTTGGGCCTGGCCAAAGCCCTGCCACATATGAACCGACGCCTCAACAAATGGTAGCTTTATCTAAAGCAGATGTTTATTTCAGAATTGGAGTCCCCTTTGAATCTGCATGGTTAGACAAGATAAAATTGAACAACAAAAACTTAATAATTGTTGAATGTTGTGATTTGATTTCAGATTTGAAAGCAGAAAGTAATTCTCATGATACAGATTATGATCCGCACGTTTGGACTAGTCCAAAAAATGTCATCAAGATTGCTGAATTAATAAAAAATTATTTAATTAAGGTCGATGAAAAAAATACAGATTCATATATAACGATGGAAAAAGAATTCAAAGAGAAACTTCTTGTGCTAGATAAAAATATAAAAGATAAAATTAAAAACTTAAAAGATAGAATCTTAATCGTGGCACATCCATCATGGGGACACTTCTCTAATGAATACGGTTTCACACAAGTATCAATGGAACGGGAAGGTAAAGAAATACAAGCAAGATCATTGGTGAGATTAATCAAGATGGCAAAACTTAATAATATCAAGGCAATATTTACTCAGCCACAATTTAATGATAGAGCCGCAAAAGTTATTGCAAATGAATTAAATGCAGAGATTATTGTTTTGGATCCACTTGCGCTTAATTATATCGAAAATATGAATATAGTCACTGACAGCATTGTGAAAGGATTGGCACGTGAATGATGTTGTTATAGATATTGACAATGTCAGTTTTAGTTACGGCGAAGTTTCTGTGTTAGAAGATATCACATTCAAGATTTATGAAGATGAGTTTATTGGCATTATTGGTCCTAATGCAGGTGGTAAAAGTACATTATTAAAATTAATCCTTGGCTTACTAAAACCAAATAGAGGAGTGATTTCTAAATTTAAATATAACGGTGAAATCCTAACAAATAATATAGGTTATGTCTCACAACATAGTACATTCCCTCGAGATTTTCCTATTACCGTTGGCGAAGTCGTGATGATGGGGCATATCGCCACTTCATCAAAATTTTTCCATTATAGTAAAAAAGAAATTGAACTAGCAGAACAAGCCATGCAAAGATTGGAGATTCAAGATATAGAAAAACGAAAGGTTGGAGAATTATCTGGAGGCCAACTACAACGAGTTTTAATTGCACGTGAGTTAGTATGCCAACCAGAAATATTAATATTAGATGAACCGACCGCCAATGTAGATATGCGAATCGAAGAAGATATTTTTTCGTTACTAAAGAATTATAGTGAGCATATGACTATTATTGTCGTGTCACATGACATAGCATTTATTTCAAGTTATGTTGATCGAGTAGCTTGCTTGAATAAGACACTCGTTTGCCACAGTACAGAGTCGATTAGCGGGAAGATGATAGAAGAATTATATGATGCGCCAGTAAAGATGATCCATCATCACCATTAAGTTATGAATGAGTTTGTAACAGCATTAATAGAATTTACTTTTTTACAAAATGCTATTTTTGCGTGTCTGCTAGCCAGTGTTGGTTGCGGTATTATTGGTACTTATATCGTTGTAAAAAAAATTAGTTTTTTAACAGGTGGTATAGCACATTCTGTCTTAGCTGGGATGGGTATGGCATATTTCTATAATGCCTCGCCAATAATGGGCGCGATCATTGCTGCACTAGTCTCAAGTATTATGATTGGTTGGATTAATTTACGTTGGAAAGAACATGAAGATGTATTAATAGCAGCGTTCTGGTCTGCTGGCATGGCGATTGGAATTTTATTTCTGTCGAGAACACCTGGGTATAACGTAGACTTGATGAGTTATTTGTTTGGCAATATATTAATGATAACACATAGTGATTTGTCGTTAATGTTTTTGTTAGACATGATTGTGATAGCTTTTGTTTTTGTTTATTACAAACACTTTTTAGTAAGCGTTTATGATGAAGAATTTGCCCGTTTACGCGGAATAAACACAGAATTATTTTATATATTATTGTTGTGTCTAATTTCTATAACAATTGTCATATTGATTCAACTTGTAGGCCTGATAATGGTTATAGCGTTATTAACATTACCTGCTGCTATAGCAAGTCAATACGTAACCTCATTACACAAGATGTTTTTATTGTCTGCGGTAATATGTGCTTTAATAAGTATAACTGGTGTGAGTATATCTTTTGGTCCTGATCTACCTACTGGCTCTGTTATTGTATTAACTGCTTGTTGTGCTTATTTCTTTTCAGTAGTTTTAAAACAAATCCTAAGTAGTAAATAATCTAAAAAACAATGAACTAACTATTTTGACGATTTTTACTGGCAGCCGCCAAAGTTTCGATTAATTTAGTACTATTCTCCCAACCGAGGCAGGCATCAGTTATGCTTTGTCCGTAAACAAGTTCTTTATTTGGAGTAACATCTTGTCTACCTGCGACCAAATGACTTTCAATCATAGTGCCAACAATACGAGTATCACCACCAGAAATTTGTTTAGCGACATCTTCCCCAACTTGTGTTTGGACATCATATTGTTTTCGACTATTAGCATGACTTAGATCAATCATTATGTTTGCCGGAAGATTTGCCGTTTCAAGTTCTTTCGATACCTTGTCAATACAGTCCGCATCATAGTTGGGCTCTTTGCCACCACGGAGAATAATATGACAATCAGGATTCCCTGTTGTTGAAAATATAGCCGCGTTACCCTCTTTTCTAAGTGATATAAAATTATGTGGCCGTATTGCTGAACCAATCGCGTCTACTGCAATCTTGGTTGTTCCGTTGGTCCCGTTTTTGAAACCTACTGGGCAAGATAGCCCCGAAGAAAGTTCTCGGTGACATTGACTTTCTGTTGTTCTAGCACCGATAGCTCCCCAACTGATTAAATCAGTGACATATTGTGGAGTAATTAAATCAAGGAACTCTGTGCCAGCGGGAACACCGATATGGTTCAAGTCGAGTAATAGTTGCCTGGCAACGCGTAGGCCTTTATTAATATTAAAACTATCATCAAGGTCAGGATCATTGATTAACCCTTTCCAGCCAACTGTTGTACGTGGCTTCTCAAAATATACACGCATAATCATCAACAAATCATCAGAATATTTATCGATAAGTGATTTAAATTTAGTCGCATATTCTTTAGCTGCTTGAACATCATGTATTGAACAAGGACCAGAAATTACTATTAGACGCTTATCTTTGCCATGTAAAATATCATGGATCGCTTTACGCGTCTCTGTCGTTGTTTTTGCAGCAGTATCAGTGATTGATATTTCTTCGCAGATAACAGATGGCGAAGTAACAGCTTTGATTGATGCTATTCTTAAATCATCAGTTTTAGTTTCCATAGTATTCATTATTATTATTATTTGATGTGATTACATGATTAGCCGGCTGGCCAGCTAAACTTGCGTCCAGCAAGAATATGTATATGTAGGTGAAATACGGTTTGTCCGGCTCCGTTTCCATTATTCACGACTAGTCGGAATGTATCTGCATATCCCTGTTCTTTTGCTATATCCCCAGCCTTCAATAATAAGTGTCCTAATAACGACTGGTCAGTTTCGGTGGCTTCTGATATTTTCACGATTGATTTTTTGGGTATAAGTAGTATATGAACTGGTGCTTGAGGCTCTATGTCTCGAAATGCCAGACATAGATCATCTTCGTAAACAATATCTGCAGGTATTTCGCGGTTTATAATTTTACTGAATAATGTTTCTGACATGTTCAAACCTAACCCTTGGAATATTCAATAATTCATAAATTATGATTATAGCGTTTAATGACAAATAATAAACAGTTTTAACCTTCCTAAAAAAGCTTGGGCGCAGATTATAACGCACATATGAAGAAGGGATAAAGACAGAACATTCAAATTTGATTTTTTCATAGATTTCGATCATCAAACTTTATGGAATTGTAAATATATTAAGTATGGGATTCTTTAATTTTAAAATGAAAGAGCGATTACTGTGTCTATTAAAAGAATATTAAATTTATTACACTTTTCATTTAATATTTTACTTCTAAATTTTATTTGCGAGGATAAGTAAAAGTAGGTAACACATAAAACTCCGCGTTCTAATAGAAGACTTTTTAGTATTACTTGATAAATAGATGCCATGAGAAAGTAAAAATCTGAAATGAGAAACATTCACATCAATATCTTCATGTTTTTCTAAAGATAGGTAGAGCGACATTAAAACAATGACCATTACTCATTACTCGCCTATATGAGTGAGATATTATTAATAGAGGTATTATTTCATTCTTAATACAGTGTCTGACAGTCATTATGATAGCGATAAGCGATCTATAGCTATAATATATTAATTGATAAATAAGGTAACTATAACTATTAGTTAATTTCTTAGCATAACTCATGAATCTTAAATTTTTTCTAAGGTAGATATGAAGTATATAAGACAAAATATCATTCTCATCATCACCCTCATATGTATATTTAGCGGATTATCATCGTGTCAATCTTCTATGACGCCATTGCAAGTTAGTATGAAGTTTTGGGAAGGAATCAAGAAGAAAAATATTTCACTAATAACTATATATAGTTACTCTGACACAGAGTTCTCAGTCGATTATATGAATCAATTACTGAATTTTTCGGCTATTAGTTTTGGTAGAATTATCATAAATAAAAATATTGCAGAAATAGAAACGAGGGTAACATCTGTGTCAGATGGGGAAAATATGGATATACTATTTAGAACTTATTTACATAGAAAAAATGGTATTTGGAAAGTGAATTATGATGAGTCAATACATTCACTGAAAACGAGACAGGAAATGACAAAGTTACTAAGAAATATACAACAATTAACAGAAAACTTAGCTTATGAATTAGAGGTGTCAGTAGAAGATATTAAGCTAAAGATCATGCCGATGATACAATCAAAATTAAAGAACATAGAAGAAAGATTACAAAAAAAGATGCCTGAATTCAAAAACACGTTGAATGAGTTATCAGACGCCATTAAAAGATTACTGGAAAATGTAACTTCTCCTGAGAAGGGAGAAATCAAAACACAACAAATCTAAATACAATATTAATGCGCTGAGCTATTTACATCCTTGACTATTTTCTTTAACCTGAAATTTAATAATTTAGGTCTCTAATAATAGTTAGAGAGGAGTTAATCATGTCGAAAGTATACAGCTTTTTTCTTATAATACTTGTGTTGCCAATAAGTACTCATGCATACGAACCAATATTAGATCATCAAGCGATGCTGTATTTTAATCTTACTTTCGATGTGAGCCAGCCTAAAAAGTTAGATAATAACTTCGGCTTTAGGTTTGATAAGACATTTACCGAGCCTAGAAAAACTATAATGATGAATCAACTACATGATAAACCAGCGATATTGAATCTTAAATTGAACAACAAAGGATTAAAATCATTCAATATCCATGGCAGTGATTATTCTTATTATGTGAATGATCAGTATGTATATCACGGTGCAGAAGGTGGAGAAGCTACCTCCCAGCCAATCCCTGAAGCAACGGAAGAGCCTAGAAGAAAAATAGCAATACCATTTGGTGTTATTGTTGGTCTTTTGATCGGTGCAACGGCAATGTTCCAGTAAATTCTTTAGAAATATAATTACTTCTAACTATCCTTACAGATTCCTTCTATTCTAATCTGTTTCCCTACATGTCCAACGCCACCTCTAAACTTCGATTGTCCATTACCAGTATCAAAAGAAAACTTATGAGAATTTACGCCATAAATGAACATCATAGAATCACTTCTGGCAATAATTTCTTGTTCTGACTTTATTATTAAAGTTAAACTGCCTGAATCTACATTTCCTATATCGCTTTGAATTTCGACATCTTCATTGGTTATAGTTATGCGTAGTTTACCACCACGTATGTCAGTAGATCTTCCAGAACCTGTTATATAAGTCTTATCTATAGTGCACTCGTATGCTTCATAGATACCATATATTTCAACTTCTTCGAATACTTCAATTTCATCTGCATAAATATGATGTGTTTGATATAGAGACAGAAGTAAAATAATTAATATACTTATTCTCATCACTAATACATTTATCCTCATATATTTACGATATTAACTGCAAAACATACTACACTGTTTTAGAGTAGCGCATTTTGGATTAGTTTAATTTATCATTGAGGTTATACGGTATATCACAATGAACGTCGCTACAAGGAAGGCCAAAAGACTATTGTCAACAACAGACTACTAGGAAGATGTAATTTATTTAAAGTAGCATACTGATCTGCACAATTGTATAACCTAGCTCTGCCAGTTCCTCAAATGATGTCATCGCAGTAGTATGTTGACTAAGCTAATACGTATACGAGAATTATCTACAAAACTATTAAATATTATTAGAAGTGTGCATAGTAGTATCAAGTGTTACGTAAATTTAGACCATTTACATGTTAATCGATAAATGGCCAGATAAATCGCCAATACCTCACAAAGATACTAAGTATGCAAATTTTACAGAAGTGATTTTTAATAAAGACGCTCTCTTTTAAATAGAGACATAATCTTTCTACATGGTTATTGAGACGTTACCAAGCCTATCGGTTAATTTCATATTTTCTGCATAGTCTACAGGAACAGCTATGAGTGCTGGGCCATCATGTGCAAAGGCTTCTTGAAGTGCCGATGTTACACCCTCAGCACTATCTACCGTTATTCCCAACATTCCGAAAGAATTTGCTAACATCGTAAAGTCCGGATTAGTAAAGGCCAGATCTGAATGCTTTCCATTAAAACCGTTTTGTTGCTTCCATTTGATTAGCCCGTACTCACCGTCAACCCACACCATGGCGACAATATTTTGCTTTTTACGAACTGCTGTTTCAAGCTCCTGAACATTCATCATGAACCCTGCATCACCACTGATTGACAAGACTTTACTTTCTGGACATGCATATTTAGCACCAATAGAACCTGGCATAGCAAATCCCATCGTGCAAAAGCCATTCGAAATAAGACAGGTGTTCGGCTCAATACATTGATAATACCTAGAAACCCACATTTTATGAGCACCAACATCTGAAAGCAAAATATCTTTAGGACCCAAAAATTGCCGCACATCCCATAATATTTTCTGTGGCTTTACTGGAAAACCAGTATCCTCTTTCTCTGCTTCAAAGTCCTTAGTCATAATGTCGCGAAGTTTACTACGACTAGAAATATCAAATAGCGGAAATTTATCTTTAGCCCGCTTTTCAAGTTCTTCATTCATTTGCCATAGAGCATCAGCTAAGTCGGCAGCAATATCGACAGTCACTTGAAAATCTTTATCCACTTCAGCCGGCGTAAAATCAAGATGTATAATGGTTTTTCCAGGCGTTCTGTTCCACGCCTGCGGCGCATACTCTACTAGGTCATAACCTACTGTAATCACTACGTCAGCATCATCGAACGCTAAATTGTTATAGTCGCCGCTCCCCAATCCCATTGTATAAAGGCAGTGCTTATCTGTCATTGGCAGAGCCCCCTTTCCCATAAACGTATTAACCACACCAATCCCTGTGTTATGGGTCAAGCGCTGAAGTTGCTTTGCGGCCCTTTTTCGAATTGCGCCATTACCAGCAAGGATAATTGGATTCTTGGCACACATAATTGCATCAACAGCTGCTTTTACTGCTTTGTGGTCTGCCGCCGGGCGGCGGGCAGTAACAGGCTTCAGTGGGAGATCATCAATTTCTTGCTTAGCAATATCTTCAGGTAATTCGATAACTGTTACCCCAGGTTTTTCCATCTCAGCAATTTTAAAAGCTTTACGAACAACTTCCGTAATATTACCCGCGGAGTAGATTGATTGCGCCCATTTACTAATTGGTTTCATCATTGCGATCGAATCCATATTTTGATGACTTTCTTTATGGAGACGTTTCGTAGAACCCTGACCGATAATTGCGACTACCGGTGCCCGATCCATATTAGCGTCAGCAAGACCCGTAACAAGATTTGTCGCGCCGGGTCCCAAAGTCGCCAAACAAACCCCAGCTTTCCCTGTTAACCGACCGTATGTGTCCGCCATAAATGCTGCGGACTGTTCATGTCGACACAATACAAATTCTATAGAGCTATCAAGTAAGGAAATCATCATATCAGCATTTTCCTCACCGGGAACGCCAAAAATCCGCTCAACCCCTTCGTTCTCGAGACACTTAACTAATAAATCGGAAGCTTTCATATTAACACCCTTATTGTTTTTATTAAATTTTAGGCTCAAAGCTCAACGGAGCGAATAACCATCATTTTCTCAATTTGCATCTCATGGATAGTATAAGGAATACCACCAACGCCATGTCCAGAATGACGTGCGCCAGCAAAAGGCATCCAATCAACTCTAAACGCTGTGTGATCATTAACCATAATCGCCGTTCCATCTAAGCGTTTATAGGCTCGAAGTGCTGAATCTAAATTTTTAGTAAACACAGCCGCCTGAAATGAAACATCCAAACTGTTTGCACGATTAATTGCCTCATCAAAGTCCTTAAAAGGGTATACGCAAATAACAGGACCAAATATTTCACTTTTTGAGACTTCTGCATCCGCTGGTGGATCGAATAATACAGTGGGTTTATAGCAACTTTTTGAAATTCTTTCTCCACCAGAAATAAGCTTTGCCCCGCCATCTATCGCAGCCGTGACCCAATCATGAACTCGATCGACCTCAGCGGGTTTAATTAGCGGGCCTACTTCTGTATCAGCTTTTGTTGGGTCACCTATCTTCATTTTATTACCTTCAACGGCAATTGCAGCAGCTAACTCTTTAGCAATTTCAGCATCCGCAAAAACACGTTGGACAGAGACACAAACTTGGCCTCCGTGGTAGAATCCTCCCTTAGCTAATCTTGAAACTGCATCTTTCATATCCGCATCTTTAGAGACTATAACAGGCGCAGCACCGCCATGTTCAAGTGCACACCGTGTTCCTGGCGCTAATTTTGATCGAAGCATCCAGCCTACTTTAGCGCTACCGATAAAACTAAAAAAAGCATTCCGTGGATCAGCTACCAGACTAGTTGCAACACTTAAATCTGTAGGCAGGACAATTTGACACCAATCTTTAGGCAATCCTGCTTCGTACAGAATTTCTACAAATGAAAAGCAACTTAGTGGAGTTATATCTGATGGTTTAACAATAACGGGGCATCCCGTTGCTATAGCAGGTGTAATCTGGTGAATAATTAAATTAAACGGATGATTAAATGCACTTACCGCGACCACAACCCCAATGGGTTCACGTTGCGTAAATGCTACATGTCCTGAGGATGCTGGATTAACGCCCATCGGGATTACGTCGCCACATTCTGTGCGCATGACTTCAACGCAATTTTCAACACCATCCGCCGCACGATCTAATTCAACTAATGAATCGGCTAGAGGTTTCCCGCCTTCCCGGGCTGACTGCAAAGCCAACTGTTCACGACGCTCTTTAACAATTTTGGCAGCTCGCCTCAAAATGTTGAGGCGAGCAGGGAGAGGGATCCAACCATTCCTATTTCTATATAATGCATGGGCTTTTGCTAGCGCATTTTCAACATCCTCAGCACTAGAAACAGGCACTTCGTCTATTTTAGAACCGTCGAATGGAGCTTTAACTTCAATATTGACCGCGCGCATATATTTTGATCCTCCCTGTAATTTTGTGCAAATGCAGGAGCCTTCTGATTAAGTGCTTACTCCTGATATAGGTGTACAGTATCAGGAGCATATGTTTAATCTTACTATTCTATTAAGCATAAATCCCTACTTGTTTTTCTTATATTAATAAAAGATTTCATTAAAATGGGCTTTTCAAACCGCATGGGGAAACAGAAGTATGGCTAGCTGATAATTCTGATCATATGATTCATTCTAATTACTTATATTTTGGGGAATGTCAGAGTTTTCAACTTATCTTGTTCTTCAGGATCAGTAGCGATAAGTCTAGCAAAACCAATTCTTATTGTTAATACAAAGGCGAGTTGTTCATGTTTTCTTGAAAGTTCTCTAGCCACATCAAGCTTAATACCAACGATAAAAAGACTTTTTTCAGGTTTCCATATTGCTGTAGGATCAAGACCATCACCCTCAAGGAATTTCCAATTTCCATATATATCGTCTCTCAACCTTTGGTGCCTAATTTCATTTTCTTCATTACTAATTTTTTTCCCAAGAGGATTGTATGCTGTAACTAAAACGCAATGCTCAACGTTGAGTTTTTGCATCAATGCTTCTAATTTTAACGATTTTCTGTTAATTCTCATTTCTAGAATCTCATCATCTAAATATACTCGATATATACTTTTTAGATATGCCGCAGCCAACTCATCAGGAATGTGTAGATTGCTTTGCATTATATAAACTCCTGAGTGAGTAGATAGGATAAATCTTCTGGATTATTCTTTTCTCTCAACTCACATCCATATTTAACTACTTCGAATATTTTCATGGTTTACATCTCGTATTTTTACATGAGTCAGGAAGATACGAGGGTTCTTTAATGACTCTTATGTGTATCCCTAACAAACTTCAAATCATCAAGATGCTGACGTTTTTGATCTTATAGGGGATCTTTATTTCTTCTTTGATGAGTAACCCATATTTCATCGTTGTAGCCCCCTACTTTATACGATCATGATAATTGAAAGTTTCAATAGAATTATCTAGTAATACTACTCTTTATTTGATGTGTTTAATGCAGGGTGCTTCTGGTTATTAGCTGGTTTTAGGAGGATACTAAGCAGATAAACTATAAGTTAAATAGGCGTGGAAGATTATGGGACTGTTTTTCATTATTATTGGTACACTAATAGTCGTGTTTTATAGCATTATCTTACTGGTCAAAGCATTTCAGACTTCAGTATTGTGGGGACTGGGATATCTATTAGTTCCCTTTGTCGCACTAATTTTTATCATTATGCATTGGGAAACTGCAAAGAAACCTTTTTTAATGGGTTTTGTATCTATACCGTTTTATATCATAGGCTTCGTACTCGCACCTGAAATAATTACAAATAGTCAGTTATAAAGGAGATGCAGGGCAGACAATATTTTATTGCCATATTCATCTAATACCAAAACCACCCTGACCGAGGATTTCCTTGATTTCATACCAAAGAATTTTATGCCCGGGTTTTAGGGCGTTTCTGTGTGTCTTGCTACCCATTAATATATGCCTATAAGAGGGATAATTCCGATGGTTAGATTATCTTTCGCGTAGCTCAATAGTTGTATCCGGAGCATCTTCCCATCGAATAGATTTAAAGAATGATGCACAAGCGCCAAATTTATCTGAATTTTTATATGAAGTGATCCCCGATACTCTTCCATCATAAAACCAAACTATTCGATAGTCATCGTAGGAAATACCAGCATCTGTTTCGCAGTATTGCCAAGCTTCGTTTGTTCCTCTAAATTGGCGATCCTCTGGAGACCCCATCGCGTTTGTGACTGTCTCCTTGTCATCTCCAAGATTTATTTGCATAGTTTTTTTAGCTAATGTGCCAAAGCAGCCAGATAATAATAAAATCAAAATATAAAATATTATTCTTTGAATATTTTCGTGGTTCATACTTGCCCCCTGATATGGCACATGATTATATTAGAGCATAAGGATGTATATATAATAAAAGCATCTATTTTAATACTTCTCCATCCACTCTCTAGCTAACTGTTGTGCTTGTTCAATCTGATTTAGGATTTAGTATATGTAACACTCACCGGACACTGATTCACCATTCTCTGTGTAGGCACCCTCTAACTCACAATATTGTCCTGAATATCGATAACATTCACCGAACACTGATTCACCATTTTCTGTATAAGC
>Ga0115551_1001057_pt1 | contig 17855 bp, 16 predicted proteins | sample COGITO_mtgs_1103_FD_87179 | JGI IMG/M metagenome (GOLD analysis project Ga0115551, IMG submission 87179) | Pelagic marine microbial communities from North Sea - COGITO_mtgs_110321 | ecosystem: Environmental > Aquatic > Marine > Epipelagic | place: Germany:Helgoland, sampling site Kabeltonne... | reverse complement strand
TCTTCCACAATATTAAGCTGGTCCATAATGCCTAAGTCAGTGAAAATCTTACGCATAATAAAGGGGTTTTTCTTAGTCCCCATACCGCTCAGCTGATGCAATGCAACTTCAAATTCGAATTCACCACGGACAAAGGAGGTCGCGCAGCCACCGGGAATATTATGGCGCTCTAGTAATAATGTGCGTGCGCCGCCTCTTTGTAGGGCCGTTGCGGCGGTTAAGCCTGCATTCCCAGCGCCAATCACGATGGCATCAAAATCTGTCATATAAGCCTCTGCATTTGCTCTATTATTTTTAACTAACTATACAGTGTAAAGTTTACAGTATAAAGATTAAGCGATATTGTTTGTTACTGTCAAGCGATAGCTCAGAAAATTCCTATACAGGTAATCTTGAACCTAGCCATTGTCTAAGGTTTAATGTTGGATCAAAGGTCGCTCGTTTCTCTCATTACTGGTAAAAATTCAATTTTGTATTCTATTTCGCTTTTTATCTCATCTAGCTATAAATTACTGTCTTGTTTGTTACCGTTGTCGTTAGTGCTTTCTTTGTGGTGTTCATTCGCTACTGCGGATGAAGTGACCGTCGCCGTGGCATCAAATTTTATAACTCCAATGCAAAAACTGGCCGCTGAATTTGAGCAAAAAACTCCGCACACCATAAAATTAGTATCCGGATCATCAGGTCGTTTCTTTGCTCAAATTAGTCATGGTGCTCCGTTTGATTTATTTCTTTCAGCAGACAGTGAGAAGCCACAAAAACTAATCGATGCTGGGCTGGCTCTTTCTGATAGTTTATTTACGTATGCTTATGGGCGATTGGTATTATGGACGGCTAATGTCGACCAAGTCGTAACCGCGACCAACTTGTCAAATACTCAGTTTGATCACTTGGCCATTGCCAATGCCAAGCTAGCGCCTTATGGCAAGGCGGCAAAAGAAGTATTAGTGCAGCTAGGCTTAGAAAAAGAAACACGTTCTAAGTGGGTCGTCGGTGAAAATATTTCTCAGACTTATCAGTTTGTCGCCAGTAAAAATGCTCAGTATGGTTTTATTGCGGCATCTCAATGGCACGGGCAAGGTTCTGGCTGGCGGGTGCCCGATACATTACATCAGCCTATTCAGCAAGATGCGGTGATATTAAAGCGTGCTAAAAACAATAAAGCCGTATTTGAGCTGGTGGATTATTTGCAATCCTCTGCAGCGGCCGTCATCATCCAAGACTATGGTTATCAGGTGGCACGTGAGTCATCAAAACACTAACGCTAGTGAGCATAGGAAGTTCTATTCGTGGATCAAGTCTTGGGCTTAACCTCAGAAGATTGGCAAGCAATATTCTTAACATTCCGTTTGGCAACCGTCGTTACTCTTATTTTACTGGTGATCGCAACACCGGTTGCTTGGTGGTTGACGACAACCCAATCTAAACTGAAACCCGTAATTGGTGCTATTGTTGCTCTGCCTTTAGTATTGCCACCCACAGTGATTGGTTTTTACTTGTTAATTGCAATGGGCCCCAATGGCCCCGTTGGTGAATTCACTCAAAGTCTTGGCATAGGCACGCTGCCTTTTACTTTCACAGGCTTGGTGGTTGCTTCGATTATTTACTCCTTTCCATTTGTCGTGCAGCCCATTCAAAACTCTTTAGAAGCATTGGGTAAGAGACCGTTAGAAGTTGCGGCAACGTTAAGAGCGTCGCGTTTTGATACATTTTTTACGGTGGTTTTACCATTGGCTAAGCCAGGATTTATTACCGCGACGATATTAGGCTTTGCACATACGGTAGGAGAGTTTGGGGTGATTCTGATGATTGGCGGTAATATTCCAGGCGAAACCCAAGTGATATCAGTGCTGATTTATGAACATGTAGAAAGCTTGCAGTATGCCCAAGCGCATAGTTTGTCGGCAGCGATGATTATTTTTTCGTTTATTGTATTACTGCTTTTATATGGTTTTAATCAAAAACAAAAAGCCATTCGGGTTATTAACTAATGGACCATAAAAATGAAATATCCATTGCCTTAACGTGGCCACGAAGATCTTTTACCCTTAACCTTGATTTGGTGATTCCTGCGCAGGGTGTTACCGCCATTTATGGTGCATCGGGTTCGGGTAAGACAAGTTTGTTGCGCTGCATTGCGGGGCTGGAAAAAGTTAAACACTGTCAGCTGAATTTTAGAGATCAAGTTTGGCAGAGTAATAAGAAGTTTGTGCCAACGCACCAACGAGCCATTGGTTACGTCTTTCAGGAAGCCAGTTTATTTGCTCACTTAACCGCTGGCGCTAATTTAGCGTATGCCGTAAAGCGTGCAAGTTTGGGTAAGCCGTTAACAACCTTAGATGAGGTGGTTGAGTTATTAGGTTTAACAAATCTGTTAGAGCAATACCCTGATCAATTATCGGGTGGTGAACGCCAGCGTGTCGCCATTGCGCGAGCATTGTTAATTAACCCTCAGTTATTACTTATGGATGAGCCTTTGGCATCCTTAGATCATCAGCGTAAACAAGAGCTGTTGCCCTATTTAGAGCGTATCTGTAAGCAGTTTAATGTCCCTGTTATCTATATCAGCCACTCGTTATGGGAAGTTTCTTTATTAGCCGATCATATTGTCATGCTAGAAGCAGGGCGGGTTACTAAATCTGATGATTTTTTACACGCAATTAATCAGCCTGATTTTCCTATTTCACAACAAGAAAATATCAGCAGTTTATTGCAATGTAAGGTGATGGAACACAATCAGCAGTGGGGGCTGACGCGTTTTACACTTAAAGGCATGAAAAATCAGCCTTCCTTATGGTTGCAGCAATGTGATCTAGCACCCGGACAAGAAGTCCGCCTTAATATTCTAGCCAGCGACGTGAGTCTCTCGTTAAGCCATCATGAAGATACCAGTATCAGTAATATTCTACCGGTGACAATCATTAGTATGGAGTCGTTGCCGCAGGGTTTATTAATGCTGCAACTGCAATTAGGAGGTTCTATTTTACGAGCCAAGTTAACGCAGCGTTCCGTTGATCGTTTGGATTTGAAAATAGGGCAAGATGTTTGGGCGCAAGTGAAGTCGGCTGCGTTAATTCATTAATACTGCTCAGATAGCAGCCTTGGTTAAACACTATTAAGCAGGTATCACATGACACATAAAACCGCTTTGGTAATCGGCGCGACAGGATTAATTGGCCGACACCTGGTTGATGAACTCATTGCGTCGAGCCGTTTTACGCGCGTTATTGCGTTAACCCGCAAGCCATTGTTAATCGACTCGACTAAGTTTGAAAATCATCTGGTGGATTTTGAACAACTAGAAAATTTTGCTACGTTATTTACCGCCGATGCACTGTTCTCTTGCTTGGGGACAACGAAAAAACAAGTGGGCTCTATTGAAGCTCAGCGTCGAGTCGATTTAGATTGTCAATATCGCGCTGCAAAAATTGGCCGCGAGCACGGTATTAGTGAATATTTTTTAGTCTCTTCAAGTGGGGCAAATGCCAACAGCCCGTCCGCGTATTTAAAAATGAAAGGCCAGTTAGAGGAAAAAATTCTAGCCTTAGATTTTCCTCGTAGCGTTATTTTTCGTCCATCGCTATTATTGGGCAAGCGTGCTGAGCCAAGATTTGGAGAAGACATTGCCGCTAAAGTAATGCCTTTGCTGAAATACATTCCGTTTTTAAATACTTATCGCCCTATCACAGGCCAGCAGGTAGCGGCTAAAATGGCAGCAGTCGCAGAAGCAGAAGGAAAGGGTAAAGAAAGTTATACCCTAAATCAGATTTTCACATAGACCTTTATTCGGTGAATGAATAGCAGCTCTACTTACGTTGGAACCTTCTCATCAGGATTGATTTTTTGTAATGTGACATGAAATTTGAAGCAGCTACCAATGCCTTCTGCACTTGTTACTTCAATACTCCCGTCCATTAATTCACAAAGCTGCTTACAGATGGCAAGTCCCAATCCACTACCGCCGTACTCTCGGGTTGTTGAAGAATCTGCTTGAGTGAAGCTATTAAACAAATGCGCAAGATTTTTTTGTGCAATACCGATGCCCGTATCTTGAACAGTGACACTTAAATAGAATTTATTACTGTTCAAATCAGGGTGATCACTGGCGGTTGCCGATATTTTTATATGACCTTTGGGTGTGAATTTTATCGCATTACCGATTAGGTTAATTAATATTTGGCGTAAGCGTAAAGGGTCACCTATGGCCTGTAGGTTCTGAAGGCTTTCAGTATCCAACAGCATCTCTACATCGTTATTATTTTCCCCTAATAAATTGAATGATTTTATTAAATTATTAAATATGGAATAGAGATCAAAAATACGATTGTTGAGTGTAAGTTTTCCTGCCTCAGCTTTGGACAGATCTAAAATCTCGTCAATCAGTGTTAATAAACGTTTAGCACTGGTAGAAGCTACCTCTGTATAGTGCTGTTGTTTTTCATCTAACGTACTCTGCTCCAACAGGTACAGCATTCCTTGAATACCGTTCATCGGAGTTCTTAATTCGTGGCTAATTGTGGCTAAAAATATCGATTTAGCTTGAGTTGCTGATTCTGCTATGTGGGTTAATGCCTCGGCTTTATTCTTTGCTTGTTCTAATTCTAAGGTTCTTTGTTTAACTTCTTTTTCTAGTCGTACGTTGAAGTGGGTCACTTCCTCTTTAGCTCTAGACAGCTCGGCAACCATGTTAGTAAAGGATTGCTCAATGAGCGTCAATTCATTTTCTTTTTTGCTATTTAGATCAATATGAAAAGACGAAAGATTATCAAATTTAACATTCGAAATAGATTGTATTAAGGTATGCAGTGGCGTTGTTAGTAATTTTTTACTGACCCACCAAAAAATAAGCCATAAGAAAAATCCTTTAATTAAGGCGTTAATAATTAAAAAAGTGAACCCTAGTTTTACACGGGCAAAGACAATGGATGAATCGGAATAGAGTGTGACTTTGCCTAACGGATGAACAATATCTGCAATGGTATATTCAATAGGGAAACTGTATAAAAACCGTTCATTTTTGGCTACATTGTGTTTGTTAGCATCTCTACTAACATAAGGTATTAATTGATTATCTTGTAGGCGCTCAATTTTAATACCGACTATGATCGGTACTTCTGACAAACCTTTGGCAATATCATTCACTTGTTCACGATGAAGGTTCCATACTGCTTTGGCGAGAACCGGGCCAAATATATTTTGGTAGGTTTCCAGTTCGGTGGTAATAGTTTCTTGGGTGTAGCGATACTCTTCAATAACTTGAATGGCAGTGACGCTGATAGCAATAAGGCAATATAGCCCAAAAACGGTTTGGAATAGCTGTTTACTAAGAGATGCCTGTGAAGCTAATGCTGATTTTATTGTTTGCATTCTTGAGGAATCCAGCTTTGCCAAAGTGATGTATTACTATTTAGCCATTGTTCTGCCGCTGCTTGAAAACTCATTTTTTCGACATCGACGAGTGCCGCAATAGAAGCAATCTGCTGATTGTTAAAACGAATGCTTTTTAGCGTTGAAAATGCGCACTCATAATCTTGTTTAAAACTCACCGTAGCCGCTTTTTTTAACCAGCCATCGCGGGGATTTCCACAGTCATATACGAATTGTTTGTTGATGCCCCAGCTTGGATCTGTTTCACAGGCTGCGCTGTGTTTAGGAAACTCTACAAAGGCACCTTCATAGCGGGACTCAACCCAATTTGGTGTCCAATTAAATAATACAATAGGCTGCTTGGCAGCATAAGATTTAGTTAACTCAGCCCACAGTGCGTCTCCGTTCGGTAGCGTGCGAACTTGAAAATTTAGTCCAAGGGCTCTAATTCTGGCTTCGTCGGGCTTTTCCCAAGGCGCTGCAAAATAAACCCCTTCACCTCGGGAACTGGGGCGCTTAAATATAGCGGTGCAGGCTTTTAATGCCTTCCAGTCTGGTAAACCTGGACATAACTCTTCTACGTATTTGGGATACCACCAATCTTCGCGGGTCGTTGCGTAATGAGAACCCGCATCAATGATCTTCCCATCTGCAACAAGGCGGTTGAATTGATCTGACATGGTGCCTTCCCATATTTCGATCTGTACGTGAGCCGCTCCATGAGCAAGAGCACCCCATTGGTCTGATATTGAGCTGGGTAAGTATTCAACAGAAGATCCCATTGACTGAAAAATATGGCCCGTGATCTCAGAGAGCACAATTTGGCTAGTCCAGTTATTGGTGATTATCTTAATGGGTTCTTGGCTTTGGCTTGCGGAAGGCAGTGCAACAAGTAGCCCGATAAACGCATAGAGATAGAGAGGTAAAACACGAAACGCCATAACTGTACCTTTTAAATAACCGTATAAGGCCTGAATTCAACCCATTTAGAATTCAAGAGATACTGTTAAGTATAGGTACATATTGGCGTTTAATAAGAAGGAGTTATAGAAGTCTTTGTAAAAACTTTAAGAAAAAATGACAAATGGTTTGTTTAGAAATGCACACAGAGAACATCTCTGTGCGTGTTAAGCCGCGTAAAATTCAGGTTTTTCGATGAGGGATGACTTAGCCTGCTCAATGACTTCATGTGCATGGCGCACGCATTGCCCACACTGAGAGCCGACATCGAGGCATCGGCGCACATCACGTACGCTTTGAGCACCGTCAGCAACGGCTTGATGAATAGCTTTTTCGTTAACCCCACGACAGATGCAAACGTACATTTTATAACCACTGATTATGACTGATGAGGTAATACTATCGCTAATGATAATAGTTATCAATCATATTCCGTTTAATAATTTGAATCTGTCAGGTTAATCAGGTTGCTGCGTAAATTATACCGCTGCTGCACCCATCTGGCTTTGCACATAGTTTTGCAAACCGATTTTATCGATTAGGCCTAAATGCTGCTCTAGCCAATGAATATGATCGGTTTCTGTATCGTCTAATAAGACTTCTAGCATCTCACGACTAACATAGTCACGTTCTTGTTCGCAGACTTCGATGATATCTCTTAAGCTAGCAGCAACGGTATTCTCAGCGGCTAGGTCGTTGCGCAGCATTTGCTCAACATTATCGCCAATCATTAAAGGATCGCGTGAGGCAGTATCTGGAGTGCCTCCTAAGAATAGAATACGTTCTATCAAGCGTTGTGCATGGCCTAACTCTTCTTCGTATTCATGGGCTAATTTTTCATGCAGCTTATTAATGCCCCAGTCTTCATACATCTTGCTATGGACAAGATACTGATCCATTGAAGTGAGCTCTAGGGTTAATTGCTTGTTTAATAGGTCAATGACCTTGATATTACCTTTCATTTTAGCGCTCCGTTTAGCTCGTCATCATCGATTGTAGGTAGTTTTCTAAGCCCGTCGTTTTGATCAATAGCTGTTGAGCTTCAATCCAATCGATATATTCTTCTTCGTATTCAAGAATGCTTTGTAGCAGTTCTCGGCTGATATAGTCTCGTTCTTGTTCACACAACTCTATGGCATCACGCAACTCAGCAATTTGAGTCGTTTCAACATTGTGATCACATTGCAGCATCTCTTCGGCATTTTCGCCAATTTGAAGTCTTCCAAGTTGTTGTAAGTTGGGCAAACCTTCAAGAAATAAAACACGCTCGATCAGTTCATCGGCTTGTTTCATGTCCTTAATGGATTTTTTATAGGCTTTTTCGTTGAGCTCTTCTAAGCCCCAGTTTTTAAACATGCGGGCGTGTAAAAAGAACTGGTTAATACTCGTGAGTTCTGTGGTCAGAACCTTATTGAGAGTACTAATGATTTTGGGATTACCTTGCATGACTGTACCTATATAAGTGCGTTACTAATACGACCATTTAAAAAGAAATAAAAAATTTGTAAAGGACTATTTAGAAATATCAAGATTTTGATAAGTGCCGCGGCGGGATAAGCAATTCTAAATGCTAATGAGTCCGTTTTATAAACCTTTAAATAGAGCCTTTGTTTTGAAGGCTCTATGGTTTATTTTGTTAATTATAATGATTAACAATATAGACATTTAATACGCTATTTTACGGCAGTTATTGAATGTTCGGCGTAAAAAAAGAAGTACTCATTTCATTAATGGGTTGCTCAATTCCTTCTGCAACGACTTCAATATTGATCGCCGTTCTACTCGATAATTTAAGCGCTGATGACGATCCTGATGCTGGCAGAGGGAGAGAAATAAATAATGGAAATTGCTGGCGTTGACCTGCAGGAATATTAAATTTCTTCTGACTGATTTTGAAACCTTGAGTATTGTCGGTAATGAGCAAGCGAACCGCCATATCTTGTTGTGTTTTATTATGCATTTTTAAAGAGAAGCCATTTTCAACTTCATCATTCACATTAATACGATACAGGCTATTGCGATCACGCTCTAAGCTGAGCTGAATAACGTCACGGCTAGCGACTTGAAATCCAATGAGAGAAACAGACAATAAAAAAGCCAGAGCGTAGCCAACTAAACGAGGGCGCTGTTTTAAATCAAGCGCTTCCTTCATCGTGGATTCACCTGGGCGAAAAGCAATAAGCCCCGTTGGTTTATTTATTTTTTCCATAATGCTATCACAAGCATCCACACAGGCGCCGCAGGCAATACACGCGAGCTGCATGCCATCGCGGATATCAATATCCGTTGGGCAAACATGAATACAAACTTTGCAATCGATACAATCATTACGCGGTTCATCGTATTGCACCACTAAAGTCGATTTATCTGACATGACAGATTGAAAGCGTGAATAAGGGCACATGTGAGTACAGACTTGTTCGCGTAAAAAACCAGCATTTAAATACGTCATCACGGCTAGAAATAGAATCCAAAACAACCCCATGCCAGCAAGATCACTCTGACCAAAATCATGGGCCATCGCTTCTAATGGATAAAAGTAAGAGATAAAGGTGATGCCCGTCCACAAGCTCAAGCTGATCCAGCTAATATGCTTAATGGACTTACGTAATACTTTCTCAATACTCCACGGCTGCCGATCCATTTTTAAACGCTTATGGCGAGAGCCTTCAATAATTTCTTCTAAGCGAATAAAAAGAAACGTCCAGACGGTTTGTGGGCAACTGAAACCACACCAGAGCCGCCCTGATACCATTGCAACAAAGAACAACCCAAAAGCTCCTGCTAGCATGGCCCAGGTCAGCACCATAAGGTCTTCCGACCAAAATATTACTGTGCCCATGCGAAACTGTTTGGCGACGAGATCAAAATGAACCAGAGGCAAGTCATTCCACGTTAACCAAGGTGTTAGGAAGCAGGCAAGTAATAACGGCCAGCTGATTATTCTTCGTAACGTCAGATACCGACCGGAGATAAGACGCACCCTGTGAGGAAGAGAGTCGGCTTTGAAGAAGTTTAGAAATTGTCTAAACCCAGAGGATTGTGGTGCTTGGGAGGTGGCGATTAATTTACTCATAAAGCTCTCATATCATCAAATAGCATGAGGCTAGATAGCAAACAGTGCGCCAATCGTTAAGTTGTTGTTTTTATAGAGTATTTATTACTATTATTGATTTAATAGCGATATATAGCGTATTTTGATGACGATATATCGTTTATATTAGTGATATATCGCCACTTACTCTAAGATGATTATTGTCACTTATTAAGCTGTATATCGAGCTTTTTCATTCTAGAGCGCAGTGTTGAAACGGGCAAGTCGAGATACTCGGCAGCGCCTTTTTTACCCGAAATCCGACCATTACAAAATTCTAAGACACGTAAAATATGCTGCTTTTCTGCGGCATAAGACGTTAATATTTCTCTGTTTTCAAATTGGCCTGCAAGAGACTTATTATCAGTACGTTCATCGCGTGATGAGTGGGGCAGTGAATTGTTAGAAACCGCCAGCTCAGCATCCAATTGCAATACTAATAGGCCGTTCCCTGAGTGAAGTATTAAAGAGCGTTCAATGACGTTATACAATTCTCGTACATTGCCCGGCCAAGAATATTGCATCATTTTTTGCAGTGAAAGCGGAGTAAAACCTTCGCAGTAACGCCCTATGTGACGTTGAATTTTAGTTAGAAAATAATTGGCAAGCAGAGGGATGTCTGTCGCTCTTTGACGCAGTGCAGGTACCCAGAGTGGAAAGACATTCAAGCGATAAAATAAATCAGCACGGAATTCACCTTGCTCGACTAATTTTTGTAGATCGCGATTGGTCGCTGCAATAATACGAACATCGACCTTAACGGTGCTGCTACTTCCTACGCGTTCAAATTCTTGTTCTTGTAAAACCCTTAACAGTTTTACTTGCGCGGATTGGGTAAGTTCACCAATTTCATCGAGAAATAACGTGCCACCATCAGCCACTTCAAAACGCCCTAAGCGACGTTGAGTTGCCCCCGTAAACGCGCCTTTTTCATGTCCAAATAGCTCGCTTTCGATAAGGCTTTCGGCAATAGCACCGCAGTTCACTTTGACAATTGGTTTATCTTTTCTTTGGCTCGCACCATGCAGAGCTTGAGCGATAAGTTCTTTACCTGTGCCACTTTCGCCTTGAATAAGCACGCAAGCATCTGTTGGGCCTACCTGACTTATGCGTTCAAGCAGCGCCGCGATGATATCACTTTGGCCAATAAGCTCTTGCTGCGACTGAAGTTGAATCTCTTGTTTGAGTAAGTGATTCTCTGCAATCAATTGCTCTTTTAGGTGCTCAACTTGTTGTAAGGCAGTTTTCAATTTTTGCTGTTGAACGAAACGCTCGCTAATATCTTTGAACACAACGACGACACCTAAGCGCTGGCCATCTTCTTCAATCGGAGTGCTCGAATATTCAACAGGAAAATAGCTACCATCTTTACGCCAAAATACTTCGTGTTCACATTGAGCGCTTTCGCCAGTAAGACGTGTCTTGTAAATAGGGCAATCTTTATCGGGATAGGGGCTGCCATCGGCGTGGCTATGGTGATGGAATTGGTGAATATTCTTGCCTAGAATGTCTTCGGCAGACCAACCTGTGATACGTTCTGCAGCGGGATTTACAAAAGTAGCTAAACCATCAGCATCCAGCCCATAAACACCTTCCGACATCGCTTCCAGCAACCGAAAGTAGCGTTGCTGAAGGTCTTTTAATGAAAGGCGGTTAAGGCTGTTGCTTTGATTATTGTTAGGCACTCACTATTTGTCCCAGTCGAAATCTTTTTCTTCACCGTGAATCAACTTTGTCCAAGCAGGACCTTCATCAGTTTCTTGCCATGCGGCATTAGAACAGCGAACTTCTTTACCCAGTGCAGCATGTAGAATGCGGCCACAGTCCAGATCATTATTCCAAGGGGTCATGTTCACTTTAAACCACAAGCTGGCAAAATTCTTATTGCTGTTGATGGTGAATAAAACTTCTTCACCATCGACTAACCATTGTACAGTTTTTGGTGTATTTTTTTGTTCTTCTACTTTTGAAAACTGAGTGCAAAGCCAGTCATAAATTTCGCTGGCTTCAGCTTTAAGTAGGTACACTTCAATATCAGGAAAACGTTCGCTCATAGTGATTTTTCTTCGACTTCAATAGATTCAAGGGTAGGGGTTTTAACGCGTTCGCGATTCGCAAAGCTTAAAAAACGTAAAAGGCTTAAAGACAGATAACCTATTATAGCGGCAATCCCTCCGATAATCGCTAGAATAAACCCAAATAGCACAATGATTTCTTGGCCTACAGACGACGCCAACGTATTTTGCGCATATAGAATGATGCCGACCCCAAAGAAAAATCCAACAGTGCCCAGGGTGAAAATCCAAATATTATCAGCTTGTTTGTCTGCTCGTTTTAGTAACCATTGATGAATCTTTTTAAGCATAGTAATACACTCTTTTAATTAGAGACTCTTTTAATTAGGCGATCTTTTAGTCAGATGTAGATTCAGGTTTTAATTGTTTTAACAAACGACTGGGTAGATTCTTAATAGTTAAACTATTTTCACTAGGGTCAAAGCTTATATCGCTGCCCAGAGCCGTTGCTGCAAAACTCAGTGTTACTTCTTTATTTTTGCCGCTATAGCGTAAATAGTTCTTCAAGCTTTTCCGATCAGGAATCAGGTCTGTTTTAATCACACTTTCACCCTGAGCGAGTTCTGAATTATGGCCTTCATTCATTGTCGACTCTGAACGTGGGCGAACCTCTCTGCGTTCACGCTTTTTAAGCGCAACAAATTGTTCAAACTTTTCTGGTGCGCTGCTATCGAGCTGGCCGGATAGGGTTTTAAACTCAACCGCTTCACCTTGCTTATCTTGCTCAACACAATACTCAATGACTTTAGTCTTGGTTTCGGCTGATTGATCTTCTGGCAACGTGGAGGCGTACTCTTCCACAATCTGTAAGAACTCTTGGGTTTCTTGTTCAGTATCGAGGGTATCGATGAAGCCTGCGAAATCAGAGAAGAGCTTTTGAATCGGCTTATCTCCGCGGCCAAAGCTGAAAGTAAAATACTTTTCTTCGCTGCGCTTACCTTCTTCTTGTTCTTTCTTAAGTGCCGAAGTATCGATGCATAATACAAAACCGGTATTGGAAAAATCGAGAATGCGACTTTCGCTCAGTTGCATATCGGCGGTGAGACACAGGTTACTTTTTTCACGCAGGTGGAATATATACAGCTTATCGGTATCGGCGAGCTCTTCCGTTGCAAAGGCGAGGTAGCCATCAATTTCTAGCTCGGTATTGTCCATCATGTCAGCGAATTGCTCACTGATCTTTTTAGTCCAAGATAAAAAACTCTGCTGATCGTTCAGCCAATTAAGTGTAAGACCTTTAAATCGAGTCACCTCAGGATTAAAGCAGCCATAGCGTTTACTTGCGCGCTGTACAAAGGTGCCTTTTAACTGACTCATCACGAGGTGGCAGTAATCATCAACTTCGGCTTCATTAGCGGTCGTTGTCACCATCGCGGCAGGTTTTTGCGCTTCTTTATTGATCTGATGAGTAATGAAATGAGTAACAGGCATGATGATTCCGATGGCGATAGAAGATGAACGTTGAATGTGACTATTCTAGCACCTTGTCTGGAATCTTGCTTGTGGCTCAGACAAGAGATCGACATTGATTCTACGTAATATTTATAGGGTAGTGATCTTGATATTCTATGACTGTTAGTAACTTCCTTAAGACTTAAAGAAACATTCATTTAGTGAATAAATTGACACCCAATTAATATGACAGGGAGAATAAAATACCCACAAAACGTCTAAATACCCCAAAATAACAGGTTACTAACAACTTCTGTGTATAACTCTGTGTGTAATCTAAATATAACTCTATTTTGCCCCCGCTTTACCTAGCTCTCAGTCAGATTGTCTATTTTTTGACCAGTGTGTCATTTTCTCTGAAAGCCCCTGAAGTCAAGGGTTTGAGTGATAAAATTGAAAATATTTATTGGACAAAATACGTGCTAAAAAAAATGAAAAAAAGTGCAAAGCAAGTCTTGATTTTCAATAAAAACGAATTAATTTCACTACTTATCATAATCTTACCCACAGTTTGTGTGGATAAGGTTGGGTATAAGATTGTTTAAACTGCATCGGGGCCTTGCTGCGTCTCGCACTGAGTCAATATGATGGTTTTTTGAACGCTAAAATTTTATTTTTAGGACAAACAACGACAAAGAGTTGGAATGTTGACGGAGAGGACATTTATTGAAAATGTCACGATTTAACCAATGTCGAACAAATATGGTTGATCAAAAACCTTACTCAAACTTGATGTTGAAATGAGTACTGTTTATCTATACAGTCAGTGTATGAAACTGTATATCGCTGAAAAACCCAGCCTTGGGCGCGCCATTGCCGATGGCTTAACCAGTTTATTAAACAAACCACATAGAAAGCAGCAAGGTTATATCGAGCTGGCGAATGGCGATGTGGTGAGTTGGTGTATTGGTCATTTACTAGAGCAGGCAGAGCCGGATGCTTATAATGAAGCGTATAAGTCGTGGAAGCTCGAACACCTGCCGATTGTGCCGCAAGAGTGGCAATTAAAAGCCAAAAGCCAAACTCGGTCTCAGTTAACCGTACTGCGAAAACTGGTTAAACAAGCGGACCAAATTGTTCATGCGGGTGATCCCGATCGTGAAGGCCAGTTATTGGTGGATGAGGTGTTAAGCCATCTTAAAATCAGTGCCCATAAAAGAAAGAATACCCAGCGTTGTTTAATCAGCGATTTGAATCCTCCTGCCGTTAAGCGCGCTTTGACCAATTTACGCAGTAATCAAGAATTTGTGCCGCTATCGGTATCCGCACTGTCTCGCTCTAGAGCCGATTGGCTGTACGGTATGAATATGACCCGAGCGTATACCTTGCAAGGCCAGAAGGCGGGTTATCAGGGAGTATTATCGGTCGGACGCGTACAGACTCCTTTATTAGGCTTGGTAGTTAAGCGTGATGAAGAAATCGCCAACTTCGTCAGTCGCGACTTTTATCAAGTAGAAGCAAGCTTGGTGAATGCCAATGATGAATCTTTTCTCTTAAAGTGGCAGCCCAGCGAAGCCTGTAAACCTTATCAGGACGAAGAGGGGCGGGTACTGCATAAGCCACTCGCGGAAAATGTTTGCCAGCGTATTCATCAACAACCTGCTGAAATTACCAAGCTCGAACAAAAAGATAAGCAACAGCCTCCGCCATTGCCGTTTAATTTATCGACGCTGCAAATCGAAGCGGCCAAAGCATTCGCCATGAGTGCGCAGCAAGTGTTAGATACTTGCCAAAGTTTGTATGAGCGTCATCAGTTAATTACTTATCCCAGATCCGACAGTCGCCATTTACCCGTTGAGCAGCACAGTTTAGCGCCCAATGTGATTCAGGCGATTGGTCAAAACTGCCAGCCACTGCAACACTATTGCGAACTCGCCCAGCCCAGCTTAAAAAGCAAAGCGTTTAATGATAGCAAGGTGGAGGCGCACCATGCGATTGTGCCCAGTGAAAAATCAATTTCGTCTGCGCAATTTGAAAAATTGAACCAGTTTGAGAAAAAGGTCTACCGTCACATCGCACGCCAATATCTAATGCAATTCTTTCCTGCGTATCAATATGCTGAGACCAAGGTTGAAGCAATGATTGCGGGTGGGTTATTTAAAACCCAAGCTAAGCAGCCACTTAAGCTTGGTTGGAAAACGTTGTATGGCGATAAAGCAAACTCAAATAACACAAAAAATCAGCAACCAGGTGAGCAGATCGGAGGGAAAGGATCACAAGATTTACCGCCGATCTCCCTCGACCCCAACGATAAGCAACATGGAAAACATGCTTGGCTGTGTAAAAACGGGAACTTGATAGAAAAACAAACGACACCCCCCGAGTATTTTAATGATGGGACGTTGTTAGCCGCGATGACTGGCATCGCTCGTTATGTCACGAATGCAGATATTAGAAGAACATTAAAAGAAACCGATGGTTTAGGCACCGAAGCAACTCGCGCGGGTATTATTGAATTACTATTTAAGCGCAATTTTTTACAGCGTAGTGGCAAACAGATTCGTAGCACAGACGTCGGAAGGGGGTTGATTAAGAGCCTGCCCGAGTCGGCGATCACACCAGACATGACGGCACTGTGGGAACAGCAATTGAATGCCATCAGTCAGCGAGAGTTGAATTATCAAGGTTTTATGGGGCCGCTCAATCAGCACTTATTGGTCTTGATCGAGCAAGCTAAACAGCACATACCAACAGCACTGCAAGGATTGAAAGGTCAGGGTCAAAGTTTTAAAAGGAAAAGTAGCAAAGCTAAAAGCACTAGCCGAAAGCCCGCGGTGAAGAAATACAGTAAGAAGCAAAAGTAAAACCTAACTTACGGCAACCCCATAACTCCACAGAGACCACGGTCTCTGTTTCTGTTACAAATCATTTTGTGAAACCCTTGTTATTGGCCCATTTGGGCAAAGATGTGATGGTTGGACTATGGTACTGTTTTGGCAGTGCAGTAGCGCTGATATCAAATAATAATAAAAGGTGGTGAATCATGAAGTTTAAAACACTTTTCACGCTAGCAGGTTTGGCTTTGAGTACGGCTGCTTCTGCAGGCATAGGCAACGAAGCAAGCAGCTGGGAATCAAAGACATTACGTTTACAAAACCAGATTGATTTGCACACCCCGATGAGCAAGAACAATATTTTAGGTTCGCACAATACCTATAACTCTTCTGAATACGCCAATGACGGTTATGTTCGTTATATCGATCCTCAGCAAAAACATACGATTAAAGAACAGCTGCAATTGGGTGCACGTTTTATCGAGCTCGATTTACATTGGAAATTTAACTGGAGTAACTGGCGCTATCATTTGTTGCTTTGTCATGGCGGCGCTTGCAGTGGTAATGACAAGTTCTTTCATGAAGGCCTCGAAGAGATGAAGCAATGGTTAGAAAGCCCCGAAGCTAAAAATCAGGTTGTGATTCTTTATATTGAAGACCATGCAACGGACAAACACAGCAATATGCACAGTGAACTGATGAGTAAAATTGGCTCTTATGTTTATAAGAGTAATGGCTGTAAATCGATACCTTCAGATTTAACAAAAGCAGATGTATTAAATTCTGGTTCACAAGTTGTCGTATGGAAAGACGCGGGCTGTTCTGGTAATTCAAATATGAATTCTACCGTCTTTACAGACCTAGGAAACATCGACCGTGTTTGGGAAGATCGCACTGTGATTGGCGCTATTTTTGATAACGCAGGTGATGGTCTGATTGATGCTACCGACGTCAGAGAAATGTTTAAGCTTGGGCGCAACATCGTTAACTTAGATGATTTTACTTACGACAATCGTCAAGCAGCGGCTATCTGGAGCTGGAATACCAACGAACCAAATAACGTGAATAACGAAGATTGCGCCATTATGTTAGATTCAGGGCGTTGGGCGGATGTGGGTTGTGGCGACAATCGTATACACCCTTATGCCTGTAACGAAGAAGGGACAGAGAACTGGGACATTACAGTGACTGATACCGGTACTTATGCGGAGGGCGAGGCTGCTTGTCAGAATCTCGGTACAAATTGGCACTTTAAAACGCCTACAAACTCTAAATACAATAATGATATTCGTAATGCTGCGAATGACGCAGGCTATGATCGTGTATGGCTAGCCATTAGTGATGCGAATAACGAAGGTGACTGGACAGATTCTGCTAATACCTTTCCTGCATCTGCCACATTATTAAAAGACCAGCGTGCTGGCCTGTGCATGAATGTTTGGGGTGGTGATGCTTTTAATGGTGCAAACGTGCGCTTGCATGGGTGTTCAGGTACCGCTAATGAAAAGTTTACCTATGACGCTGCTTCGGGCATGTTCCGCAGTCAATTAAATACGAACTATTGTTTGGATGTGTCTGCTAGCAACTTCAGCAATGGTGGCAATATTCAGCTATGGAGCTGCAGTGTATCTAACAATAATCAAAAGTTTGATGTGATCGGCGATAGTATTCGTCCGCGAGTTAATCACAACCTGGCGATTGATGCGTTCGGTAAAAACTCTGGTGATAATGTGGGGCTGTGGTCTGTACACGGTGGCTCTAACCAAAACTGGACAGGGGCTGCTCAGTAAAATAGTTGTTATTTATTAAGTGAATAAAAATCCCGGACACTTTGATCCGGGATTTTTTTAACGTACTAAATATTTTACGCTTTAATTTTTAAGGCCTGTAATCTTATTAAGATGATGACTTAGAGCGCAGCGCAGCGCAAATCGCTAAGACAATCAATAAAGCAAATAGCCCTTGCTCCAGTGCAAACGACTCACCTAAAAATATCACTGCAAAAAACAACGTGAAAAATGGCTGTAATAATTGAATCTGGCTAATGCGGCCGGCTCCAGCTTCTGCCATCGCTTGATACCAAAAACGAAATCCCCACCATTGGCTAATCACTGCCAGCCAGAGTAAGCCTGC
>Ga0115551_1001043_pt1 | contig 18011 bp, 7 predicted proteins | sample COGITO_mtgs_1103_FD_87179 | JGI IMG/M metagenome (GOLD analysis project Ga0115551, IMG submission 87179) | Pelagic marine microbial communities from North Sea - COGITO_mtgs_110321 | ecosystem: Environmental > Aquatic > Marine > Epipelagic | place: Germany:Helgoland, sampling site Kabeltonne... | reverse complement strand
TTAAACAGCGTTCTTTTGCACTGTTAGGCATGTTAATAATATTTTCTATTTCTTGATCTGATATTTCGTTATAAACGCCATCTGAGCATAAGAAAAATTGATCACCGGGAAGCGGTTGGTGATAACAGATTTCGAGTGCTAAATGATGATCGCCGCCAACGGCGCGGGTAATTAAATTTTTACCACTAAAATTAGGATCATCTTTTTCAATAAGTCCCTGATCAATTTGTTCTTGTTCTACACTGTGGTCTTTGCTTAATTGAATAATCTTTTGATTACGAACTAAATATAAACGACTATCACCGGCCCAAAAGAAGACGCAGGTTTGATTATTCATCATCATGCCAATAACAGTGCTGCCGCAGACACTTTGATCTTGTTGTTGGGCATACTCTATTAAATGCGTATTGACATCTTGCAGTGCGATATGAATTTTATTGAGTGCTTGTTCTAAATTACCCGATATGTCGGTCGCCGCGATGCGATTAACAACTAACTGACTGGCGTAAGAGCCATAGCTATGTCCTCCCATGCCATCAGCCACTAACCACAAACCCGCAGAGGGTTTGAGTAATAGTGCGTCTTCATTTTGTTTTCGGCTATTACCTGGATCTGTAAATCCGAAGGATTCAGGTATTGCTTTAAATGTTTGCGGACGAAAATAAGGTGCTGATACTAATGGCGAAATTGTAATATCATCTAGCTCACTGTCTAGCGCATGATGAGTATTCAAATCTGATAGAGAATTTAATGGCTCTAAGGGGGCTTGTTGATTATTGAATTCGTTTGCTAGTTGAGCATGTTGAGCGGCGTTATCTAAATTTGGCTTAACAATATCTGTTAAAGATTTATCATTAGGTTTCTCAATACGATCACTTTTCTTTAATACTGGGCTTGATAGCGGTAATGATATCCATTGATGTTCATGCCAGCTGCCGTCAAGCAGTCCGCAGAACTGTTCCAATGCGGGTAATTTATCCGAAAATAAGATGCTTGGCTGGTAAGCTTCAGATCCTTCGTTCCACCAAAAGGTGAATCCTTTTTTTGAGTCGATTAGATTATGTAGCATAAAGGACGATACGCTATGATTAATGGTCGCGGCTGAATTAACTTCTAAACGTAAGTTAAAAGCTTTATTCATCGATGTTTGGCCCGCAGGAATTTCTTCTATACCGTCGATCCATTTAGGTTGTAGTGCTGCAATTTTGGCATCAAAAACTTGTAGGTTGGGTTCGTAACCTTCCAATAAATCGAGTAGTAAGTCTTCGATATTTTGAAACCATTGATTGGCCGTATCTGACAGCATGAAAGGAATTGCTTTAGGATCGACGGCTTGGGCAACGGTTAATGGAAAGTATCGACCCACAGAATCAACACTTGGAATCATTATTCCAAGATAAGCTTTGTCATCGATCACTCCAGGCGCAATGCAAAATCGCCACATAGGACTTTGGCTATATACCGGCAACCAGCGTTCCCCGAGTTGCTTTTGGCTATGAAGAATATTGATCTTTAGCCACTCATCCCAGCGGTTCATAAATACGCTGCCCATGCGACGGTGAATGAAGTCACCCGTCAAAGGAATCTTGCCAAAAAAACCTAAATTACTCATATCTATTCCGTTATCTTTTTGTTTCACATTATTTATACAGTTGAACATTAATAGGATCGCTAGATTCTAGTAGGACAGCTAAATTTAAGGTTCTTTGATAATGCAAATGGATTGTTACTTGTGCTTGCAATTAGGTCATAGCGTACTTCATAACCATTACTATTTAATCTCAAATTATACTTTTCAGGTTTGGATGTGGCTGATAGTGAAACCTTATTCAAAACCTTCATCCAAGCCCATACGCCTGTTTCAACCATACTGCTGCTGGAACCATCGGTATGCTGAGTATTGATTCTTACTCCAAACTCGGCTTCTGGGCCAGGCCAAGTCATTTTATTGGTTAGTAAGGGGCCGTGAGAGTATTGTTCTTTTTGGCCATTAATATTAAAACTAGTTCGGCTGATTGATGCGCTCATGCTATTTGGACGCAGAGAGAAATCAACGCCTGCTTCTGCACTATCATAAGCAAAATAAGCCCGTTTAATTTTTTCTGCTGTTTCGAAGGTCTTAAGTGCCGCAGATGAAATAACAATTGGTGTCATTTGTGAAGAGCGCACTTTCCAGGGGGACGCGGAAATATCGATGTATTTTCTTAAGTGTGAATTAAAGAAAGTATCCATCATGCCGGTATAACCGAAGAAGCGTGAGAAATCGTCAAGGTGAACATCATTTTTTGACGTTTGTACAAGAGGGTAGCGATTTTCAATAGCGGCTTTACAGAAACTGAGTATTTCATCTTTCCAAAGCTGGTTAAGGTGAGTAATTACACCACTTTGCGATAATGATAGGCTGCGCGAGACGATGCTTTGTAAGACAGGTTGAATGTAGATCTTTGATTGATTTTCACTAATGTAATTTATTTTAGTGGCAACCGTTCCTACCTTATCTGCTAGGGCAGGAGGAACAGCACCTTCGAAATTCTCGAAGGCAATGGCGGTAATGATCTTTTTTAACTCTTCTAAGTTGGCGAGAAGAATAATATTCCCTGCTTGCTCACCTTCATCAGCATTAACAAGGGCATGAATCTCTGCGAATTCCTCTGTTACGATGTCTTTTCGTTGCGAAGCAAGATTACCAATAGCGTCCACTGAGGAGTTTCCTAGTAATTTAGTCAAGGTTTCTTGAGCTTGTTGTAAAGCACCATCTTCACCTGTTTTCTTAAATAAGATATTGGGTTTGGTTAATTGTGTTTGTGCTGTTATCGACTGCATTAGCATCACGAAAGGCGAAGCAGGGGAGGTCATTACATCCAGTACTCGGCGCGCTTCTTCAAAAGATGTGAATGGCATAATGTCTAAATCGGCAAGCAAGTCACGATATTGCTTACGATAGTCATACAGGTAGCGAGATTTAACTTGTTCAATAATGGCTGTGCGATCCATATGTTGAATGGCTGGATGATCTTCACCATAAACCCATGCTTCGCCTAATACGCTATCCGCAACGTCGTTAATGCCGCCAGCGATTAAGAACTTATAGACAGGTTTTGTGTATAGCGGTGATAAACCTTCGGATAAAGATTGTCCGCTTTTCCGAATAAAGACGAGCTCAGATAACGATTTTCCTGCACCTCTGAAAATAGAAAAACCTTTTACGCTGAGGGCGCTGTTATTCTGTCCAAAATTCTTTTGTTTAATTCGTGCATAAATCTGTTCGTCGAAACTGATTGACTGCAAGCTAGCCCGTGTTTCATTAATTAGGCGTCCATCTAGCGTCAGTGGCATCGGTAATGGTCGTTTAGCAAACAGTATATTTATATGCTCAGACAATTGAATTTGTTGCTGTTGGGTTAAGCTAGCGCTTTGAGATTTTAGCCAAACTTCGTTAAAGAATGCGATCACTTCACTGGCTTGGTAATGCTCTTCTGACCCTAGCATTAAATAGGTTCTTAATGTTATGTACTTAAGCGAAAGCGGAAGCTGACCCTTAGTTAAAATAGTTTCTAGTTCTAATATCAATCGGGAATAGAACGCCGTTTTTAATGTTTTTATATAAGCATTGTTTGTTTGTTGCGCCAGCTTATCTTGCTGCGATAAACCAAAGCTATTGTACCAAGGGGCAGTAAATATTTGAGCTTGTTCTTGACGTATCTCTTCTTGCTGTAGCTCATTAATGGGGAAAGCTGCTAGCTTTAACGAGTTTAATAACGGTAGCGTACTAATAGGTGAGCTCTCGTAGCGGGATATATTTTGAGCTTGTAGGATAGACTGATCAATATTTTTTTCGACGTCAGTGATATATTCTTGACTGTAAAGAAAGCCGCCAGTCCAAATTGAAGATACAACAAGGGTTGCTGCTACTAGACCTGCGCCAGAGAAGCGACGTAACCAGCTAAGTTTTTGTTCGAGTTTAAGGTCAAGTCCAGCCAAACTGGATTCGGCAAATGCGACTTTTATTAACATGTCAGAAATAAAGTAACTTTTTCCCGTGGATTGATTCGTACTTTGCTGCTGATTGTAGGCTAGTTGATTCACTAGGCGATCAATGGGCATTCCTTCTTGAGTACCACTAGTAAAGTAAACACCCCGCAGCATCGTTTCTTTTTCATAATGGGTGTTTTCAAAAATGTCAGACAAAAACTCATTTAACTCAGACTTTAGTAACTGCAGTTGTTTCGGGAAACCAATAATCGCCGCTCGACGCTCAATTGACTTTTCAGTATTAACACGACCTAGAGATTGCTCTTGTAGGCGATGCACTAAAGCATCAAATTCTTCTTCGAATGTGTGGCAAGGATGATTTTGGTCATTCAGTAAAAAAGTGGTCCCCCAAACTTGTTTACGATCTTCTTGATCAAGATTAGAGAAAAACTCACTAAAGCCGCTGATTAAGTCTGACTTTGTGATCATGACGTAAATTGGAAAGTTTATTCCCAATTGAGTATGCAACTCTTGAATCCGCATTTTTATGGCAGCAGTGTGCTGCTGGCGCTGATGAGGTGTTTGTAGTAATAAATCGCTGGCACTGATGGTAACAAAAGCACCATTAATAGGTTGGCGCTTACGGTACTTCTTTAAGAGAGATAAGAAATTTAACCAACCGCTGCTATCAGTATCTTGATTGCTGTCTTGGGTCACATAACGACCAGCGGTATCGATCATTACGGCCTGATCGGTAAACCACCAATCACAATTCCGCGTACCACCAACGCCTTCAATAGACTGTTTACCGGTGCTTTCAGTAAGGGGGAACTTGAGACCAGAGTTGATCAGCGCCGTTGTTTTACCGCTACCAGGAGGGCCAATTATGATGTACCAAGGTAAGGAATAAAGGTTTAATTTTTTCTTAAAAAACCCCGTTCCTTTATTCAATAGTGCCATGGCTTCGGAGAAGCGACTTTGTAGGACTTTTAACTCTTCTTGATTAATATCATCGCTAGAGTTGTCCTCTACAATTGCTTCGACCATGCCTTGTTCTTTTTTGTTCGTGACAATAATGGAGACAAGTCTTTTAATTAACCAAAATAATGCTACGACAAAAATGGTTAGCCACTGATTTGTAGAATCTGATAAAGGATTCCATTCACCAATGCTAATCAATGGGCCTATTAGAAATACAAATACGGCAAAAATAATTAATAAAAAGATGCCGATTGTCCAAGGACTGCTGAAAAAACTCTTTAATCTATTCATCATATTTATATCGTATATAAGTTAATTTCGATTCGACGGTTGATCGCTCTATTTTCTCTTGAATTGTTGGGTACAATTGGCGCTGAATCAGCCACACCTTCACCAACAATTTCTCTATCGGGCATCTGCTTTTGAAGCAGTTTCACGATTTCATCTGCACGTTTTTTTGAGAGTTCCCAATTAGAAGGAAATTGTAATGTTCTAATGGGAATATCATCGGTATGCCCGGTTATCTGGATGAAGCCTGGTGTGTTTTTTAAGGTGGCAATAATATTAGCAACCGTTATTTCTTTTTGTCTTGTGAGCTTGGCAGTCGATGATTTGAATAAGTTAGATCCAAAAACAATGATACGAACGCCGCCTGAAATATCTTCAACAGACAAGTTTTTCTGGGTGATGTCATGGTTTAATTGATCGCGAATGTAGCTTAAGTGTGTTGTGCGCTTGATCGGTCGGTTGTTTCTAACAATGGGCTGTAAGTTACTCGCAATTGATGCTGCTTTAATCGCTACTGGATCTGATTTTTGACTAAGCAGCATTAAAAATAAGGTAAAGACGATGGCGGTTATTAACAGTGCAATACCTGCTGTTATGAATAGTCGATTATTACCAGACAGACTCTTTTTCTGGTCATTGATCGCGCCACGCCAATGATTAGAAAGCTGTTTAACAGGAGCTGGACGGTAAGTTGAGATGATTTGATATAAGTTATCTTGAATGCTGGCAATTTCAATGGAACCCGTATCACTAATACGATAACGGCCTTGAAAACCTAAATCCAAAACGAGGTAGCACAGCTCTATTAAATCAAGATTCATCGCGGGGCTTTGGGTTAGCAGTTTAATAATTTCAAAAAATTGAGCACCCCCTTGATTATTCTTATGAAAAGTCATTAACAGATTACGAGTGGCCCATAGACTTTGCCCACCCCAAGGTGTCGACATAACCATTTCATCTAAATAGGCACAAATTATATAGCGTGCGCTAATGATCGATTCTTTTGGCAGTCCTTGATTTTTTAGCTGCAAGTCGATATTTTTCAAACTTTCGGCTATTTGTTGATAAAGGGCTTTAGGGTCTGGGTGATGACTCATCGAACGAACGTTAATGCCCAGCGTTAGTAGAGGAGTTGCCGCTGAAACAATAACGTTGACGTCTGAGTGCAGAGATACTTCAGATATTGATCGAGACTGTTGCATTGGAGGCGGCACAGGTTGTTGCTGACTAAACGCAGGTTGTGCTGGCGGTGGTGAGCTTGCACGGTTACGCTGACGATTGCTCGCCGGGCGCGAAATGAATACGGTACGGTCACTGTCATCGTCCGTAGCATTGTTATCCTGAAAGAAACGATCATCCTGGCTCATAATACTTTACCTTTGAATTGCCCAGAGCTGTAATTTAAGACCAGGCACTTGATCGCCAATATGAATGGCCATGCCACTACTATTTTTTAAGTCTTGCCATGCTTCGCAGTTTTTATCCAGTTCAAAGGGAATAAAACCATCATGATAGGGCAGCTCTCGAGGCATATATGGAAGTAGCTTTATGCTCACGCCCGGTAAGCTCACCATGATTAATTCACGAATTTTTTCGATAGAGCTGATTTTTACCAAGTTAGGGAAATTACGTTGTAACTCTTCGCTAGGAATGTCAGCTTTGACGGTTAATACAAAAGTAGAACTTTGGATCAGTTGAGGATCCGCTAAAATAGCACGGTAAATTCCATATTTAGGCTCTTTCAGTGGAATATTAAATGCTCGCGCTTTGGTTGAGAGCGACGATAAGCTGTCTTTAATTAAATTCGCGAGGGGTGAGAAGGTATCTGCAATATTGTCATGACGATAGCCTTCAAGTTCGGGCATGATCCTTTTTTCTGAGAACGAGGCCAGTTCACCAACCAGCATGATCATGTGCTGATAGGCTTGTTCAGGATGCAATCTTGGTAAGCCAATGAGATGTTGCATCAGTTGCGTGAAGCGATTAATCAGTTGTAAGCTTAAAAAATCTTCTACTTCTGCTACTCCCCCAGTACCGGATGCGCTGGCAGAAATTCTTCCACTTAAATCCAGTGCACGCTGGTTGAGTAGGTCTTTTGTCAGTATTAATAGGTCAGATAAATTATCACTGGCACGGCAATTAATGAGTGGTGGAATGAAGCTATTATCAAAGCTAATTTGTTTATCTTTAGAGCACTCAAGCACTTTTGCAATTGATAAACAGCTGTATTGAGAGCGAGTATCATTTTCTTGCATTATATTGAAGCGCAGGCCGCCGACCATGAGTGTGGTACTGCTGGGGCGATTAGTAGAGCTGTCATTAGCCTCTAGTGTTTTAGAGGTATATCGTTGTAGGCCTTTCTCTGAATCAGGATAAAATACCTCAACTTCAGTAGAGCGTATTGGCAGGCACAAATATACCTGCTGATTAATAACACCTTCCTTTAAGTCGATAGGCGCAGGTGCTGGATCTTCTTCAGGAATATTAAACGGAGTGCCATCGGGCATTATGCCAGAAGCGCTTCTAATAGCGATTTTGCCTTGGTCTAATAGCTGGCTATCAATCGTTAATTCGTCAAAACCCCAACCATAAGGACCACTGAGTTGTCTCACCTTATTGATATATGATTCGAAATAGCGATCATTTTGTTGGAAATGAGCGGGTTTAATAAATAGCCCTTCGGTCCACAGTACTTTATTTTCTCTAGACATAATTTAATCAACTAATTTTATTTTAGTATTCAACTCATCGATTGAGATGAATACTTTTGAACTGTGTAAAATAGACCTGCAATAGAGGCCCAAGAAGCATGTTTCAGGTGTGTCTACTACTGTGCGCCACTGCGATTTATCAAGTTGTCGAAACTGATAAATAACGCCAATAGCACGTACTTTTTCTGGGACTTCTTCACTGTATAACTTGCGACTGTTAGGTAATACCAGCACGTTTGATTGTTGCACCAAGCTACCGGCCAGAGGGTCTATATCTGATTGAAATAAATCAAAGTAATCAGCCTGTAAAAATGCTTCAGTGTCTGTTAAATAAAAAAGTGAGATGTTTAATGGTCTACTTTCTTTTTTATGATCTGGATTAATGTAATCTGAAGTTATTATTTCAAATTGTGCATCAACACCTTCTTTTTTTATAGTGCTGCATCCAATACACGTTGAAATTAATATTAATAGTAAGCTTGTTAAGGTTATACAGTGTTTCATTATTGTTAATCCAACTTAATCATTTGTACTGAATTCATCATAGGCCTGGGCAAACGTTTCACCAAAAATACGTTGGAAGCTATCGTCAGAGTCTACTTTGTATTCACTCTTATAAAGCTCTTTGTATTGCTGCCAGAGTTTAGCTTGAGAGGATTTTGTCGAACTGAACTTATCCAGCAGTCCATTATTTTTACTGGATTTAGTAAAGCTATCTTCTAAAGAATCTGCATCAAATTGTTTTAATAGATCCATCATTGCAACTCGAACTCCGTGCAATAACGCTGACTGATGCTGGTTAATATCTTTAAATGCTTGTTGAAAGGCAAGGTCACTGGTCAAAAAACCAGGTCGATTTTGATGGAATAATGAATTTATAGCATCTGCCGCATTAGTCGAAAATTTCAATGGATTATTTTCAGTCGTTGTTAGTAGTGTTTTACTCACTCTAAATTCATTTTTAATCGCAGCTCTTGCTTGTAATAATTCGATAGTGCTTTGCATTACAGTTGGCATAAGAGAAAGCCATTGAGCGGCGACTTCTGTTGTTAATAATTCTTGATCAAGCCCTTGTCGCTCAAATTCTAATCGAGCTTTATCTAATAAATTATCACTAGACTTGGGTGGTGGTTTAATCGCCTCTTCTTTATGCTGTCTTTTTCGTGGACGAGTACTTGCTGGGCGTTCAAACTGGCTTGGGCTTGGGCTTGGGCTTGGGCTTGGGCTTGGGCTTGGGCTTGGGCTTATGGCTTGGGGTAGTTCATCACTAAAGAAACTGTCTTCTGCAAGGCCTGAGAAAAAATCGTCATCCGTTGCAATATCTTCTATTTCAATAACTGGTTGCTGAGTTAGATGTTGTATTGCAGGGGATGGTGCTGCTGGTGATCTTTCCATTTCAGGTTCGGGAAATGAAAAGCTCGTATTGTCCCAGTTCTCAGGTATGCCTGAATTAACGTCATCTTCAGCTGTTGATTCAGGTGACTTAGTGGCATTGTTAGAAAAGTTCATAGCTTGTTTGAAAGCAGGAGTACGCTCTAGGCTATTTGCTAATGACGGGGCATTTTCATTCGCGGTGCTCGCCACAGATGGCGCTCTATTTGGAGCTAGCAAGTCTAGTGGGTCTGAACTATTCCCCCAAAAATCATCCATTTGGTTATCCCAATCAGCATTCTCACTTGCGATTGACCGAGTTGGCTGATGTTCACTGTGATTTGAAAAACCTTCCAGTTCAGCCTGAATTAAATACTCACCAATTAAGAAGGTCTGGCCATCGCCAATAAGTATTTCTTGACCATTGCCGATAGCTTCATCAGTTAGGCCGTTGATGGTTCCATTGGAACTAACGTCTTTTAAAAAAAATTGATTATCGCGAAAATTGACTTCTGCATGTTTTGAAGAAATAAAACGATCAGGATCGGGTAAAGCCCAGTCAGAACTAGGGCTTCGACCAATTACAGCAAAATCCGAATCGAAAATCTTTTGCTTTTCTAGCGGAGTACCACAGGAAGGATTATTTATGATTGTAAAAATTAACTTCATGAAATCCATTTCACAATAAATTAGAGTTTATTCGTAATTACGCATGAGAGGTCGGATAGTAACATTAAAAAAAATATTTGCCTTTTTTTTTGTGTTTTTTTAAGTGGTGTACTACAGAAATAAATTAATGAATCATTTTCTATACATTCCTAGTGTGATTTCTGTTATCTTCTCCCGCATAATTTTTATGTATGAAGAAATATTAATCATACGTAATGCTAAAGTATTAGGCCGCTCAAATAAGGAATTTTTGACGTGTCAGATGATATAAAAAATGATGTAACGAGTGGCAAAAACCAGAAGGATGGTACTGTCGTTCTTAAAAAATCTAATAGTAAGGCACTCAAAAGTTTTGATGTAGACGATGCTACGCAACTTGCGCAAGGTAAAAGACGCCCGACGATAAAGAATGAAAAAGGTACTAATGAAAAAGTGCTAGTCGGAGACCGGACTCAACTTCGGTCTAGATCAATTAGCCTTCCTATTATTGATGATGCCACTCAAATATCTGATGGTATTTCTATATCTAAAACGGATACAACAAGTACCACTTCTGGTGCTTCCCTTACAGATGCGATCCATCGAACAAACCAAGAAGTACAAGGGCTTAAAAATAAAAATCGACGTTTAAAGATAATTAACCAAAGATTTTTATTAGCTTCCAAATTAGGCGTTGGGGGCATGGGAACAGTTTATAGGGCAAAAGACTTACGAAAAGTCGAAGCTCAAGACAAAAACCCTTGGGTTGCTGTTAAATTATTGAACGACGCTTTTAAAGAGCATCCTTCTGCCTTTATCGCCCTGCAACGCGAAGCTCAGAAAAGCCAAAAGCTTGCACATCCTAATATTGTACGTGTATACGATTTTGACCGTGATGGTGAAACGGTCTTTATGACCATGGAGCTTTTGCGTGGTGAAGATTTAAATCATATTATTAAACGTAACAAAAAAGGCTTTAAGCAAGAAGACGCATTAAATATTATCCGCCAAGTGGGTGGTGCTCTAGCTGAAGCACACAAACACAATATTGTTCACTCAGATTTTAAACCAGGAAATATTTTTTACACCACAAGCAAAGTTGCTAAAGTATTTGATTTTGGTATTGCCCGTGCGGTTTCCGAAATTGGCACTGGGCCGATGGCATTGGGTGATGTTAATACTGATAATCGTGATCATACGATGTTTGATGCATCAACATTAAATGCATTAACTCCGGCTTACGCCAGTAAAGAGATGCATAACGGCCAAGATGCTTGTAAGAGTGATGATGTTTATGCATTAGGCTGTGTTGCCTATGAAGTGTTAACGGGCAGACATCCTTATGGAAAAATACCGGCTAACAAGGTAACGCCTAAGCAGGTTAAGTTGCCAGTTGTTGAGGGATTGAAGCGTAGACAGGTAAAGGCGCTTCAAAAGTCTATTGCTATCGAGCGTAAAGATCGCTATGAAACAGTGGATGCATTTCTCAATGATTTTTTACCAGAGAGAAACAAATTAGGACGCAGTGCGAAACTGGTGTTGGCTGCTTTGGTTCTTGCACTTTGTGGCAGTGGTGTATTGTACTATCAGCAGCAGCAAGAAATTTTAATTAAAGAGCAAGCTTTGATTAAAGAGCAGCAGCGAATTCAAGAAGAGCAGCTAGCCTCGCAAAAAGAAATAGAACTTGAGAACCAACGAATCGCGAAAGAAAGGGCCCAAAATAGAATTATTAATAAGGCGAAGTATGAGCTTGATCTTCAGATTGAAGCCTATGAGAAAAATGCGACTCGATTGAAGAAAAGACTCGACGATCATGCCTTTGTATCATCATCTTCTGATAGCTTAGAGTGGCAGTTGTCGGTAGGTCGTAATATCTCGTCTTTGGAAAATGTTTATCAAGAGACTGATTGGTTTAGTGAATTTTCAAAAGAAAACTCACAAGATTATTTACAGCCAATTATTAAAACAGCTGAGAGTATGTTTGATTCCGACAAGCTTGCGGTTGAAAATTGGTTACAAAGTTATTATCAAAAAGTTTCTAACGTTTACCTTTCGCAAGCAAGAGATAAAGTCTATATAGAAGACTTTTCTGCTGCACAAAAAATGATTGGGCTGGCGCGTCAGTATGATAAAGGTAATCAGAAAATTCCGGCTACCCAGGCGTTATTAACCCAAAAATGGGAAGCTCAAAAGTCAGAAGATCAAGAGGTTCTTAGGCAAGCGAGTTTAAGTTCTTATAAAACTAAAAATGAACTAGTGACTCGCCAAGTTGATTCGTGTTCAGAGCAATTGTCAGTTGTAAGCAGTAGCTTTACCTTTGATATGAACGCTCTGCAAAAGACATTGGCGAAAATGACTAGAAGTTATCGTTTGATTCCCAATGATGTCAGCCAAGGTAATACCACTCATATAAACAATTTAGGGCAGTGTATTCGTTTATTTGGTGAGACTGATCCTAATGCAGGAAAGGCGGTATTGCTTCAAGCTAAAGCACTATTCCCTAGCTACATTTCTGAACTTAATAAAGTCAATATTCGACCATTTGATTCTTGCTCTCCTGCTTTTGCAGGTAAGGGAAGACGTTATACCTGTACCGATCGGCTTATTAATGATTTGACTATTCGCGGTCCGGAGTTAGTCGTTGTTCAAAGTGATACGTTAGGTATTTATTCGATGGGTAAGTATGAAGTCACTCAAGGTCAAATGGCCATTTTCTGTCAGAGCAGTGGTGAATGTGAGGTGCCTGCAGAGAAGGACTACCAGTTACCCGCTACGGATTATTCTTTAGAGCTGGTTGATGGCTATTTGCAATGGTTAAGCAAAGAAACTGGATTTTCTTATCGCTTGCCAGCATACCAAGAGTGGTTGCATGCAGCAAAGGCAAGGAATAGAGAGTTAGATATTAATAGAAACTGTCAACTTGACTCTCGTGGTTTGGTAAAAGGTAATCGTTTATTACCCGTTGATATTGGTCAAGCAAATGGTTGGGGGTTGATTAGTCATATCGGTAATGCACAAGAAATTGTGCGTGACGGAGATAAATATCGTTCTGCAGGAGGATCGAAACTTACCCCAATGGAAAGCTGTAATACATTAGCACTTCAGGATTATAGCCCTGAGGATAATGATGTGACGGGCTTCAGAGTTGTTAGACAAATGGAATTGACCAAGTAGGGTATAACGTGAAAAAACTATATGCATGCTGTGTGTTGTGGATGATGTATTTACAACCTGTATGGTCTTTAGAAAGCAGCATCAATAATATCGTTGAAATTGACAGCATAGACCAGCAAATTCAAGTCGGAAGTTATCAGGGATGGAATATATTTCTTGATAATCAAGTAGAAACAGATTCGCCGGGTTTTGGTTTTTATCAGATTGCGCCATTAATTATTAATGAGCTAGAAGGTGATGATAAAGCGGTTGCAAGTTCTGTAGAAGGGCTAAATGAGTTTGCCGAATATTTGACCAAGCTTTTTCCAGAGATGGATGTGGAGCGAAGAGGGACACTTACAAACTCTCAACTGACAAAAATATTTAACCTAGCTTACGATATCAGCTCTGCTAATAAAAAAGTTGCCGCGAACATTGGAATCGCGAGCTTAGAATCTATTGGTAGCCAGATCAAAGATACTTCGGGTGAAATTGAAAAATTCTATTTGTCTGAGCTGAATTGCACAGTTAAGGCTCAATGGTATCGTATTAAAGAGAAATCTCAGCTATCGGTTAATTTGTCAGTGATAGAGCATAGCGAATCGTCCACTGATGAAGAAAACTGCTACAACAAGATTAATAGCAAGATAACTCGTGCAGAAATGCTGTGGGTTAACGAAATTGTTATGAATACTTCCAATAATGAAAATATCGAAAGATACAGCGAAGAAGCGAAAGAATTACTTGATCGTCAACTGAAAGAAAAAACAAACTATAACCCTATGGGTGTCAATGGCTTTTCGAGCGAGCAGCTAATACTACTCGCGGGTTCTATTGCTGATCTGTATTACAGCACTAATGGTGGTGAATTAAATGATTTTCAAAATCGCTTATTAATTCAGCAGCTAACGGATGTGTATCGATCTAGGGGGCTTACATTCTTCAGATTGGGTGAAATTGCAGATACATTAAAAGCATTTTATCGCAGTCGTGGTTTTATTATGTCGACGGTCTATGTGCCTCAGCAAGACTTTTCGAATGCCAATGGTATTGTTCAGTTAACCTTGCAGAGTGGCGTATTGGGTAAAGTGAAAATTAACAGTGATCATGGATTCGCCTACAGTGATGAAATTATCGCTGATATTTTTGAAGCTTATATTGGCCAGGGTGTCACCACAGATATTTCAGACACTTATTATACTCTGGGTTTGTTACCTGGGCTTACGGTGAAATCGGGGTTATTTGAAGTAGGGGATAAGCCAGGAGAAACAAATCTAATTGTTGATGTAGAAAGGACGTGGGGTTCTGTTTCTCTATCCGGAGATAATTACGGCACAGAGCTCACCGGGAAGAACAGGGCGATGGCTTCTGTTGTTTGGTGGAACCCATTGGGGCATGGGGATAATTTAGCGTTAGGGTATCTTCACGCTTTTAACCCTGAAAAAACGCAACTTGGATTTGTTAATTATGAATACCCAATCGTTCTTCCAAATACCCGTTTACGTTTTTCTTATGATCAGAATTTATATTCAGCACTGCGAGATATTGGCGGTGGTATTCCTGTTTCAGTAGAAGGTAAGACAGAAAACTTAGGTTTTTCGGTATTGCAAAATTTATTAGCGAGTAAAGATATCAACCTACAATTACAGTTGATGGCCAATAAAAAGTCTGCGTTAGTTGATTCAAGTTTTATTTTAGATGCAAATAGAACAAAAGAAAAACGCACTGAAAAAGCAGATATCTTGGGATTGAATATGAATCTTGATTTTCTTGTTAATCCCATTAAAACTGCTGTTTTATTTGATATTTCAGGGTATGTAGGATCTGTTAAAGATGCTGATGAGATACGTGTTGATGACAGTTTTGAAAAATACACAATTTCTTTTAATACCAGTACCTTGCTTAATATTAGCCATTATTTTAAATCGAGACTTTCTTTCTATGCAATGGGGAGTTACAGCGATGAAGCATTACCCAGCTATGAGCAATTTAGTATTGGTGGTCCTGATAAGGTAAAAGCATTTTCATCATCGGTATTTGTCGGTGACTCTGGTTTGTTCGGCCACTTAGAATGGACAACAGATATCTTCGATTTAATTAATCAAGGACGCTTCGCCGCTAATCATCAGTTTGATGCTGGTTTATTTATTGAAAAAGCGGGTGCGCGATTAAATGGTTATGAAAGCACTGTGCCAGTGAATGCAGAAGTTAGCGGTTATGGTGCAATACTACGATACAGCTGGCGTCGAAACTTAACTGTCGATTCGAGTATTTCTTTTGTTGATAAACAATTTTCTGAAGATGACTATCAGTTCTCCGATGAAGGCGATAATGGAAAATGGTTAGTGAATGTTCGCTATACATTTTAGCTAGTTAAAAAATTTTAATATAAAAACGCATCAATATAAAAATTTAGTTATTGATGACTAATGGATCAAAATATATACGAATAAGCCGAAAGTAGGGTTTGTTCGAGGTAAGGGATTATGAGTATTAAAGCATTACCACGTAAAACATTATTTACGAGTATCTTGTTGGCGAATGCCTTATTGGGCGCGAGCAGTTATGCTGGCCCTCAGGGTGGTAATATAACTCATGGTTCTGGCTCAATTGGTACGCAAGGCAATACCACCAGTATTCTGCAAAACAGCAATCAATTAATGATCGATTGGAACAGCTTTAACGTAAATTCGAATGAAACGGTTAACTTCCATCAGCCTGGTGCAAGCTCAGTTGCACTGAATAATATTTTGCAATATGACGCCAGTAGAATTAACGGTCAGATAAACGCAAATGGCCAAGTGATACTGATTAATCCTCGCGGCCTTATTTTTGGTTCTGGTGCTGAGATCAATACAGCAGGGCTAATTGTTAGTAGTTTATCGATTGCTAAAAAATCCTTTTTAAATGGTGAATTTGCTTTTAAAGATTTAGATGATAGCCAAGGCGTTATTATCAATAATGGTGCAATCCATGCGTCTAGTGGTGGTGTTACGCTGCTGGGTGAATCGGTAATTAACAACGGTATTATTCAGGCCGAGCTTGGTTATATTAATTTAGCGGCAGGCAAGCAAGCTTTTCTAAGTTTTGATGAGCAAGGATTTCTAGGGGTTAAAATTGACCAGGAAGTTATTAATAATGAACTGGGATTAGAGCAAGCGATTGAAAACAACGGTGAATTAAGTGCGGGTGGTCGAGTAGCTATTTCGGCTAAAGTAACCAGTGAACTGTTTGACCGTGCCATCAATAATACCGGTTTAATTAAAGCCACAGGTTTTAACTTACCCACTATAGCTGAATCTCCAAGCATTAGCCTAAATTCAAATGGCGATATCAATAATAGCGGCACATTGGATGCTTCAAACCACCAGACCGTTTCAAATAACAATACTCCAGTTCAAACCAGTGGCGGCCAAGTAGTCATTGAAGGCAAGCAAGTAATTCATACGGGCACTATCGATGTAAGTAGTGACTTTGGCAAAGGTGGCAAGGTTGATATTCTTGGTGACCAAGTCGGTCTAGCCGGTGTCGCTATCGTAAACGCCGATGGCGAACAAGGTGGCGGTGATATCCAAATTGGTGGTAGTTACCAAGGCAAAGATAGCCAGGTCAAAAATGCCGAAGCAACGTATGTAGGTGAAGGCACTATGATTAGCGCTAACGCAGGCACTACTGGTGACGGTGGTGAAGTTGTCGTTTGGGCAGATAATACCACTCGTTATTATGGTGATATTGAAGCGAAGGGCGGAAGCCAAAGTGGAAATGGCGGCGATGTTGAGGTCTCGGGTAAACAGACGCTTAGCTTTGATGGTTCGGTTGATACTAGTGCTGAGAATGGTTTTTCTGGTGAGTTATTGCTTGATCCTGAAACATTGAATATTGTTTTTGATGGCAATGACTCCCGGCATACCTCTGATAGTAGCGGTGAGGTTATTTTCTCTGAGCCGAGCACTGTAACGATTAAAGCCAGTACCGTTATCGATCTATTAAATGACAATAATGTAAAGCTGACAGCTTCAAATTTGATCGATGTTCAATCGGCTATCGTCAGTGCAAGCACAAATACTCTTGAGTTATTTTCTAACGGTGATATCGATGTTAATGCACTGATTCAGGTAGGTGGTGCATTACAGTTAATTGCAGACGGTAGCGCTGATGGAACTAGTGGTATTATTAACATCGCAGCTAATATTGATGCTGAAACAATACAATTCACAAGTAAAGGCTTAACTGGCAGTGGCGCTATTACTGTAAATAGCGAGTTAGATATTGCTGGAGTTTCAAACGCGATTGAATATGCTGGTACAGCAACGGGGGCTAGCCCTGCAGCCAGTTTAATTACTGGTACTAGTAATAATACCTTCGCTCTTACTGGTTCCCAGACTCAATTTACTATAGATGGCGCGACGTTCGATGGGTTTGCTAGCGTAGATGCTGACAGTGCGGGTACGTTAACTGGTACTGCTGATATTGATAATTTTGTCTTGGCTGGCGCAGACTCAGTCAAAATAAATGGAACGACTTTTAATAAAATTGCGACAGTCGATGGTAGTGATGGCGATGATGATGTACAGAGTGAGTTGGCTAACTGGAAAATTCAGGCTGAAAATACAACAAGGCTTGATGGTATTGATTTTTCCGGTATTGAAAGTGTTAATAAATATATTAGCGCAGGTGTTACAGATCGTTCTATTACTGGAACCGATTCTCAAGATGCTTTTAGCATAATTGATGAAAATACAATTAAAGTAAATGGGATTACTTATTATGGTATTGGTAATGTTTATGCTGGTAATAATACCGATACAGTTACTGGATTAACTGGCCAAGCTTGGACAATATACCGTGATGGAAATACCTTCGACGGATTTTCTGGATCTGGAGTCA
>Ga0115551_1001042_pt1 | contig 18027 bp, 14 predicted proteins | sample COGITO_mtgs_1103_FD_87179 | JGI IMG/M metagenome (GOLD analysis project Ga0115551, IMG submission 87179) | Pelagic marine microbial communities from North Sea - COGITO_mtgs_110321 | ecosystem: Environmental > Aquatic > Marine > Epipelagic | place: Germany:Helgoland, sampling site Kabeltonne... | reverse complement strand
GCAGATCCTAACCCATGTTGTGGTGGTGGATATGTATTTGGAAGCTTCTGGGGTGTTCCGGATTTGGCTACTGCTATTGATTATGGTGCCAATACGATTACACTTTCACCAAATGTTAATACTTACAACGCTGTTGATCCATTTTGGGCTGACGGTAATGGCAATGGTAACAAAATAATGGAAGCCAATACTTTAATTGAAAATACAGCTTGGAATGGTACAGATGTAACCTTCAGTGGTTCTGTTTTATCTAACGATATAAGTGCTGGTTATTCAGCTAAATATTTCATTAAAGCACTCGACCCGTTAGCAGGTTTCAGTGATGCGTTAAACGGAGCTGGTATTATTGATTTACCATCAAGTGGTAATTTCAGTATTACTATTCCAGCGGCTGATTTGTACCCAGGTTTAGTTGTTCAGTGTGGTTTTTCTTTAACTGGATTAAATGCTAACCCAGCAACTGCAGCGGAATTAGGTTCTGTAGTTATTACAAGTGGTGCTATCCAGGAAGGTCAATTCACTGGCTTAGCAGCAGGAGACTATGTTATCGGTGTTACTGATGCCTTTGGATGTAGTGCTCATGATGCTACTGTTACAGTAAGCGAGCCAGATCTTTTAACTGTAGATACAGACGGATGTGGCTTAGTTTACATAGGAGCAGGAGTTGATTATGCATGTGCAACAATCAATACGACTGTAACAGGTGGAGTAGCTGGATATACTTTTGACTGGACCAATACAGAGTCTACAGAAGGAATCACAGTTTGCCCAGATTCAACATCTAATTACGAAGTTACCGTAACTGATGCAAATGGATGTACTGCGACAGCAGATTGGCAAGTACAGGTTGTGGACATCGAATGTAGTCCAGGACACTCAAACTCGTCACATTCAAGTGGCTCAAATTCAGGAAGTGGAAGTGGCTCAGGAAGCGGAAGTGGATCAAGTTCAGCGAGCATGCCAAGCATGGGAAGTGGACCTAGCTGTTCATCTTCACATTCAGGAAGCGGATCAGGTTCAGGAAGCGGAAGCGGAAGTGGATCAAGTTCTTCATCTTGTCACCTATCTAGCTATTCTTCTATGGGATCAGCATTTAGCTCAGGTTCAAGTGGATCAGGAAGCGGAAGTGGATCAGGACCAGGAAATAGTTCTGCAAGTGGATCATCAAGCGCTTCAAGTGTTTCAATCAACTGTGAGTCTTATAAAAGTAAAGGCCCTAAGAAAGTACTTATGTGCTTTGACGGCGTAACTTATTGTGTAAATGCTAAGAACATTGACAAGAAGTTAAACTGTGGTTATACATTAGGCCCATGTGATATGCAACAAACAGCAGCATGTGACAATTCAACAGCTACTGCGAATCCAGTATCATGTGTATGTTCTGGTAAATTGGTAAGTGTTACTTTCCGATATGTTGGACCATCATTTGAGGACATCAGTGTTGCAGCGAAGAACAAGTGTAAAATTCCATTAGGAGACTTTACAAATGTTATGACAGGTGACGAGTTCACTATTAATGCATCAGATGCAGGATTATCATACTTGAGAAAAGACACTTATTTTGAGTGGTCAGGAGTTGGAAGATATAAGATCCCAACAAACTGCTGTGATAACCCAATTGGACAGGATTTCTTCCCTTTCCAGGTTACAGGATGGACAGATACAGAAGGAAATTCTTGTGATATCAACTCTCAGAATAGTGGAGACATTGACAACTCAGGAAGAGAAGTTGAAGTTTCATTAGAAGAGAACATGATCAAGCAGTATCCTAATCCAGCAGATCACAATGCTACATTTGAGTTCTCAGTAATAGAGGATCAGGAAGTAAGTGTATCTATTTTGAATATCAATGGACAAGTTGTAGGAACAGTTTATAGTGGAAGCGCGAGAGCGAATGAAACTTATAAATTCGAGTACAACGTGACAAATCTTCAGAGTGGAATCTATTATGTACACTTAAATACTACAAATGGCATAATGAAAGAAAAGTTCGTTATTATCAAATAATAACTTAGTATATTCTTTAAGCCCTCCTGTTTTGCAGGGGGGCTTTTTTATTGCCTAAGATTTTAAAACTGATTCATCTGTAGTGTGCCAAAAGGCCAGTCCGATAAACAATGCCTGAAATGGCAAACGAATTAATGCCATAGTTTGACTGATGTTTAAAGCTTGTTGTGCAGCTTCATTTTGTACCAAATAGATATTGGCAGGAAAGACAGCAATCAGAAGCGCAATTAATCCCCAGGCTCCAAGTCTTCTCAATTTCTTAAAAAAAAGCATGCCTCCCAAAAGGATTTCAAATACTCCGCTTATATAAACGGCTTCTAAATGATAGGGCAGATAGTCAGGCATGATAGCCAAAAAAAAATCGGGGTCAATGAAATGCCTTATTCCAACATAAATGTATGCCGAACCCATAAAATAAATGGTAATTTTTTTGAATAAACCCATGTAGCAAATTAAATCTTGTGGATTCTTACTTTTTTCTTTTTAAGTCTTTCATTGTTTAATTTATGACAGAGAGCATCCGCTTTAATAGAGGAAACGGCTACAAAGGCACAATCAGTTTTTAGTTCAATGACACCTAATTCACTACCTTCAAGGTCTCCCTTTTTAATAAATAAACCTGCAATATCACCCTTAGATATTTTATCTCTTCTTCCTCCAGAGACAAAAATTGTTTTCCATTTATTTTTAGGGATTTTAGCACCCTCTTCTATTTCTTTTTTTTTAATTCCTCGTGCATAATCAGGAATCTTATCATTTTTCCCCTTGATGCAAATAGCAGTGCCATCTGCATTCATTCTAGCGGTTCGGCCATTACGGTGCGTGAATTCCTCCTCTCTTGGAGGCATTTCATAGTGTACGATATAATCAAGCCCAGGAATGTCTATTCCTCTGGCTGCTAAATCCGTTGCCAAGAGCGTACGTTGGCTAGAATTCCTGAATTGAATCAGGCTTCGTTCACGATCAACTTGCTCCATGCCTCCAAAAAAACAGGTGTGTTCTACTTGATTCTCATCTAAAAACTGAGAAACACCATCAAGAGTGTCCTTAAAATTACAAAAGATAATACCTCTTTTATCGCCAAGGCTTTCTAATAGGTTTAGCAGTGTATCCAATGTGTTTTTTGAGGAATGAACCCATGATAAGTCAAGAATTTTTGATGCTGTACCCAAATAATCTAGGGTTATAGGGTTATTGAATTCTAAAAAACCAGGGACTTCTTCTTTATGTGTTGCCGAGGTCAGTATTTTTCTGTCTAAAGAATGAAGTGCGGAAACAATCTCCTTCATTTCTTTTTCAAAACCAATTTCAAGGGATTTGTCAAATTCATCAATGACCAGGTTTTTTATTCCATGAAGGGTAATGCGGTCTCTTCTAATATGGTCCGCAACTCTGCCCGGTGTCCCAACTAGGATTGTAGGCGCATGAGTCAGCTCTATTTTTTCTTTTGAACCAGACCTTCCTCCATATACGGCATTAACCTTGTAGCCAGTTCCCATATCACGAACTACTTGTTCAATTTGAATAGCAAGCTCTCTCGCTGGAACCAATATTAATAGTTGGGTTTCAGCTAAACTTGGGTTCAGTCTTTCGATGAGTGGTAACAAGAAAGCCAAAGTCTTCCCAGTTCCTGTAGGTGAAAGGATAAGAACCTCTTTCGATTTATCTATGGCATCAATGGCTTCAATTTGCATAGGATTGAGCTGATCAATTCCCATTTTCTGTAGAATTTGTACTTGATTTTTTATTGGATTATTCATGATTGATATTGGTCATTACATGACCAAGTTAAGTAAATGAAAAGTGTCGTTAAAAACGACACTTTTAAAAGAAGTCGGGATGAGTGGATTCGAACCACCGATCTCGCGCCCCCCAGACGCGCACTTTAACCGGACTAAGCTACATCCCGAATTGGACCGTAAAAATATGAATTTGTTTCAAACTATTGTACAATTCAAATGTTTCTAATTTGTAAATTTGTATAGTGAGATTAACTAAAGCATGGATTGGTGCGGTGCGTTTAAGGACGCTACCTCTTTCTTTATCAGGAATAATTGTGGGTTCAGCAATGGCTTACTATTATGGGGGATGGAATTTCCATATTTTTATTTTGTCTATTTCCACAACAGTTTTATTTCAAATTTTGTCCAATCTTGCTAATGATTTAGGTGACAGTCAAAAAGGAACGGATAATGATGAAAGAATAGGTCCTACAAGGGCGATACAATCCGGATTGATTTCTCAGTCGAGCATGAAGAATGCAGTTGTACTTGTTACGTTTCTTTCTTTGACTTCTGCTTTTGGATTGATATACATAAGTTCTAATTTCTTAAGTGATTCATTAATTTGGATTTACCTTGTATTGACTGCGCTTTCTATTTCTGCAGCAATTTTATATACAGTAGGTAAATCTGCCTATGGATATTATGGTCTTGGGGACATTATGGTCTTTTTGTTTTTTGGATGCCTCAGTGTTTTAGGTGTTTTTACTTTGTATGGAATGCCTTTTGAATTGATAACGTTACTGCCTGCATTTACTATGGGTCTTTGGAGTGTAGCTGTTCTAAACTTAAACAATATGAGAGATATGGTGAATGATGCCGCATCTTTAAAAAGAACCATAGTAGTGCAATTGGGACCAAGACGTGCAAAGTATTATCATTTTTCTCTGATTCTAATTGGGTTGTCTATTTGGACCATTTTAAATAGTGTTTATATCTACCTCAATGATAACTGGGTCTTCCTAATTGGGATATTCCCAGCGCTGTTTTTGTATCCCCATTTAAAGAAAGTCATGGAAATTGATGACCCTTCGATGTACGACCCGGAGCTTAAGAAGGTGGCTTTAATTACTTTTTCTTCTTCTATTCTATTCGCAACATCCTTATTTTTGGTGTAGTTTGACGAATTCAAGAAATACTAATTACGTGACTTTCATTCTCAAAGATAATTCAGTAAATTTGCAACACTTTAAAGAAGAATAATATGAAAATATTGGTTTGTATCAGCAAGGCTCCCGACACTACGTCGAAGATTGCTTTTTCAGAAGAGAACACAAAGTTTGATGAAAATGGGGTTCAATTCATAGTGAATCCTTATGATGAATGGTATGCCTTGGTAAGGGCTCTGGAAATCAAAGAAGCAGGTGGAGGTCAAGTAACAATAATAACTGTCGGTGGAGCTAGTGATGACGCGATTATCAGAAAAGCATTGGCAATTGGTGCCGATGACGCCGTTCGTTTAGATTCAGAGGCAAAAGATGCCTATTACACAGCAATGCAAATTTCTTCTTACGCCAAAGAGAACAATTATGATCTTATTTTGACGGGAAAAGAAACCATCAATTACAATGGTTCTCAAGTAGCAGGAATGATAGCCGCCGAATTAGACGTTCCCTTTGTATCTCTAGCATCAAAATTGGATGTGAATGGCAGTACATTAACTGTAGAACGAGAAATCGTTGGAGGTTTGCAAGTGGTAGAATTAAATGCACCTGCAGTAATCAGTTGCGCCAAAGGAATGGCAGAGCAGAGAATACCGAATATGAGAGGTATTATGGCAGCCAGAACAAAGCCTTTAAATGTTGTGGCCGCTCAAGAAATTGAAAACTTAACAGAATTTGTTTCATATGCTTTACCAAATGCGAAATCTGCTGTAAAAATGATTGATCCAGAAAACATGGATGAATTAGTAGAATTGTTGCACAAGGAGGCTAAAGTAATCTAACCGATAAATATTTTAATATGATTTTAGTATATATAAATTCTAGTAATGGTATCTCAAAGTCTTCTTATGAGTCTATTTCTTATGGTAAGAAGTTAGGAGACGTAATCGCATTAACAAATGGAGGAGCTTCATCAGATGATCTGGCTTCATTAGGTCAATATGGTGCATCGAAAGTTTTGGTTGATCGGAAAATTAATGGAGATGATCAACAACAATTAACGAAATTGATTGCAAGTGCTGTTGAAAACAATAGCGTAAAAACAATTGTTTTTTCTCACGATTTGGTCGGTAAATCTGTAGCCCCAATGTTGTCGGTTAGATTAAAAGCGGGATTGGTTTCGGGTGCGATTTCTTTACCTGATGCCGAAGGATGTGTTGATGTGAATGTGTTTTCGGGTAAAGCACTGGGAAAGGTTAAAGTAAATTCAGAAATTAAAATAATATCCTTATTACCTAATAGCATTCAACCAGAAGAAAATGGGAGCGCGTGTCCTGTAGAGGAAATAACAGCTGATACGGGAAGTCCTTCAATTAAGGTGCTTTCAACCAAAAAACCTGAGGGCGAAATTCCTCTTCCTGAAGCAGAGCTTGTAGTTTCTGCAGGACGAGGTTTAAAAGGACCTGAAAACTGGGCAATGGTTGAAGACCTTGCTGTTTCTTTAGGAGCGGCTACGGCTTGTTCAAGACCGGTTGCAGATATTGGATGGAGACCACATCACGAGCACGTTGGGCAAACTGGTGTCGCTATCAGACCTAATTTATATATTGCAATTGGTATTTCTGGTGCGATTCAACATCTAGCTGGTGTAAATGGTTCAAAGGTTATTGTTGTCATTAACACAGATCCAGAGGCGCCATTTTTTAAAGCAGCTGATTACGGAATTATCGGAGATGCTTTTGAAGTAGTACCAAGACTTAATGAAGCCGTTAATAAGTTTAAAGCTTCCTAAAAATATGTTATCTTACTAAAGAAGATATAATTCATGCAAAAGGTTCGATTAGAAATTTCAGGTATAGCATATAGTCAGACTCAGTCTGGTTCTTATGTTTTGACTTTGTCTGAAGCGGCAGGCAATAGAAAATTACCAATTGTAATCGGTGGTTTTGAGGCTCAGGCTATTGCCGTAGAGCTCGAAAAGATGATTCCAAACCGCCCTTTAACGCATGATTTGATTAAATCTTTTTGTGTGTCTTATGACGTGGTGATTAAAGAGGTTCTTATTTACAAATTTGTTGAAGGTGTTTTCTATTCAAAATTAATTTGCGAAAGAGATGGGGTTATTTCTGAAATCGATTCTAGGACATCCGATGCGATAGCCGTTGGAGTTCGTTTTAACAGCCCGATTTTTACCCTTTCTAATATTATTGATGAAGCCTCAATTACAAATGATCAAGAAGATGCATTTGAAAGTGATGAGATTTTCGATGATGCTGCTAACGATGCTGTTGAAGATGAAAAAGAAGTAAGCTCTTTAGTTAGCCATTCTCTTCAGGACCTCGAGAAACAACTTCAGGCTGCTTTGGAAAACGAAAATTACGAACTGGCTTCCAAGCTAAGGGATGAAATGAAAAAACGATCCTAAGGTGTCAATCAAGCTCCGTTTAATTATAATGAGTTTTCTCCAGTTTTATGTCTGGGGAGCTTGGTTAATTACAATGGCAAATTATTGGTTCGGAACCATGCAGTGGGACCCCACTAAATTTGGTGCAGTTTTCAGTACAATGGGAATTGCTTCTGTTTTCATGCCAACTTTAATGGGAGTAGTAGCCGATCGTTGGTTGAATGCGGAAAAATTATATGGAATTCTTCATTTTTTTTATGCCTGTGCCCTAATATATTTACCTCAAATAACAGATCCTGATTCGTTCTTTTTTGTGATGCTTTTAGCCATGATATTTTATATGCCTACCATTGCATTGACGAATTCAATTTCGTTCACGGTATTAAAAAACAATAATTTAGATCTTATTAAAGATTATCCTCCTATCCGAGTTTGGGGTACAGTTGGTTTTATAGTGGCAATGTGGATAACGAATTTAACCGGAAATAAATCGTCTGAAAACCAGTTTTATTTGGCTGGAATTGTTGCCATTGCCCTGGGTATTTATGCTTTTACGCTTCCCAAATGTAAGCCAGAAAAAACAGGTTCTAAAAACCAATCGATTTTTGATACATTCGGACTAAATGCATTTAAGTTATTCGCCAACTATAAAATGGCACTCTTCTTTATTTTCTCTATGTTTTTAGGCGCAGCCTTGCAATTGACAAATGCGTTTGGAGATGTTTTTTTGAGTGAGTTTGAACAGTTTCCAAAGTACGCCGATTCTTTCGTGGTAAAATATTCTACGATTATTATGTCCATATCTCAAGTTTCGGAAACTCTTTTCATTCTTGCTATTCCTTTTTTCTTAAGGAAATTCGGAATTAAAAAAGTGATGCTAATAAGTATGTTTGCTTGGGTCTTGAGATTCGCAACATTTTCATTTGGCGATCCAGCGGGAGGTTTGTGGTTGATCATATTTTCCTGTGTTGTTTATGGAATGGCCTTTGACTTTTTTAATATTTCCGGCTCTCTTTTTGTAGAATCCCAAACAACGGCAAAGACACGTTCTTCCGCTCAAGGATTATTTATGATGATGACGAATGGGTTCGGGGCTATTTTTGGAAGTTTAGGAGCTGGTTGGTTAATTGACAATTACTACACACTAAAATTTAATACTACGAATGAACTTGCCGGTTATTTGGATACAACTGCGGACAATTCAAAATTATTAGAACTATTGGATAATTTTCAAATTACAGTTGGGTCTAACGGCTCTCTTTCACAAGAAGTTATGATGAAAGATTGGCCTGGAATTTGGCTTGCATTTGCTATCTATGCTTTAATAATTGCTATTCTATTCGCTCTATTATTTAAACACAAACACGATCCGGAAGAAATTAAAGAGATGAGTCACTAACCTTATTTCATAGAAAAAAGGTCGGAAGTCCCAATGGTTCTGTCGATATTAAAAGCCTCGCCATATTTTACTCCTAATTCTCTACCGTAACAGAGCATTCGACCTTCTATAAAATCAAAAAATTCTTTGCCAGAAATTGGGGTATCCATTTCCTCTGAATTCGGATCATAAAATTGACTGCTGTAACATTTGATGAGATTAACCTTTTCAGCCCCATGTGAACTTACATCTAAAATGAAATCAGGTGTTAAATAATAGTCCTGAATATAATGCAAGAGTAAACGGGGTCTATATTTGGTCTGTGGAATTCCCTCATGTTCAGTTTTAATTTTATCTAATCCAGAAAGAAAGGATGCATCTGCAACCAATTTGGCTCCTTTTCCATGATCTGGGTGGCGATCGCTTAAAGAATTTGCCAGAATAATTTCAGGTTGATGTAATCTGATTTTCTCAATGATTTTGACTTTATTCTCATGAGAAACCTCGAAGGTTCCGTCTCCCAAATTCAGATTTGTGCGGACTTTAAGGCCCAACATTTGTCCAGCTTTTTCTGATTCCTTATAACGTTGTTCAATGCTTCCTCGAGTACCTAATTCACCTTCGGTAAGATCAATAATACCTATAGATTTACCTTCATTCGAATATTTTAATAGGGTTGCTCCAACTGATATTTCGACATCATCTGGGTGTGCTCCGAAGGCTAGTATATCGAGTTTCATTTAATCTAAATGTACGTAACTTTCAACGCTTGGACAAGCACAAACAAGGTTTCTATCACCAAAAGCATTATCAACACGTCTGACTGGAACCCAATATTTAGTATCTACCAAATAGGGAAGAGGGTAGGCTGCCTCTTGAGGTGAATATGGGTAATTCCAATTTTTATTGATGATACAGTTCGCTGTATGTGGAGCATTCTTGAGTAAATTGTTTTCTTTATCCGCATGTCCGTTTTCAATTTCTTTTATTTCTTCACGAATTTTAATCATGGCGTCAATAAAACGATCAAGCTCATCCTTGTCCTCTGATTCTGTTGGTTCCACCATAAGTGTGCCCGCAACAGGAAATGATACAGTTGGTGCATGAAATCCAAAATCAATAAGTCGTTTGGCTATATCCGCAACTTCTACTTCAGCAGTTTTCTTGAATGAGCGACAATCCAAAATCATTTCGTGAGCTACTGTGCCATTTCGACCTTTGTACAAAATGGGATAATGTCCTTCTAGTTTTTTTGCAATATAATTTGCGTTTAATATGGCAATTTCTGTAGACTCAGTCAATCCTTCTGCTCCGAGCATTTTGATGTAACCGTATGATATCAATAGAATCAATGCACTTCCATATGGTGTAGCTGAAATTGCGTTGATTGCTTGTTCTCCACCTGATTTAACAAGAGGACTTCCTGGTAAAAAGGGCTTTAAATGTGCAGCAACACCTATCGGTCCCATTCCTGGGCCACCACCACCGTGAGGTATGGCAAAGGTTTTATGAAGATTCAAATGACAAACGTCTGCACCTATATTTCCGGGATTCGTAACGCCTACTTGTGCATTCATATTTGCGCCATCCATATACACCTGTCCACCATTATCGTGAATAATTCCCGTGATTTCTTTAATGGCTTCCTCAAAAACGCCATGTGTTGAAGGATAAGTAACCATTAGGCCGCCCAGAGTATCTTTATTTTCTTCCGCAACTTTTTTCAATTCATCGATATTGATGTTTCCATTGTCATCACAACCCGTTACCAATACTTTAAAACCTGCCATAACTGCAGAAGCGGGATTTGTTCCATGGGCAGATGATGGAATGATCATAATTTTCCGTTGGTCGTCACCTCTAGACTCATGGTAAGCTCTAATCACCATCAATCCTGCATATTCCCCTTGGGCACCAGAATTTGGTTGTAGCGACATGCCGGCAAACCCAGTACATTCACACAACGCATCACTGAGTTCATCAAACATGGTGTGATATCCTTGCACCTGATCTAAAGGAGCAAATGGATGTAAATTACTGAAGGACGGATTTGTAATGGGTATCAACTCACTAGCCGCATTTAATTTCATTGTACACGATCCCAAAGGAATCATACTATGGACCAAGGAAAGATCTTTGTTTTCTAATTTCTTTAAATAGCGCATCATTTTTGATTCAGAATGATAGCTATTAAAAATAGGTTGGGTTAGCGCATCTTCATTTCGTTTAAGCTGGTCATCTAAGGTCAGTTTTTCTGCTTCACTTTTACCTTTTTCTTCATCAAGCTGAGAAAAAAGTTCTAAAATAAGTGATACATCCTCAGCGGTATGGGGCTCTGAAAAACTAATGGTAACTTCATTTTCATTTTTAATATAAAAATTCAGTTCATGTTTTTCAGCAAGTGTTTTGATTTTTTTAGCGTCGATTCCTTTTATCCAAACCGTATCGAAAAAAGATTCAGAACCAAGTTCAAAATTCATTTTTTTCAATCCTGACCCTAAAGCACAAGCCAATCCATTGACATGATTTGCTATGTTTTTTATTCCTGTTGGACCATGATAGACAGCATACATACTGGCCATAACAGCTAATAATGCTTGAGCTGTACAAATGTTTGAGGTGGCTTTACCTCTCTTGATGTGTTGCTCCCTTGTCTGAAGCGCCATTCTTAATGCTGTGTTACTGTCGGAATCTTTTGAAATTCCAATAATACGCCCAGGCATATTACGTTTAAAAGATTCTTTTGTAGCAAAGAATGCTGCATGTGGACCTCCGTAACCCATAGGTACTCCAAATCGTTGTGAGGATCCAAGAACAACATCTGCCCCGCAATGACCAGGTGCTTTAAGTATAGATAAGCTCAAAATATCTGCGGCAACAGCAACTTGTAAGTTGTGTACTTTGAGTTTTTCGATACGTGACTCAATATCGCAAATGTGTCCATTCGCATCAGGATATTGTATCAGGGCTCCAAAAAAAGTATCATCTATTACACTATTTTCAATGTCTTCAATAACAAGTTCAATACCGAGGTTTTTTGCCCTGCCCTTTACAACATCAATAGTTTGTGGGAGCGCATTGGCGTCAATTAAAAATTTTATTTTTTCTGCTTTGACATCAGCTCTAGACCGACCATTATAAAACATAAGCATGGCTTCTGCTGCTGCAGTAGCCTCATCAAGAAGAGATGCATTAGCAATTTCCATTCCCGTTAGGTCAATAACCATGGTTTGAAAATTCATAAGTGCTTCCAATCTACCTTGAGAGATTTCTGCTTGATATGGTGTGTAGGCAGTATACCAACCCGGATTTTCAAGAACGTTTCTGAGAATCACTGAAGGGGTGATGGTTTCGTGATAACCCAAGCCAATAAATGACTTATACACTTTGTTTTGTTTAGACAATTCTGACATGTGGGTCAAAAAGTCATTTTCACTCAAGGCTTCATTTATTTTTAAATCGTTGGCCAATCGTATTTTTTTTGGAACAGTTTGGTCGATAAGTTCTTCAATTGATGAAACACCTATAGTGTCAATCATCTTTTGTTTTTCAGACTCATTAGGACCGATGTGTCTTTGCTTGAAATCACTCATTTTGTCAAGGGTTTTTAATCAGAATGCAAATATAATTCAACTCATTCAAACAACAACCAGATTACAAAAGAGTTTATTCATTCATTGCATTTTCAATTCCTTTTTCTCGGAATGAATTTACGCGGTCGGCGGCGTTATATTGAATGTCTTTCCAAAATAGGTTGACATCTCCAATATGATAGTCTTTTAAAGTGATGGATAAAGAACGAAACGGCACTTTAGGCGTAGTTATCCAAATCGCTCCATCGACTAAATGTGTATTGAAAGATTGTTCGTACATCTTTTCATCAGAAAATAAAAAACCTCTATGTTTTTTTCTTGTTGCGAGGTTGCTTTTATCCCATGAAACAGGATTGATGCAAGCTTTTCCTTTATACCAGTCTTTGTATTTTTTTGTCTTGTATCTTCTTTTAAAGGTATTCCATGTTACAAAACCACCTGTTTGATCGGCAACAGTTAGTAGAGGAATGGTCTTAAATTCATCTTCTTTAACGCTAAATCCAGGTAAGTATGCACACACCAATTGTTTCTGTAATTCTTTTCCATCGAAAAAATCTTTCAATAGTAACATCAAATGAGTGGAGCCTTGGCTGTGTCCTGCCAAAATAATTGGTCTTCCCTGATTGTGATTATCGAGATAATATTGGAAGGCATTTTTTATATCCAAGTATGCAGTCATTAGGGCATCTCGCCCTCCAGATTCCAAATTTTTATAGCTTCTAACGTGGGCTTGGCTGTAGAAAGGAACGAACATTCGTCCAGCCTCAGACCAAGCAGATGCTTGAAATTTTGTTACATTTTTAGCCCTGTCCCTCTGTTCTTGATCATCAATAGAAATATTCCAATCACTATTTTTTTTATCTAAAAAAACGGTAGGGTAGACATAAAACACATCAGCGTAAGAGATTAATGAAGAGTCAGAAATAAATTGTTCATGAATATTACTGGTTTGTTCAGGAGTTATTAGCCAATGATCTAAATTCGAATAATCTGCTGAAACTTGGGAATTAAAAGCGAATTGTTGAAGAATAAATAAGCAGATCAAAAAAAGATGTCTCACAAGCAGGTATTTTTACAAGAAAGTTGATTAATGTGTCGCAAAATTAAATCATTTATACTTATTCTACTTGTGTTTAACATTTTTTGTGTGAAGGCTCAGAAATCGGACAGTCTCGAACGTGATAGTTTATCTGTTTGGAAAGTCAAATCTTTATATTCTTTAAGTGGAACACAAAGCTCTTTTGTGAATTGGAATTCTGGAGGACGAAATAACATATCATTAATAGGTAATATTTCTGCTAGCGCAGATTATAATAAAGACAAATGGAATTGGTCGAGTGATGCGACATTGGCGTTTGGTGGGATAAAGTATCTTGATGACAACGCAGTGAATTTGCAGAAAACAGATGATAAAATTGATTTATCAAGTATCGTCGGTATGCGCATATCAAAGCGATTTTTAATCAGTATCAATTCCGGATTTAAAACCCAGTTTGCAGATGGATTTACCTATCCAAATGATTCCATCGCTGTTTCGAAATTTATGGCACCCGGTTATTTGAACCTAGCTCTTGGAACGGATTATATAAAGGATGGTAATTTTTCCGTTTTTGGTTCTCCATTTGCGGCAAAAACAACTTTTGTTTTAGATGACTCACTTTCTCAGATTGGTGCTTTTGGTGTAGCTAAAGGCGAACGAGTGCGTTATGAATTTGGAGCTTTTGTTAAGCTTAAATGGAATGCGAAGTTGATGAAGAATATAAACATGAAATCAAAAATTGAGTTATTCAGTAATTATTTAAATAATCCAGAGAATATTGACATCAACGCATCAGTTGCTTTTGTTTTTAGAGTGAATTCGCTCTTTTCGGCCACAGCTCAATGGAATTTAGTTTACGATGATGACATTAATATAAGAGATAGGAACGGAAACTTTGGTCCAAGAACACAATTCAAATCTGTGCTGGGAATAGGTATATCTTATAAGTTAGAGAATTAAAAGGCATGATGAAAGCTCAGCTGAAGCTGGTTTTTATTTACCGTATTTGTTGTTTGATTCATGATACCTAGCTGAATTTTCATTCCCTTTTTGAGTACATATCCAAGAGCAATGTATGCCCTATTTCTATCAAAAATTTGTTGTCCAAGTAATCCCTTACCATTAATAAATACTTCATCGTATAATGCCAAATAAATGGTTTTTTGCTTCATCTCTTTTTGATTCAGGGCAACATTCACAAAAAGATTGTATCGATAACGCGTTCTCAATGTTTGCTCTTCAATAAAGCGTTGCTCATATCGAAGTCTATGATTCAGATAGAATCGCTCTCCAATTTTAGTCGGGAATAATGCTTCTTGATAAATCCTGCTTTCGTTTGTTGTTGAACTCTCTTCTCCAAAGGTTCCAGTTGTAATATTTCCGTATCCCAGCGTGAACTTTATATTGGCATTGTCAGGTTTAAATGTTACTCCTCCTCTTAATAAGAGCTGTTCCAAATCGCCTGCAATGTTCCAATTTCGATATTGAACATCTCCTTGAAAACCGATTTTACTTTTCTCATGGGAAGTATTGAAAAAGTACATATACCATCCTCCCAACTGAGACTCATCGACTTGCCCATTGGAATTAAAAAGAGTCAAACTGAATATTGAAATTAAAAGGGTAATACTTAATGTTTTCATAGCGATTATAATCTGATTATAAATTTCGAAATTGTTATTAAAAAAAACAAGATGACCTTTAATTTGTTCTGTCCCCCCCCCCTGAAACTATATCTCTTTCGTTTCTAAAAGAAACATTTAAAAATACACTTATGAAACATTTAAAAAAATCAATAGCAGTATTCGCGGGAATAGCATTACTGTTTAGCGCATGTAAAAAAGACGACCCCGGGACAATTCCACCACCCGAACCTATACCTAGTTCTGTAGAGTTACAAACTTATTTTGATCAAAACATCTTTGGTGAATTACAAGCATTTACCATTGATGCGGCATCCAACGAGAGCATTACAAGTTCGAATGGCACTCAGCTCTCATTCTACTCAAATTCATTTAAGCATTCAAACGGTACATTAGTCACCGGTGATGTAACGATTGAGCTTTTAGAGGTTTTTGACAAGTCAGGAATGATCAGAATGAATGCACCAACTCTGGGTAATCTTCCCGGAGGAGGAAATGCACCACTCATTTCAGGTGGTGAATTCAGAATTAAGGCTTTTCAGAATGGTGAGGAACTTGAATTGATTGATGGTTATGGATATAGTGTGAATTCAGTGGTGCCTAATGGAGGTCTTGCCGACCCGAATATGCAGGTCTTTTATGGACGAGATAGTGATACATTAACTTGGGATGTGGCAGATTCAAGCTGGGTTGAAGGCAATGGACCTAACTATTACACCTATTTTGATGCTTTAAGCTGGTGTAATATTGACCAGTTTATGAATGATGGAGGACCAATGACAACAGTAAATGTTCAGCTTCCTTCAGGATTTACAAATTTGAATAGTGCTCTATTCATTTCAATAGATGGAGCCAATTCAGTGGTGCCGGTTTGGGGCTTTGAGAATGGTGTATATACCATAGGGCCATACTATCAATTACCAGTCGGAATGCCAGTTCATTTTATTGCAATGGCTGTTATTGGAGGTGTCCCACATACCGCAATAGTTTCTGCAACGATAGTAGATGGACATCTTGAAGTGATTCCAAACTTGGATGCTACAACTGATGCTGATTTTGTATCTGAACTTTCGAACCTCCCTTAAGTTCAGGTCAACAGGAGTAACCCGGCTCATTATGAGCTGGGTTATTCTATTAGAGTCAAGAAAAGTTAGAGTTGAGTAGTATGATTAATTAACTTTAGATTGTAAAGGAACCATTTGGAAGTAACGGAGGACATTATAAGGGAGGTTGAAATGGGTAATCGCAAAATTACTCTTGACTTGTATCATTATTCATTCAATGTATTGATGAGTAATGCCGTGCGGTATAAAAACCATAAAGAAGACCAGATGGAAATTGTAAATAATGCCTTTGTGAAAATCGTGACGAATATCAGCTCATATAAGCCTGGTACGGCCTATTTTTCTTGGATTAAAACCATTGTACAACGCGAAATCATTGATGATTTTAGAAAAAACAAACGATACAAGGAACTTTTCAAAATGAGCGATTCAGATACTGTCCAGGATTCCGTAGTTGATCCGGATGTATATGAATCTATAGACAATGAATCTGCACTTCAAATGTTGAATGTACTTCCTCCAGCAACAAAACTTGTATTTAATTTGTATGCAATAGAAGGATATAAGTCTAAGGAGATTGTTGAAGAGCTAAATATATCATATGAAACCGTGAAATGGCACATTAAGCAAGCGCGAAAAAAATTAAAGAGTTTAATAGTAGAAAATAAAATATCCCTCAAACAGTGAAAGACGAGAAAGATCATATAGACGATTTTTTCAAAGAGCGTTCAGAACAAGGCTCTTTTGAGGCTCCTGATTCATTTTTAGATGACATCAATAGTAAACTTGATGCATTAGATCAAAAGAAGAAAAGAAGGGGAGGGTTCTTCTGGTGGTCTCTGATTCCATTGGGGCTGATAGTCATTTATGCCCTTTGGCCTAATGACAGTCAAAATAAAAAAACTCAATTACTGACTGAAAATAAAGCGGAGAAATCATCTAATGAGAAAGAGATTAACGACTCTACTCAATTAAAGAAGTCATTGACAATTCGTTTTGAAGATTCCCTTTCTTTGAATAAGGTCAAAGAAAACGCTTCATCCTCAAAAAATACTCTGAGTTCAGGAATCGAATCAAAAACCAAAATTTCACCTTTAAAAGAAGGTGATGAGGTAAGTAATGCGATCGTTGAACAAGATAATTCTCTTTTGATAAATGAAGAACTAAAAAAACAAGAGCAACCGAATAGTAGCAATTCGAATAACGAATCTGAAATTGTTCCACCTGAAATTAAAGAATCGGTAATTGCAGATTCAAATCCTGAAAAGAATATTGAGTCTATAAATTCTAACATTAATACTACTCAAAACGAGGAGATTGAGCTTTCTGAAACGAATGCTGTGAAGGATAATAACAAAAATGAGGATGCTGTAATTATAGATACCCTTGACACTAATTTATCAGAAAATTCAACAATTCATTCTGATACTTCTGAAAGTGCTTCGGTTCAAATCGATTCTTTATCAACTGATAAAGAAGATCAGGATTCTACGCTCAATGTAGAGGAGGTTGATCCATCAGAAACGATGCTTGCTGGTGGTAATCGTAAAAAAGATGACAAAATAGATCACGAGATTCAGCTTTATGGAGGGATGCTTAATTCATCTTCCAATCTGATCTTGAGTAATGATTCTTCTACATTTCCAATGAATACCATGGAATCCAATTTATGGAGCTCTTCTTTTGGGGTTATGTACCGTGCAAAAATCAAACAATTTGATCTTGGAGCAGGGCTCAGCTGGAAGCAAAACGGTGAAAAAGTAAATTACAGTACGAGTATCACTCAATACGCTGATGTAGATTCTTTAATTTTTGTTGGGTGGCAGACTGATTCTATTTTCAATCCTAATACGGAAACCTGGTCTGTAGATTCAATTCCGTTTTATGATACGACCACAACAACAGAAAGTATAACCGATTCTCTTTTTTATAATGACATCAATAAATACACCTGGATTTCAATTCCTCTTCGATTTGGATATAGGTTTGATATAAATAAGTTCAGTATAATTCCT
>Ga0115551_1001033_pt1 | contig 18142 bp, 16 predicted proteins | sample COGITO_mtgs_1103_FD_87179 | JGI IMG/M metagenome (GOLD analysis project Ga0115551, IMG submission 87179) | Pelagic marine microbial communities from North Sea - COGITO_mtgs_110321 | ecosystem: Environmental > Aquatic > Marine > Epipelagic | place: Germany:Helgoland, sampling site Kabeltonne... | reverse complement strand
AATGCATTAAGAAGAGTTTTACTGTCTTCACTTCAGGGTGTTGCGGTTTTTGGTATTAAAATTGATGGAGTTTTACATGAATTTTCATCAATAAATGGTGTTAGAGAAGATGTTACTGATATCGTTTTAAATGTTAAAAAAATAATCTTTAGAGCAGATTTTTCAGGAGTTAAAAGGCTTACAATTGAAAAAACTGGACCAGGTGTTGTTACTGCAGGCGATATCAATCTTACTGATGATATTGAGGTGATTAATCCTGACTTAGTCTTGTGTACTTTAGATGATAACGCATCTATTCGTGTCGAATTATCAATTAAAACTGGAAATGGTTATGTTCCTGCTGAGCAAAATAGAGATGAAGATAGTCCAATTGGGATGATTCCTGTAGATAGTCTTTTTAGCCCTGTCACAAATGTTGCGTATAGCGTTGAAAATGCAAGAGAAGGTGAATCATTGGATTATGACAGATTAACTATTGAGGTTGAAACTAATGGATCGGTTGCTCCTGAGGATGCCGTAGCTTTTTCAGCTAGGATACTCCAAGATCAATTGATGCCGTTTATTAACTTTGATGAGCCTGAGGAAGAGATTATTGAAGAAGATGAAAATGAACTTGAATTTAATGCAGCTCTTCTCAAAAAGGTTGATGAACTAGAACTTTCTGTTAGATCAGCAAACTGTCTGAAGAATGACAGCATTGTCTATATTGGTGATTTAATTCTTAAAAGCGAAAATGAAATGCTAAGAACTCCAAATTTTGGAAGAAAATCTTTGAATGAAATTAATGAAGTCTTAACTGAGATGGGTCTTTCTCTTGGTATGGATGTGCCCACATGGCCGCCTGAGAATGTTGATGATCTAGCCAGGAAAGCATCCGATAAATTTTAATTAAATAGGTAAAGTAATGCGCCATAAAGTATCAAAAAGAAAATTAAATAGAACTTCTAGTCACAGAAAGGCTCTCTTGGCTAATATGGCTGTGGCTCTCATTAAGCATGAGCAAATTAAAACAACGCTTCCGAAAGCCAAAGAGCTTGGTCCTTATGTTGATAAATTGATAACACTTGGTAAGAAGGGTGATCTCAGTTCAAGAAGAAAATTATATTCAATAGTTCCAGAAAAACAATGGGGTTCAAAAGTTTTTGATACTCTTGCAGATCGATATAAGGAAAGAAGTGGTGGATATACTCGTATAATGAAAGCTGGTTATCGTTATGGTGATTCAGCTCCTATGGCCGTTATAGAGCTTGTTGATAGAGATGTTGAGGCTTTGGGACAAGATTCTGGTCCTGTTATCGAAAAAGATTTTGAAGAAATTGAGTCTTAAGCTGACTTAATTATTTTTTGAACAACATCAATTTTTTCAGAATTAAAACCCGCCTTGCAATAAGAAAAATAATATTTAAAAATTCTTTCTAATTTAGTATCAAAGCCAAGACCCCTTATTGATTTAATTGATTTAATAAAATCTTCATGCCAAATTCCCAATGTTTTTGCATAAGACTTTCCAAAGGAACTTGATTGAATCTCCTTAAGTCCTGATTTTTTATAATTTTCATTTAACTTTTCTTGTGAGGGTAACATTCCTCCAGGAAAAACGTATCTTTGAATAAAATCTACTGACTTACTATATCGTTCATAACTCTTATTATTTATTAAAATTACTTGTATACCGGCCATTCCACCTTTGGATAATACTTCTTTTATTTTTTTAAAGTAATCTATCCAGTATTTTTCCCCAACAGCCTCAATCATTTCTATTGAAACTACACGATCAAACTTTCCTTTTAAATCACGATAATCACATAGCTCAAGGGTGACCTTATTATCAAGTCCTTGATTTTTAATACGTGATTTTGCAAATTCAAGTTGACTAGGGCTAATTGTAATTCCTTTTATTTCGCAACCAACATTTTTTGCTGCGTATTCTGCAAATCCACCCCAACCACAACCAATTTCAAGGATTTTATGATGTGATTCAATTTTAAGTTGATCAATTAATTGTTGGTATTTGTTTTCTTGTGCTTTGCTTAGATCTTCTTTTTCGCTTTTGAATAAAGCACTAGAGTAAGTCATTGTTTTATCTAGCCAAAGCTTATAAAAATCATTCCCTAGATCATAATGATAGATTATATTTTTTTTTGCCCTTGATTTTGTATTTTCTCTAAAAAAATGAATAATTTTATTATAAAATAAATACAATTTGCTTCTTGGGGTAAAAGAGTCTGGAAGGTTCGTAACCATAATTTCTAAAAAAGATTCTAAGTTAGAGCTTGTCCATTCCTCCTTCAGATAGCTCTCAGCAAAGCCAAGGTGACCGCCGATAATTGTTCGTATTAGTGGTCTATATGAGTTTAATTTAAGATTTGACACTAAACCTTTTTTTCCAGAAAAATTTAGAATTTCTCCACTTGGTAGCTCAACAGTTAGAGATCCAACTTTTATTTCATCTCCAATTTTGATTAAATATTTTTTAAATATTTTTTCAATCATCTTTTAACTTATACTCATTGTTATATGAAATTTTTTTATATTTTGAATGTTTATGTTTAACATATTTAATATTTTTTAACCACAAAAGCAATGCTTGAAAATGTATTCCAAAAATAACTTTAAAAGTTAAAAGTGGATAAAATAAAAAATTAAAAAATAGATTCTTATCATTTAAATCTATGGCTTTCCCTATAAATGATGCAGTTAAAAGGTGTTTTTTATCGGATATCTCTTTTATGATAATTTTTACTTGGTTACTATTCAAGTCAGTTGAAAATTCATACTCTCCATTCATATCTATAAAAGGAGATACATGTAGTAATTTTTTACTTTTATGGTCAAGTTTTTCACTTTCACTTTTTAGGTTGAAGACATATGAGTGATCTTCTCCAAATGTGTTTCTAACTTCATAAACAATCATTTCAAGAATATTCTTGCTATAAACAAACCAAACACTAATAGGATTGAAGACATAACCAAGAATTCTTGGGTAGCACAAACAAAAAATTTTAAGATTTTTTTTATCAATATTTTCATTATCGGCTATTTCTAAAATCCATTTCTTGGGATTGCTACCATCTTTTTTTCCGTGATCTTTGAAATAAAATGAAAAAAAATTAAACCGATTGTATGAAAATAATTTACATTGTTTTTGGATATCTTCAAGCTTATCAATATCGAATAATATTGAATAAACTTTATAAGAAAAGCTGTGGCTTTTTGGCAAAAGTCTTGAATGACTTACCACACCATTATAGATAGAGCTTTTTATTCCCATAATATTTTTATACCGAATTTTTTTGCTAATTCTATACTTGAGCTTATTCCGTCTTCATGGAAACCATTCCCAGACCAAGCTCCGCAATGCCAAGTATTCTTATGCCCCTGTATATTATTTAATACTTTTTTAGAGTTAATTGACTTAATATCAAAAACAGGATGCTCATATTCTATAATTTTAAAAATACTTGTTTCTTTTGGAAGTCTAGGAGGGTTTAGACTCAAAAAAAGAGGTTTATTTATTTTTATATTCTGCAGTCTATTCATCCAATAAGTTACAGATATATAGTCTAGTTTTTTCTTTGGAACAAAAACATTCCAAGATGACCAAACACTTTTAAGTTTAGGCATAAGAGATTTATCATTGTGAAGGTATGCTAAATTCTTATTTGTTGAGAAATTACTTAAAATATTTTTTTCTTTATCATCAATATCATTCAAAATTTTTAATGTTTTTGTGGGGTTGGTTGAGAAGATTATATGATCAAATTTATTTTCGTTATTATTTGAGTCTTTCACAAAGATTGATCTATCTTGTCTTCTTATATCTAAGATATTCGTATTTTTAAAAATTTCTACCCTAGGGTTAGCATCTAAAAATCTTACTATCTTACTTACATACTCTATACTACCATTTGAAACTGTTAGCCATTTTGGTCTATCATTTTTACTGTGTAATAATTTATGATTATTGAAAAAATTAAAAAGCGAGGTTATTGGGTAATTCATGACATCTTCGGGAGGCATAGACCATATTGCACCTGCCATTGGAAGGAGATAAAGATCTAAAAATCCTTTTGAATAAGGTTTATTTTTTAACCATTCTTTAAGCGTTATTTCATCTAAAGATTTATAGTTTATGAGATATTTTATATGAAAATTAAATACTAGTATTTGAATAACTGAAGTTAAAAAGGATATTTTTTTTGAAATTGTTTTTTTTGAAAAAATTGATTTTAAGTTTTGACCTGACCATTCAATATCCAGCTCTTCATGTTGAATTGATAGACTCATGTCGCTATCTTCATATTTAACTGAAAAATATTTAAAAAACTTAATTAGGTTAGGGTAATTTAATTTATTAAATACTATGAACCCAGTGTCTACGTTAATAATTTCATCTTTATAATTAATTTCAACTGTATTTGAATGCCCTCCAAATCTATCTTCTTTTTCATAGAGAGCAACTTCATGGTCTTGAGAGAGGATTGTTGCGATAGATAAGCCAGAAATACCAGATCCAATGACGGCAAATTTCATTTTATTTCCTTAAGTTTAGATAAAATTACATTCAATAATATTACTTGTAATCTTCCTCGCTTATTTCTTTTTCAGATTTTGGCTCATTAATTATTTCTTCTTGAATCTCTTGAGATTGCTTAACTATTGATCCTTTTTCAATCGCTTTTTCTGACTTTTTGGTAGACATTGAGCTTCCAGTATAAATTCCACCATCATAATCGTTTGAACAGCTTATTAAAAACAGAGGTAATATTAATATAGCTAAAGTTATGTATGTTAATTTTTTCATAAGGAATAATAGCAAGTGTCTCGACTATTTAAAATAAAAAAATAAATAAATTGGCTCCCCAGGCCGGACTCGAACCAGCGACAAATTGATTAACAGTCAATTGCTCTACCAACTGAGCTACTGGGGAACAGTTTGGATATCTTCTAACAGAAGAATCATAAATTGACTAGCTTGTTTTGAGTTTTATATATTAAACTTTAACCATAAGTTTACCGGTATTGCCACCTGTGAAAAGTTTTTGAAGGGCTAGTGGGAATTTATCTATTCCCTCTTCTATATGAAATGGCGCTTTTAACTTTCCAAGCCTGTAAAGCTCAAGCAATTCAATGTATGCTTTCTCATAATGTTCTTCAAAATGCATAACAGTAAAACCTTCCATTTTCGCATATTTTTCGGCTAAACGAAGATATAGACTTGGTCCATCAACGGTATCATGGTGTGAGTATTGAGATATTGCACCACAAATTACAACTCGCGCTCTATCGCGAATATTATCAAGTGCTATATCTAAGATCTCTCCACCAACATTATCAAAGAAGATATCGATACCATTTGGAGCATGCTCTTTAATCTTTTCATCAATATTTTCATTTTTGTAATCTATTGATGCGTCCACGCCTATCTCATTGATCAATACATCACATTTTTCTTTACCACCGGCTATACCGATAACTTTTGCACCCCTAAGTTTTGCGAGTTGGCAAACGATCATTCCTACTCCGCCCGCAGCGCCTGATATAAGAACAATCTCACCTTCCTTAACTTGACCAACATTATATATTCCAAAATAGGCCGTTAAACCTGTAGATACTCCCAAAATACCAATTTGTGTAAAGGGGTCGATTTCCGGATTAGAAATTTTAGTAAAAAAATCACCTGGCATAGTTGTGTAGCTTTGCGCTGACAAAGGGCCACTTACAATATCACCTTCAGTGAACTTTTGCGACCTACTAAATATCACTTTACCAATACCCATTGAAGGAAGTGTACCGCCAATAGATGTTGCTCCATGAAAAGCTTTTTCATTTAAAGTTGTCCTTATCCATGCTCCTATCCCAAGTGCTTGGACCTCAATTAAAACTTCCCCATCATTAGGTGCTTTGGCTTTCTCCTCAATTATCTCAAAATCACTTACCTTGGGGTCTCCATCCGGTCTTGTTTTTAAGATTATTTTTTTTGAATTTGGTAGGTTCGATATATCTGACATGTCACTCTTTAAAATTAAATAATTGAAATAATTAAAGTTTTTAAACTTTCACCATAAGCTTACCAGTATTACCGCCTGTAAAAAGCTTCTGAAGGGCTAGTGGGAAGTTATCTATTCCTTCTTCAATATGGAATGGAACCTTTAACTTACCTTGGTTATGGAGGTCTAAAAGCTCTTTGGATGCTTTTTCATAGTGCTCTTCAAAATGCATAACTGTAAAACCCTCCATTCTGGCATATTTTTCAGCTAAACGAAGGTATAGGCTAGGGCCATCAACCTTATCATGATGAGAATATTGAGAAATAGCTCCACAAATTACAACTCTTGCTCTATCGCGAAGATTATCAAGAGCAAAGTCTAAAATTTCTCCTCCAACATTATCAAAAAAGATATCAATGCCTTCTGGAGCAAATTCTTTAATCTTTTTATCAATATCTTCACTTTTGTAGTCAATTGTTCTATCTACACCAACTTCATTAATGAGGACGTCACATTTTTCTCTACCGCCAGCTATACCGATAACTTTTGCGCCTTTAAGTTTTGCGAGCTGACAAACCAATGCACCAACTCCACCAGCAGCACCTGATACAAGAACAATTTCATCTTCTTTGACTTGCCCAACATCATAAATTCCAAAATAGGCTGTTAAGCCAGTGGTTACTCCTAAAACACCAATTTGAGTAAAAGGATCAATTTCAGGATTTGTTACTTTAGTAAAAAAATCAGCTGGCATTGTTGTATAGCTTTGAGCCATCAAAGGTCCGGTAACTATATCACCTTCTTTGAATTTATCTGATTTACTAATTATTACCTTTCCATTACCTAATGCTGGAATTGTTCCATCTATTGGCGTAGAGCCATGAAAGGCTGTTTCATTTAAAGTGGTTCTTATCCATGCTCCAATCTCCAAAGCTTGAACCTCGACTAAGACTTCTCCATCATCTGGAGCCTTTGCAATCTCTTCTATAATGTCAAAATCACTTACTACTGGGTCTCCATTCGGTCTTGTTTTTAAGATTATTTTTTTTGAATTTGGTAAATTTGATATTTCTGACATTTGAATACAATCCTCATTTTTGTTTTTTTATAAACTATATTTAAGTTAAAGATATTTTTTTTTTAAAATTGAACAATTTTAATCTAATTAATATTGACATTTTTTATGCATCAGCTAATTTTTTTTAATGATTGGTTCTGTATTTTTTTATTTAGTTTCAAAAGGAAAAATTTTGTTTGGACTTTTTTTTATGGCTCCAGTTTTGTCTCAATTATTAAACTACAATAATATTGATATAATTTTTGGATTTCCGAATATTATACCATGCTTTGTTATAGGTTTTTTTTGGGGTTTGTATGCTAATATTAAAGGACAGTGGTTTTAATATTTTTTGGAGAATGAATTGGAATTAGCAGAAAAAGAAATGCAGATTGCAAGGCAATTTATCGGAAAAACACCATGGTTTATGATTATTTGGTGGGCTTTAAATTTATCTACTTGGCTACTCTTATGGCCTTTGACTTTACTTGGTGTAATGCCTTTATGGAGTAGTTTTCTGATTTCCTGTATTTGTGCTTGTTTGTGTTATTTACCATCACATGAAGCACAGCATGGAAATATAGCAAAAAAAGACTCTACTTTATTTTGGTTAAATGAATTAATTGGCTACACATCCTTAATACCTATAGTTTTGCCATACAGATTGGCTCAAGAAACTCATCTAATGCATCACTCACATACTAATGATCCATTAAAGGATCCTGATTATTCAGTTAAGGCTGATAATCTCTCGAATGCATTATGGGTAAATTTATTTGTTAATAGGCACAAGGATCTTCCTTATCTGGAGTTTTTAGAAGAATCATCAGTTAAGGAAAGGGTATTAATTGAGGCTTTAATTACAAGAGTTTTTTATTGGATGATTTTAGTTCTTTTTGTCTGGACAGGCTATGGAATTGAAGTAATGCTTATTTGGTGGTTACCAAGACTTATAGGATCAGGATACATTCAAATGACATTAGCCTGGGCTCCTCATCACCCAATGGAAGAGCAGGGCAGATATAGGGATACAAGAAGCTTTAAAGCAGCTTTAGGTACTTTTTTAACTCTTGGAATGGAATATCATATAATTCATCATTTACATCCAGCTATTCCTTTAAACCTTAATCCAGCAGCTTATAGGGCGTTAAAACCCATACTTGAAGAAAGAAATTGTCGTTTAGATAATAATTTGTAATATTCTATTTAATAATTAGGAGACTCAAATGAATATTTTTAATATGGCTAAAGACTTAAAAGGTATGGAAAAAATGATGAAACCTGCCTTAGAAAAGTTTATGAAAGACTCAGGCTTTGTAAAAAAGGATGTTTTAGATAAACTTGAAAAAAGAGTTTCTGAACTTGAGCGTAGTGTAAAAGATTTAAATAATAAATAGATAATTAAACAATTATATCAATTATTTATATAATATATCTGAACCAATAATTATGATTAAAAAAGGGGTTAATTTAATGAGTAAAGAAGCAATTATTCCTAGTGAGGTAGATCTTACAGACAGCAATATTCAACAATGCCCTTATAGTGCTTATAAAACGTTAAGAAATGAGGCTCCTGTTTACCAAGATCCTAAGACTGGTTTTTTTATTGTAACCCGATATGAATATGTAAGAGAGCTTTTGTTGGATACTGAGAATTTTAGTAGTTCTTTTGGAGCTGCAGCTCAAAAAGCCGAATCTAATATAAATTCTGAGCATGTAAAAAAAGGTGTCGAACTTTTTAAAGAAAAAGGTTGGGTCCCATCTCCAACGCTGGCAGGAAGAGATAATCCAAATCATAAAGAAATGAGGAGTATTTTTGATAAGGCTTTTAGACCAAGTAAAATTAAAGAATTGGAGTCTGTAGTAGAAAACACATCCTATGATTTGATAGATTCTTTTATTAAAGATGGCTATTGTGATTGGGTTAAGCAATTTTCTATTCCCCTGCCTTTAAAAATTATTGGTGTTCAAATGGGTATTAAAAATGATGAGGATTTATGGAAAATTAAAATTTCTACGGATGCTTTTTTTCATAGAATCGGAATGATGCTTACCAAAGAAGAAGAACTTGAGGCTATTGAAAGAGAAATTGAGGGCCAGCATTATTTCCAACCTATTTTTGAGAAATTAAGAAAGGAACCAGATGACTCGCTTCTTAGTGAGTTAGTTAATACCGTTGTTGAAGAGTGGGGAAGGCCTTTAAATGATAATGAGCTTCATGCTGAAATGATGGCGGATACTTTTGTTGGCGGAAGTGAGACCACAACAAATGCTTTATCTGCAGGTATTAGACTTTTAATTGAAAACCCTGAAGTATGGCTGAAGCTAAAATCTGATCCAGATAAATATTTAAAAGTTTTTGTGGAAGAGGTTCTCAGGCTTGAATCTCCTGTTCAAAGTTTAATGCGAACAACGGCATGTGATGTTGATTTTCATGGGATTAAAATGCCTAAAGGGTCAGTTGTTAATGTGCGCTATGCTGCTGCAAACAGAGACGAAAGAGCTTTTGATAATCCCGATGATATAGACTTGGAAAGAAAGAAAGCTGGATCCCATATGGCCTTTGGATCAGGTGTTCACCATTGCTTGGGGGCACCTTTAGCTAGAAGAGAGCTATGGTGGGGCTTTAAAGCTGTCACAGACAGATTTAAGAGTATGAAATTTTCAGAGGGTAAGAATGATTTTCAACACCACCCTCATTATTTACTTAGAGCATTAAAGGAGCTTCATATAGAGTTTGAAGCCGAATAACTTCAAGGATTTTATATAGATTATTTAAAATTATAAATTTAATAAAAGTTTTTGTGGTGATTCAAGTTGCTCTTTAATACATATAAGAAAGCCAACAGCATCTTTACCATCTAATAAACGATGATCATAACTAAGCGCTAAATACATCATTGGTCTTACCTCTATTTTTCCATCTATTACAACAGCTCTATCTTGAATTGTATGCATACCCAGTATAGCTGTTTGAGGCGCATTTAGAATTGGTGTTGATAGCAATGAACCAAATACACCTCCATTGGATATTGTAAAAGTTCCACCCTGCATATCTTCAATTGTTAACTTACCTTCCTTGGCCTTTTCAGAATATTCAAGAATTGATTTTTCAATATCAGGAAGAGTCATTATATCTGCGTCTCTGATAACTGGAACCACTAAACCTCGATCGGTTGATACAGCAACACTAATATCTTGATAGCCATGGTAGATAACATCGTCGCCATCAATAGAGGCATTTGCAACAGGAAATTTTTTAAGAGCATTAATTGATGCTGCAACAAAAAATCCCATAAAACCCAATTTTAATCCGTGCTCAGAAAGAAATTCAGTACCGTATTTTTCCCTTAAATCCTTAATTGGTTTCATATCAACTTCATTAAATGTTGTTAACATTGCTGTTTCTTGGGTTACTGATAGAAGCCTTTTAGCTATTGTCGATCTCATTCTCGACATCGTTACTCTTTCTTCATCTCGACCGCTAAAATTATCAATTTTTTCTATATTTTTCTCAGTATTATTTTCAGATATTTTCTTTGAATTTTCTAAATAGTTTTTTATGTCTGCTTTTGAAATCCTTCCATCCTTCCCTGTTCCGCTGATATTCTTGGGATCAAGGTTAAATTCTTCAAGCATTCTTCGAACGGCAGGTCCATAACTTTGGGAAATATCGACTTCTTTTAAGTTTTCTACTTCGATATTTTGATCGGATTTTTTATTTTGTAATGTTGAAGATTCCTCTATTTGAGCAATTAATTCTCCACTATTAACTATTTCACCTTCATCTTTTATGATTTTTTGAATTTTACCATTGATAGGGGATAAAACTTCTAAAACAATTTTGTCAGTTTCGATTTCTGCTATAAGTTCATCTTGCTTAACTTCTTGACCTTCTTTTTTAACCCAATTTGCAATAGTTCCGTCAGCTACTGACTCTGGATATGTCGGGGATTTAATTTCTGTAACCATTCTCTTTCCTCTAGGATTTTAAGGCTTCTTCAATTAGAGCTTCTTGTTGTATTTTGTGCAATTTATTTAAACCTACTGCAGGTGCAGATGCAGAAGGCCTACTAACCAACCTAATTTGATTCGAAGAAAAACGATCTAATACTCTTTGAATTCTATGTCGATGACTAAACCATGCGCCTTGATTAGCTGGTTCTTCTTGGCACCAAATATAATCTTTAGTATTTGAATACTTTAATAATGATTTTTCTAAATCATCATATGGAAATGAATATAATTGTTCCATTCTTAATATACCAACATTTTCTATTTTGAGCTCCTTTCTTCTTTTATCAAGATCAAAAAAGACCTTTCCTGAACAAAGTATAATTTTTTCTACCTTTTCTTTTTTAACATCATCATCTTCAATAATAGTCTTAAATTCTCCATCTATAAGATCTTTTAGACTTGATATTGCCATAGGGTGTCGTAACAAACTTTTTGGGGAGAGTATTATTAAGGGTCTTCTCATTTTTCTAACAGTTTGAAGTCTTAATAGATGATAAATTTGTGATGGAGTAGTTGGAATACAAACTTGTATATTATCGTGTGCGCATAATTGAAGGTATCGTTCTAACCTCGCGCTGCTGTGCTCAGGACCCTGACCTTCATACCCATGGGGAAGAAGCATTACTAAACCAGATAATCTCTCCCATTTATGTTCTGCCGAAACTATAAATTGATCTATTACAACTTGAGCCCCATTAGCAAAATCTCCAAATTGCGCTTCCCAGATAACTAATCCAGTTGGCCAAGTAGTTGAATAACCATACTCAAAGCCTAACACAGCTTCTTCTGAAAGAAGGGAGTCATAAAGGTCAATCTTTGTATTGTTTTGATTGGCTATTTTAACTAAAGGAATATATTCAGAACCATTTTTTTGGTCGTGAAGTGTTGAGTGTCTATGAGAAAACGTACCCCTTCTTGAATCTTGCCCTGTAAAACGAATAGGGTATCCTTCGCTTAGAAGTGTTGCAAAAGCCATATTCTCAGCAAAACCCCAGTTTATTGGAATATCTCCAGAATTCATTTTTTTTCTATCTTCAATAATTTTTGAAACTTGTTTTTGTAATTCAAAATCAATTGGGGGGGAAGAAATAATATCACCCAATTCTTTAAACTTTTCTTTACTGAATTTTGTATTTACCGGCTCATTCCACTTTCTATTAAGATAGGGAGTCCAATCAAACCACTTACCTTCATTTCCTTTTGCAAGATTATCGGTAACTGATTCTCCTTTTTCTAATGAATTTCTATAATTTTTTTGAAGTTCTTCACACTCATCGTTAGAAATTATATTTTGTTCTACAAGTTTTTGTTGATACTGATCCCTTACTGATTTGTGTATATTTATTTCTTTATACATTAAAGGTTGTGTTGCAGATGGTTCATCTGCTTCATTATGTCCGCGACGTCTAAAACAAAACATATCTATTATAATATCTTTTTTGAATGTGTATCTATATTCACAAGCTAACTTTGCAGCAAAAACTACCATTTCTGGATCATCTCCGTTTACATGTAGAATAGGGCATTCAATCATTTTAGCTACATCGGTTGAATAGGGTGTAGACCTTGCATCCATCTCATTTGAAGTTGTGAAGCCTATCTGATTATTAACAATAATATGAATACTTCCTCCGACACCGTAACCTCTTGTTTGAGACATTTGCAATGTTTCCATTACAACTCCTTGACCAGAAAAAGAAGCATCACCATGAATTAATATTGGTATAACTAAATCTTTTTGTTCATCCTTCAATCTTTCCTGACGAGCTCTGACCGAACCTTCTATGACAGGATTTACAATTTCTAAATGCGAAGGATTGTTATTTAATGAAACATGAACCTCTCCATTGGGAGTTAGAATATTTGAAGAAAAACCCAAATGATATTTAACATCACCTGTGCTGGCACCTTCCAGTTCATAATCTTCCTCAAATTCCATAAAAAGTTCTTTTGGTGACTTTCCTAAAACATTTACAAGTAAATTTAATCTACCTCTGTGAGCCATACCTAGACATATTTGCTCTGCTCCAAAAATACTACAATTTTGAATTAAACTATCGACAAGAGGGATTAGAGACTCAGCGCCTTCACTTCCAAACCTTTTCATACCAGGGTATCGAGTAGATAAAAATTTTGCTAAACCTTCAGTTGAGTTTAATCTTTTAAGAAGATGAATTTTTTCTTCTTTATCAAAATAAACTTTTCCCATATTTGGCTCGAGTCGATCTTGGAACCAAAGCCTTTCTTGGGTATTTGTTATGTAATTATATTCAATACCCAATGTTCCGCAGTAAATTCTTTTTAATGAGTCTACTATTTCTGAGAGTGTTGCAGTATCTCCGTTAATTTTTAAAGTATCAGTTTTGAATTTTTTATTTAAATCGTTTTCATCTAGCCCATGAAACTCAAGGTCTAAATCCTCACAAGGTTTTATTTCTTTTAACCCTAGTGGGTCAAGATTTGCTCTTTGATGACCGCGATTTCTATATGCCTGTATTAATTGAATTACCCTAATTTGCTTGTCATTTCCTGGGGATATAGAGGAATGAGGTCTTCTCCTTCTTTGTGATTTAAAACGTTGAATAATCTCTTTATGGGAGATTTCTTTTGTATCACTTGGTTCAGATGGAAGTGTTTCAAAATAAATCCGCCAATCTTCAGGTACTGATTGAGGATTATCAAGGTAAGACTCATATAACGATTCAATGTATGGGGCGCTTCCTTCAGATGTATTGATATTAAGAGAAGCTGTGCCTTTTTCTTTCATTTTTCATTCCTTAGAATCAAAATATAATAACATTACTCTTAATCACTTGGCTTGCTAGATGCAACTGATTCTCAGATTAAAATTAACCTTTAAATGAATAATTAATTTATTAATATATGCAAATACGGTGCCAATCTTTTAAAATTATTTATTTAGCATTCTTTTGGACATATTTTCTTTTAAGCAACATTAATTTAGTGGATTTATCATTTATTTTGGAGGCCACTGCCAGATTCGAACTGGCGTCCACGGCTTTGCAGGCCGCTGCGTAACCACTCCGCCAAGTGGCCATCAAAATATTATCCTTCTTATTAGATTTATATCATATTTGTCCAGTCTTCTATTTTATAAATCAAATTAAATTTTAACTATTAAGCTCTTGAATTAATCAAACTCTTAATCTATTGATATGAAAATGACGCTAACGTCATTTTGGTTATTTAGGAGTATTTATGAAAAACATTAATTTGAAGGTATTTTTTATATTTTCTTTATTTATTTCATCGTCTGCTATTTCCGAAACACTTGAGGAGGCTTTGACACTTGCTTATGAAAAAAACCCAGTAATAAAAGGTGAAAGATCGTCATTAAGATCATTAGACGAAGATGTTTCTTCTGCTTCTTCAAGGTTTTTTCCTAGTTTGAGTATTTCAACTTCTTATGGTGAATCTTCTCTTAATTATGGGGAAGCCGATGAGATTAAATTACAGCCTCGAGTATCCAAAATAGAAGCCAAACAAATATTATTTTCTGGTGGAAGACTGATTAATGAGCGACTTAAAGCCGTTAATATTGTTGAGGCTGGAAGAGCAAGCTTAAGGATTGTAGAGCAAGAGATTTTATATTCAGCCGCTGATGCTTTTTTTAATGTTTTAAAGAGTCAAAAAATCGTTGAATTAATGGAAAGTAACTTTAAAATTTTAACCGAAAGACTAACAGTAACAAAAATACAATTTGAAGTTGGGGAGTTGACGTTAACTGATGTTGCTCAATCTGAGGCTAGACTAGCTTTAGCTCAAGCTAAATTGCTAGAAGCAAGAGCAAGCCTTGAAATAAGCAAGGCAAACTATAAAGAAATAATTGGAAGTGAGCCAAATAACTTAATAGATTATAAGAAAAATATTATTCTCCCTAACTCAATTAATGCTGCAATTTTGGTTGCAGAGGGAAATAGTCCTTTGCTTCATTTTGCAGAAAAAAATGAAAAATCATCCAGGTATGGTCTAGCTTCAGCAAAATCCAAACTTTCTCCTGTAATAAGTATTCATGGTGAATATTCAAATTCAAAAGAAGTTTTTATGAGAGATTACAATGGTGACTCATATCAAGTTACAGGCTCTTTAAGTATGCCGATTTTCACAGGTGGACTAAGTTGGTCTAATATTAGAAAAGCCCAAGAAATTAATAATCGAGATAGATATTTCGTAGTTGAGTCTAAGAGAAGGCTGAAGAAGCAAATTAAAACTGCATTTGCTCAATACACGTCATCTCTATCAAAAATAGAATCTACTGAAAAGCAAGTTGATGCAAATAAAATTGCTCTTGAGGGTGTTAAAATTGAGTTTGAGTTAGGAACAAGAACAAATTTGGATGTACTTGATGCTGAAAGGGAGTATTTAGACTCTCAGGTTTCGAGGATTACAGCAAAAAACACTTCAATGCTTTCAAGATTTTTTCTTCTTTTGAATATAGGAGAGCTAACTCCAGAAAAGCTTTCCTTACCAATTAATTCATACAATCCAATGAAAAATTATAATAAAGTTCGTAATATTAAAATTGGATGGAAGAGTTTTAAAGATATTAAAAATGTTGATTGAAATATAACTCCTTTCTTGTAAGGTGAAGTCATTATGGTATCTGAAGAAAAAAATCAAGAAATGTCTGTTAATGAAATTCTTTCATCTATTAAAGAGGTCATTTCTAATGAAAAGGTATCTAAAAATATCGATGACGAAGATGAAATTCTCGAATTAACTGACGTTGTTTCAGATGAAGATGACTCGATACTTCTTGATGATGTTATTGACCCTGATGATTTAGTTGAGAAACAGAATGCAAATGAAAATCTTACAGATGATATTAAGAAAAACTTACATCTAGATGAAAGTGGTTTTTTATCTGATTTATCAATTGATGATATTATTAAAGAAACTATTAAAGAGACTCTTAATGAGTGGTTTGCTAAAAATTTAAAACCCATTGTGGAAGAATCTGTTAAAGAAGAAGTAGCAAAATTATTTAAAAAACGTAATTAATATGATTAATACAAAATATGATCCCTCTGAATCAGAGAGGCGCATTTATAATACTTGGGAATCTGAGGGTTTTTTCAAACCAACTGGAGTTGGTGATGAGAGGTTTTCCATTGTTATGCCTCCTCCAAATGTTACGGGTAGTTTACATATGGGGCATGCCTTAAATACAACATTACAAGATATCTTGGTTCGTTACCAAAGAATGAAAGGCAAGGATGTTTTATGGCAACCTGGAACAGACCATGCGGGAATTGCAACACAAATGGTCGTTGAAAGAAATTTAGCCGCAGAAAGCGGTTTGGATAGAAAGAGTCTTGGGCGTGAAACTTTTATTGAAGAAATATGGAAGTGGAAGGAAAAGTCAGGAGGAGCTATAACTGAGCAACTTAGAAGGCTAGGGGCCTCTTGTGACTGGAGTAGGGAGAGGTTTACCATGGACGATGGCCTTTCTGAGGCAGTCGTAAAAGTTTTTGTTGACCTTTATAATGATGGTTTGATTTATAAGGACAAAAGACTAGTGAATTGGGATCCTGGTTTAAAGACGGCAATTTCTGATCTTGAGGTTATTCAAAAAGAAATAGAGGGCAATCTTTGGTATATTAGGTATCCTTTTGAAGAAGACTCCAAGAATTCAATAATTATTGCAACTACTAGGCCGGAAACAATGTTCGGTGATACAGCAATAGCAGTTCACCCAGATGACGAAAGGTATAAAAAATTAATCGGAAAAAAGATTATTATACCAGTGGTAAATAGAGTTATTCCGATCATTGAAGATGAGTATGCAGATCCTGAGCAAGGAAGTGGAGCTGTTAAAATAACACCTGCGCATGACTTTAATGATTTCGAAGTTGGTAAAAGAAACAATTTAGAAATGATTTCTATTTTAGATATTAATGGTGATTTAAATGATAATACCCCAAAAGAATGGCAAGGATTGGATCGGTTTGAAGCCAGAGAATTATTATTGGAAAAATTAGAAGACGACGGATACTTAGTAAGGGCTGAACCTTATTTAAACTCTGTTCCTCATGGGGATAGATCCAATGTCATTATTGAGCCTTATTTAACAGACCAATGGTATGTCGATGCCAAAACCCTGGCAAAGCCTGCTATCGAAAATGTTAAAAATGGTGAAACTAAATTTATTCCAGAAAACTGGAGCAAGACTTATTTCGAGTGGATGAATAATATCCAACCCTGGTGTATTTCAAGACAGCTTTGGTGGGGTCATCGTATACCTGCTTGGTATACAGACGAGGGTGAGGTTATTGTTGCAAAATCTGAAGATGAAGCCAAGATTATTGCAAAAGAAAAATATGGCAATGATAATATATCTAGAGATGAAGATGTTCTTGATACTTGGTTTTCATCAGCCTTATGGCCTTTTTCAACTCTTGATTGGCCTAATGATGTGAATGATCTTGATAGATTTTATCCTACTAGTCTTTTGATAACAGGTTTCGACATCATCTTTTTTTGGGTAGCAAGGATGATGATGATGGGATTGTATTTTCAAAAGAAAATACCTTTTTCAGAGGTTTATATTCATGCTTTAGTTAGGGATGAAAGTGGTCAAAAAATGTCTAAATCTAAAGGAAATGTTGTAGACCCCATAGAACTTATTGATCAGTATGGAGCTGATTCACTTAGATTTACATTAGCATCAATGGCTTCTCAGGGTAGGGATATAAAAATGTCTCAATCAAGAGTCGAGGGTTATAGAAATTTTGGCACTAAACTTTGGAACGCCTCTCGTTTCTGCGAGATTAATGATTGTTCAAAATATCAAAAAGTTGATTTGGAAAATTTAAAATGCATTTTAACAAATTGGATTTTAGGTGAAATTATAAAAACAGATAAAAAAATTAATCTTTATCTTGATGAGTATAAGTTTAATGAAGCTTCAAATGAAATATATCATTTTATCTGGCATATTTTCTGTGACTGGTATCTTGAGCTTATAAAGCCTTATTTTGAATCATCTGATAGTCAGAATCTAAAGGAAATTAAAGATGTAACGGCTTTTGCATTAAAGTTTATTCTTATTAAGCTT
>Ga0115551_1001001_pt1 | contig 18453 bp, 29 predicted proteins | sample COGITO_mtgs_1103_FD_87179 | JGI IMG/M metagenome (GOLD analysis project Ga0115551, IMG submission 87179) | Pelagic marine microbial communities from North Sea - COGITO_mtgs_110321 | ecosystem: Environmental > Aquatic > Marine > Epipelagic | place: Germany:Helgoland, sampling site Kabeltonne... | reverse complement strand
GACGTAGACGTAGACGTAGACGTAGACGTAGGTATAGACTGCAGAACGCCAGACAATAGGACAGGGTTGCTTACCTACTTGGGTACTCCGGGAGGGACAAGGTGAAGGCGCAAGGGGAAAGGCTAGGGAAAACAAGGGGATAGCCCCCGTATCAATTAAATATAAATAAAATAACAATTGCTCTTTACCTTCTCTATATGGTATGCAATAATCCTAACACCTTAAACAACTATGAAGGCCTTAGAACATGGCAAAGTACAATCTTATAGGCGTCGGCACAAATGCAAAGACCGTGAAGGGTGACGGGAGCGAATACCTAACGGGTATCCTCTACCTTATCCCTGAATTAGAACTATGTCCCTTCTCCATGATAGCAGGTTGTCACGAGCCTTGCCTAGTATCTGCGGGGCGGGGTGCTTTTAACAGTGTACACGCTGCACGGGAGCGGAAAACTAAGCTGTTACTGTCTGACCCGGAAGAGTTCAAGCGGCTCTTACGTCAGGACCTAACCAAGTTCTCTGCCACTTGCTCCCGTAAGAGTGTGCGCCCTGTCATCCGCCTCAACGGTACATCGGATAAGTCATGGCTTGATATCATACGGGAGTTCCCGGAGATACAATTCTATGATTACACCAAGGTGTATAACCGGCTAGCCAAGGACCTCCCGAGTAACTACCACCTGACCCTCTCCTACTCCGGGGCCAATCCAGAATATGCCCGGAACGTGCAGGCCTTTGCTGATAAGTATCAGGCCAATCTAGCCGTGGTCTTCCGGGATAAAAACAAAATACCGCACACATACCTAGGCCGTCCCGTGATCAACGGTGACGCTGATGATCTCCGGTTCCTTGATCCTCAAGGGGTGGTGGTTGCACTCTATGCCAAGGGACAAGCAAAGCACGATGACTCCGGGTTTGTCATTGACTAGGGCACAAAATAAAATAAGCTATTGACAAGGGGAACTGCCCTAGCCTATGTTCCCCCTGTCACCTACTCTTAACAAGGACTACAGACAATGGACAAGCAAGATATCAAGGACCTATTCGACAGTCACCTAGGCATGACCCTACGGGAACTCTCGGGGATCACGGGGCGCACTGTCAAGGAACTGCAACGTATACTGATGGAAGAGGAATAGACGCTATGCATAGAAGCAACCCAGCAAAGAGCTATAAGGTGGGCGGGATAACATACCCGCGCCCATCCGGGGCCATCGCTGGCACCCGCCCAGTATCCGACACGCACCTAGACATATCAGAGACCCTGCAAGGCAACCTCCGGGTATGGCTCACGGCTATACACCCGGAGGCCAGCGCCGAGGTCCTCAGCATATACGCGGAGGAGATAGTGGACCAAGCCTTTGACGCCATCCATGATTTATCCATGGACATTGACGCAACCCCTTATGAGGACTATTAACCATGGCCAAGCGACAGGTGATCCACGTGAACCAGCACATCATCAAGGCAAACCGTAAGACAGGGGAGCGCACACCTCCCCTGACCATGAAGAGCTACACCAAAAACATCAAGGCCACAGAGATAGCCATTGACGGGAAGGCACGGGTAATCTATAGTCCTGATAAGCCGCTCCCCTGTGGCGCGGTGGTTTGGATAGAGACAGACGATGACGCTATTGTAAAGGTACAATGAAATGGAAATGCTAAACCTACAAGACTTCTTCACGGCACAGATAGAAGAGAGAGCCAAGGCCATGAGAAAACGAGAACGCAAGAGACTGGACAAGGTAAACAGGCACATGCCTGCTCGTAATCCCTTGGGCCAATCCCTCTGGAACAAGGGCCACACGGTGGAGGGATCAGGTACAAAATATAACAGGAAGAAATTAAGAAAAGCTGTTGACTTGTACCGAGAAGACCAGATATAAATCTAGAAGCAACAAACAAGGACACCCAAGAATGGACGCAGACAGTAGAGATAGAGACGGGGACAAGAGTAAGGCACTGGTATACAAGGTGGTCACCGCCACAACGCTGGTGATTCCCTTTGACCCAGAAGACCCGGACAAGGTGGACGCCAGTAACGGCATGGTACAAACACCTGACGGGATGGTAATCCCTCTGAAAGATTGCCTAGAATCTCTGATAGACACCGCCATATCCTTTGGCATAGAGTACGATGAACTAACAGGCATGGGTACGCAGGTCCAAGCAGGCACCACAGAGTCCCACGTCGTAGACATACAGGTGCTAGAAAAAAATGATCCAGAGGTGCAATTGGTTATTGACACCTCCACCATCAACCCAGTACAAACAAGCAGAACAATTAACTAAACAAGGAAACAAAACCATGAACGACACAGTACTAAGCTTCCGCTCACCCACTGCACAGACAGCACAAGACCTGTTCTCTGAACACAATGAGACAGAGAAGGCACAGCGTTTCTTATCGCCTGTCTCTGAACAAGACCTGTGGTTTGAGCGTCCCGAACCTTACCACGCCAGTTCTCTGCACGGGAGCAAGCTTACAGGGCTAGAAAGTCACAAGGTTCTGGTAGATACGTGGACAGGTGCCAGCACAGGCGTGGTAGGTGAGAAGTACAAGGTCACGCAGATGGTTGACTTCACCAAGGCCACAGAAGAAATGCTACTGGAAGCCCTGCCCAATGACAAGTTCAAGGACATGGAAATCTCTGACAGTATGTCTCACGGGTCAGCTATCAGGTCCCGGAAGTATACCTTCCCCGCATTCTCCAAGCCCATTGAGACACGTAAGCACAGCACAGATGTGGCGCTCACCGTTGCCCTGATCCAGAGCTATGACGGGTCCACCTCCAATGGCTTTGTCACTGGCCTACTGGATTTCTTCTGCACCAACGGCATGATCTCCGGCGACTATACCAAGGGGAACAAGCGCCACACCTCTGGCTTCAACCTCTCCAACTTTATCCTAGATATGGACAAGGTGGTCCGCGATTTCTACAAGGATATCCAACGGTATCAGGTGATGGCCTCCACTGACATCATGGTGACACAGGCAGAGGCCACCATAGAGGCGCTCCCGGGGATGAGCGAGAAGATGCAGAAAAGAATGAAAGATCAATACTTTACAGAGATCAGCACCCGTGGCTCCAACGTCTGGGCCTTGGCATCTGCCCTGACCTTCTACAGTAGCCATAACTCTGAGGAGTTCCCTATCAAGGGGTCTGCCTCTAACGATAACGTAACCAAGTCCCTGCTAGACAGGTCCCGGCGTGTCAACACTTGGATGAACAGCACACCGTTTCAAAGCCTACTCTTAGCAGCTTGACACCTCCACCTAGGCACGTGTATAAACTGCCCACTACTACTACTACCAACCCCAACCAAGGAGGATCATACACCATGATCACCATACGTCCCTTCCACTCTCCTCGCACCGAATGGGTGCGCCGTGCAACTGACCAGAAGTTGGTCAAGTGGGTGGAGAAACCTATCTCCTCCCTCTCCTCTGAACCAGTGACGCAGGTCTCTCCTGTGTCCAAGACAGGGGAGCACTGGCTCCATGACCACTACACGTGGGTGATAGAGGAGGTCAAGGTATGAGTAATCCTAAGAAATACAACTACCAGACCCACGATGAGGTACCAGATATTCTCTGGTCCTACATGGACAGCATCGTAGATGTTGACTACCCTGTCAGGGCCATAGAGATAGAGGATGTCAACAAGTTCCTCAACTTTATAGACGAGGGTCCCGGACTACCTGACGAGGAGCTAGACATACCTGACCCCAGACAATTGGTGTTTGACATATAAGGAATTAACTAGACAGATGTTTAAAAAAACCATACCTTTGTCAGACGTTCTACGAATGACAGACCTAATGAAGGATGTAAGTATTGACAAGTATTCGCAAGAAGAATACAGACAAGTACTTAACGAGATCATGTATATATCTATCACTGACTATGACCTAGAGGAGGTACAGAATGAACATCTTTTTTCTCCATCCTGACCCGCTCACCGCTGCGGAGATGCACTGTGATAAGCACTGCGTCAAGATGATCCTAGAGACAGCGCAGATGTTATGCACTGCTCACAGAGCACTCGACGGTGACGAGAGGGCAGACAAGCTAGGCATGTACAAGACTGCTCACCTCAACCACCCCTCTACCAAGTGGGTCAGGGGATCACTGCTCCAGTACGAGTGGACCTATCACCTGTTCAAGTTCCTGTGCTCTGAGTACACCAGTAGGTACAACAAGGTACACCTGACAGATGCCAAGCTGCGAGAGGTGCTGAAGACACCTCCTAGTCTTATGACGAAGATGGCTGAGTGGTCATCCAACTACGGGAACAAGTACACCCAACCACCACAGTGTATGCCTGATCAGTACAAGGTACCAGATGATGCTGTCAAGGCCTATCGTAACTACTACATAGGGGAGAAAGCAGGCTTTGCTAAGTGGGCTTACTGTTCTACGCCTGACTGGTTTACCACGGGTACAACTACACAGGTGCGACAATATACGGGGTTGACACAGGGTAATTTTGATGATAGTAGCTATGCTACAGGGAGGATATAGAGAAGAATGAAAACCAAAAAGAATAATTCTTCTAATCATCCTCTTGACAATCCTCTGATCGTTCTCTTATACTTTCTTCTCAGTCCTTTCGGGGTACTTATCTTTGTCTTTCTATTAGCTTTACTTTAAGGAGGTACTATGCTAGAAGATATTGAACAAGAAGAAGCACTGGTGACCCACCATCGTTGCCCTTGCGGTAACAGTTCAGATGCCTTTGCTCTGTACCCTGATGGTCACGGCTTCTGTTTCTCTCATGCTTGTAAGAATGAGAAGAAAAGATTTAGTAACAGTGAACTCCCAAAGGAGATGCAAGAGATGTTAGATCAGTACGGAGTAGCCCCCGAGAAGGTAGTAGAAGAAGAAGGCACAGAGGATTTCTCTTCTTCTGTCTCTCTTAACAAGGGCACCTTCACAGATATTAGCAAAAGAAAAATAACTAAAGAGACCTGCAAGCTGTTCAATGTCACTGTCAATGTACAGGACGGGGCAGAACTAGGACACTACTACCCCTACTATGACAAGGAAGGGAACCACGTGGCCAATAAGGTCAGAGGCAGGGCCAAGTCCTTCAAGTGGGAGGGAGCACCAAAAGAAACCATCCTCTTTGGACAGCAGGTCTTTGGGTCTTCCACTGCCAAGGCTGTCACCGTGGTGGAGGGTGAGCTAGATGCGCTCTCCACGTACCAGTTACTAGGCTCACGCTACCCTGTTGTCTCCATCAAGGGCGGGGCAGGGAATGCACTGAAGGACTGCAAGAATAACTATAACTTTCTCAACTCCTTCAAGGAGATTGTAATCTGCTTTGACCGTGACGAGAGCGGTACGCAGGCGGCTAACCAAGTATCCAAGCTGTTCCCCAACAAGAGCAAGGTGGTCACGCTAGACGAGGGCAAGGACCCCTCCGACTACCTGATGGAGAACCGTTCCGCTGACTTCACCCGGAGGTGGTTTGCCTCTGAGAAGTATACCCCTGCCAACATTGTCAGAGGCGAGGACCTACTGGAGCGCCTGCTTAATCAACCCACGCCAGACAGCCTCACGCTCCCGTGGGATGGTCTTCAAGACCTGACCTATGGCATCCGCAAGGGAGAGATGTGGACACTGACCAGTGGCTCTGGCATGGGGAAAACGCAGGTGCTCAGAGAACTTGCCTTCCATATACAACAGCACACCGAGGATAACATTGGTCTTCTCTTTCTGGAGGAACCACTGGAGGACGCTGCCCGGGGAATGATGAGCCTCTCCGCTGGTAAGCCCTTGCACCTGCCCACCACCGAGTACACGCAGGAAGAGTGGGACAATTCCTTTGAGGAAACTCTGGCCACAGGCAGGTATGTGTTCTTTGATTCCTTTGGATCAAACAACATTGACACCATCATAGACACCATCAAATATATGTGCCACGCCTGCGGGTGTAAGTACATTTTCCTAGATCATATCTCTATCCTTGTCAGTGACCAGAGCGCAGGCGATGAGCGAAAGGCACTGGACGAGATAGCAACCAAGCTCAAGACCCTGACCATTGAGCTAGACATATGGCTGGGCATGGTCAGTCACTCCAAGCGCCCCGCTGGTAAGCCACACGAGGAGGGTGGACAGACCTCGCTCTCTGAACTCAGAGGCACCGCTGGCATAGGCCAACTGAGTAACATGGTACTGGGCTTGGAGCGGAACGGGCAGGACCCTGACCTGTACCTGCGTAACGTCACCCTGATTCGGGTACTGAAGAACCGTTTCTCTGGACTCACCGGCCCCGCCTGTCACCTGCACTATGACCGTGGCACAGGGCGCTTGACACAGATAGACGATCCTGCTACAGAGTCAGGGACAGAGTCAGACGCAGAGTCAGACGCAGAGGATTTTGACGAGGTACTATAATGAAGCGATTGTTCTTGGACATAGAGACAGATGGATTCAACCCTACCCGCATATGGTGCGTGGGAACAGTCATGGTGGAGGACAATGAGGATGGCACTACAACGGAGACCGCTAAACTATACACAGAGGGAGAGAGAAATCTCTTTACAACTATTGCGGCACAAGCGGATAAAGTTATTGGGCATAACGCTATTCACTTTGACTTTCGCATACTTGATCTTCTTTGGGGTATACGTTTTGAACCAGAGCAGATGCTCGATACACTGGTCCTATCCCAACTTGCAAACCCAGTCAGAGAAGGGGGCCACTCCCTTGAAGCATGGGGAAGGAAGCTCTCTTTCCCAAAGGTAGAGTTTGATCCTTCCCTCTTCTATCAAGGATACACAGAGGAGATGGGACTGTACTGTATGCAAGACACCAAGCTGACTTGTAAACTATACAAGGTGCTGAAGACTGAGCTACACAAGTTCAGTGGAGACTCCATCAAACTAGAGCACCGTGTCCGCATGATACTGAGCGAACAGGAACTCAACGGCTTTGCTCTTGACCAAGAGAACGCCTGCATACTGGTGGCAGAACTGAACGATGAACTGGTACGGATCAAGGAGGATATGCAGAAGGTCTTTCCCCCTGCTGAGGTACAGTTGAAGACCAAGGTAAAGTACATCCCCTTTAACCCCGGTTCTCGCAAGCAGGTGGGAGAACGCCTGATGGAGAAGGGCTGGGTACCAGTGAAGAAGACTGATCTAGGCACCCCTGTGCTAGATGAGAGTGTTCTATCTGGCATTGACATGGAAGAGGCCAAGATAGTTGGCAGGTACATGATGCTCCAGAAGAGGATCGCACAGATCAACTCTTGGATAGATGCCGTCAACCCTGAGACAGGGAGGGTACACGGGAAAGTCTTAACCCTTCGCACAATCACAGGGCGCATGGCCCACGCCTCTCCTAACATGGCACAGGTCCCAGCTGTGTACTCACCCTATGGTCCAGAGTGCAGGAGACTATGGGTTCCGGGTAACCCTAGGAAGCAGAACCTTGTGGGTATAGATGCATCTTCCATTGAACTGAGGATGCTCTGCCACTACATGAACGATCCAGAGTATACAGAGATCGTGGTCTCTGGTGACATACACACAGCTAACCAAGAGAGAGCAGGTCTAAGCTCACGTTCCCAATCAAAAACATTTATCTATGCATTCCTCTACGGTGCAGGCGCTGCCAAGATCGGGAGCATAGTGGAGGGCAGTGCCAAGGACGGGCAGGAACTGATAGATAATTTTCTAGAGGCTACCCCTGCCCTACAAGAGGCACGGCACAGGGTCACACTGACCGCTGAGAGAAGCGGGATCATCAGAGGACTAGACGGGAGGATGCTATGGATCAGGTCACCTCACGCTGCCCTGAACACGCAACTGCAAGGGGCAGCAGCGGTGGTGATGAAGCGAGCACTCCTGATCTTTCACAAGGAGTTAGCGTCTTCGCCTTGTGCAGGGACGGCAAAGTTTGTTGCAAATGTTCACGATGAATGGCAGTTAGAGGTTGACAAACCCCTGTCGGATATGGTAGGTACACTGGGAATAGAAAGTATCAAGAAGGCAGGAGAGTACTACAAATTAAATTGTCCACTGACAGGCGAGTACAACGTAGGTACCAACTGGGCAGAGACACACTAGGGCGAGCGAAGTAAAGGAGAATAGTACATGGTAAGTTTAGTAGCACTGATGGCCTTGATTGGACTGTCAAATCCAGAGTTCAAGGACAAAGTAGAAGAGCAGGTAAACAAGGGATACACTTGGGAGTACGTGGGGTATACCCCTTGGAGTCAGGAGAAATCTCCAGCACTACTGATTGAACCTCACCCGGAGTCTGACTTCCCTCCCTTTGTTTTATTTAAACTTAGTAAACCAGAGGAGGCTAAATAGATGGACCACGTTGAAACAATAAGGACACTGGAGCACAACGTATCTGAGGTGACAAAGCAGTTGTACGACTCTTACAAAAGAATAGCAGAGCTAACACAGGAGCGAGACAATCTGATGCACCATCAACTATCATCCAGTGAAATTACAAGCAAGGGAAAAAAAGTGTTGACAACCTACGTTGAAGATGCTATGAACTGTAACATCAAAACATTCCAGAATATTCTGGGTAAACTTAAAGGAGTTTAGATAACATGCCAATTGTACAAGGTACAGCTTACTGGGCAAAACTTGATCCGCAATCACCAGCACAGAAGTATCAGACTACTTCTAAAGAGGACACCGAGTGGTGCCTTGACCTTGGACTGGATGCCAAGGCAGTCAAGATGATAGAGGGCATGAACCCCTCTGCCTCTGTCAAGGACGGGAAGAAGAAGAACCATGCCAGTGGTGGACCCTTCTTCAAGTTCAAGAAGAACGCTTTCACCCGAGAGGGTAAGCAGCTTCCTGCTCCCCGTGTGGTGGACGCACAGAAGAATGATATCTCTGGCACCGCCATTGGTAACGGGAGCAAGGTCAATGTTCTCTTCCGTTCCAAAGAGATGGAGCAAGGACAGTGGGCAGGTAAGAGCGTGTTCTACCTAGACGCTATCCAAGTTCTTGAACTGGTACCCTACGATGGGCCAGCATCAGAAGATTTCTCCACCGTGGACAGTGGGTACACGGGAGATGAAGACTTCTCCAACGAGACCAACGAAGACAAAGGACTCTAGGAGATGGTAGACAGCAAGATTGATTCTCTTCTGGTGGATATCAGCAATCGTTTAGAAGAGGGTAAGGGACCAGCGAAGGACAATCTTGCTGTCTTCCTAGAAGAAATAAAGGAGGTGATGGAAAACTTTTTTGAAGAGAGTGTCAACCGTGACAACAAGGGGAAGCTAAGACTATCAGCGGTTGGAAGAGAGGATAGAAAGCTCTGGTACGATTACCACGGGTACGAGAAAGAACCTCTGAATACAGATGCGCGTATCAAGTTCTGCTTTGGTCATCTGCTAGAAGCTTTCGTCCTTCTCCTTGTCAAGGAAGCAGGTCACAGTGTAAAGGATTGTCAGAAAGAAGTAACAGTGGGGCAGGTCAAGGGACACATAGACTGTCTGATAGACGGTGAGCTAGTGGATGTTAAGTCTGCCTCTCCCTATGGATTTAAAAAGTTTGTTGACGGGAGCATACTGAAGGGCGACGATCCCTTTGGCTATATGTACCAGCTAAGTTCCTACGGTAAAGCACTAGGAAAAGAGAAGGGTTACTTCCTGTCCATTGACAAGAGCGGAGGAGGTCTCAACCTGCTAGAGGTACCACTGGACAGAGTGGACCCTGTTCAGAGAATAACATACCTGAAAGAGATTATGCCCCATGATCTTCCCCCTTCCCGGTGCTACTCAGAGGTAGAAGAAGCATCAGGTAACAGGAAGCTGGGGTTCAACTGTAAGTACTGTGACTTCAAGTCAAAGTGCTGGGAAGATTCTAACAACGGACAAGGTCTCAGGAAGTACAACTACTCCCGAGGACCTGAGTACTTCACCCATGTGCAGCGGGAACCCAGAGTAGAGGAGGATTTCTTTTGAGCGCGGCCCCTAGACCAGACCAATCTATCATCCTGTCTTACCAAGAGTGTAAGTTCTGCTCCTCCTCCAACGGTTTTGTCTTCTATGACAGCCACGGTTACTGTTACACTTGTAATGAGGTATGGTTTGGAGAAGACTACGATCAAGCACTGGAGGATATGAACGAAATGCACTGGACTTTTAGAGATGACAAGACACGGGTACCTGACCCTGATCACTACTTTGGTTTTGTTTACCTGATCACCAACAAGAAGAACCATAGGAAGTACGTGGGGTGTAAGCAGTACTGGCAGATGCGTCATAGGAAAAGGTACAAGCCTTCCAACTGGAAAGTATACACCTCTTCTTCCAAGGAACTGTGCGCTGACATAGAGAAGATCGGGAAGAGAAACTTTAAGTTTGAGATCATACAAGAGTACGAGACCAAGCGAGGCCTGCACTACTACGAGCAGTACTATCAGATGAAGTACCATGTACTCACCGCTGTGCTAGAGGGAACAGACCAGAGAGAATACTATAACAAGAACGTGGGAGGTATCAGGTTCTACGTTCCTCTTGAGAGGTGGGAAGACCCGGAGTGGAGAGAGAAACTTGCTGTTAATGCTAGAATTAACGGGAGAAAAAGTAAAGGTCCTCCCTGTAAAGGTCCTTACAAAATTACTTTTAATACTGGTAAAAGTGTCAGAGTAAAGAACTTGAAATCTTGGGCAGATCGTAAAGGTTACGGGTATCAGCAGTTGTACAAGATAGCAAACAAGTATATAGATAAGACTGGATATCAAAGACACAGGCACAAAGATATCATAGGAGTGGAGCGTGTAGCAAATGACATGGGGGAGTAGCTATGAAGGCTCCTCTTTTGCCATTGAGTCTGTACTGGATGAGGGAGTTCACGATTACCATTCACCGGAGAGGGTACTATTTCTGTGTGTCATTCTTCAGCAACTGCTTGACGCAACTAAACCACTACACCCCGGTGATAGTACCTACACTTCTGTCAACAGGGAGAGAGCTAGGTCTTGGCTAACCACAGACGTAGGCGTAACAGCGGAGGACAAGGAAGAGGTTTGTTTTCTTGCAGGAATTGAACCAGAAGCCTTGACAACCTACGCAAGAAAGGTTATAGATACAAAAGAAGTTCCGTTTATACGCAAGAGAATCAATGCAATATTGCATGAACCTATCACAGTGGTTGAAGAGAAAGAGGAGACGGTAGCACATGACAAGGAAAGCAACAGAAGGACAGGTGGGTGGTACTCACTATAGAGAATGTAAGATTCAACCTGTTCAATATATTCACGCCAATAAGCTTGGATTCCTAGAGGGAAATATAGTAAAATATATTACCCGCCACCGTACCAAGGGAGAAGGTGCCTTGGATATTCTTAAAGTAAAGCACTATGCAGACTTGATCCTTCAGCTTGAGTATGATATGAACACAGAAGAAGACTCTGTTCTTCTTTCACAAGAGGTACATTCAACATGGAACCCAGACTCTACCTGACAGAAGAATTTATTATGTTTGACGGTGAGCCTGTTGCCAAGGTGTGGGACGGGGCAGACGAAATATTAGTTAAGAAGTTTGAATACTTCTTACAGGACCTAGAGGAGATCATTGATGAACATGGGCCAGACTCAGCAGATGCTTGATAATCAGATTACCCTACCCAGTAACTACCAAAGCTTTATTCATATGTCTCGCTACTCCAGATGGCTGGAGGAAGAGGGGCGTAGAGAAACGTGGGAAGAAACCATTGACAGGTACCTCTCCTTTATGGTGAACCATTTGAAAGAGAACTTCTCCTACTCTCTCTTTGGCGTGGAGTTAGCTGACATTCGGAGGGGGATGCTGAACCTAGAAGTACTGGGTTCCATGAGAGCACTGATGACAGCTGGCCCTGCGCTGGAGCGTGAGCACGTGGCAGGGTACAACTGTTCTTACCTCCCTGTGGATTCACCCCGTTCCTTTGACGAGTGCCTGTACATTCTGATGAACGGCACAGGGGTTGGTTTCTCTGTTGAGCGACAGTACATCAACAACCTGCCCACCATACCTGACCAATACTTTGAGAACACAGACGATCTTATCTCTGTCACTGATTCAAAAGAAGGGTGGGCCAGAGGACTACGTGATCTTATCTCTCTCCTGTACACCAATCGTATACCGAAGATAGACATAAGTAAGATACGCCCTGCCGGTGCCAGACTTAAAACTTTTGGAGGGAGGGCTTCTGGCCCTGCTCCTCTGGAAGAACTGTTTGACTTCACCATTCAGACGTTTAGGAAAGCCAAGGGTAGAAAGCTTACCTCTATTGAGTGTCACGATATCATGTGCAAGGTAGGCCAAGTGGTGGTGGTAGGCGGTGTCCGTAGGTCTGCCTTGATCTCACTCTCTAACCTCACTGATGAGCGTATGCGTATGGCTAAGTCAGGTGACTGGTGGGTGGACAACCAACAGAGAGCACTGTCCAACAACTCTGTATGCTACACAGAGCGCCCTGACATGGGTATCTTTATGAAGGAATGGCTCTCCCTCTACGAGAGCAAGAGCGGTGAGCGAGGTATCTTTAACCGTGCCTCTGCACAGGTGAAGGCAGCTTCCAACGGTAGGCGTGATGGGAACATAGAGTTTGGCACTAACCCTTGTTGTGAGATTATCCTGAGACCTTACCAGTTCTGTAACCTGTCAGAGGTTATCTGTAGGGCAGACGATACCATAATGACACTGAAAAACAAGATCAAGCTGGCCACTATGCTGGGCACCTTCCAGTCTACGCTGACAGACTTTGGCTACCTGCGTAAGCGTTGGAAGGATACCACAGAGGAGGAGAGGCTACTGGGTGTGTCTCTGACAGGTATCATGGACTGCCCCGCTGTGTACGATGCTTCTCCAGAGGCTCTTCAACAACTGAGAGATGTGGCTGTTAAGACTAACAAGAAGCTGGCAGAGAAGCTAGGCATCAACCAAAGCACCGCTGTCACCTGTGTCAAACCCTCTGGCACTGTGTCTCAACTTGTTGACGCTGCCTCTGGTATCCATGCAAGGCACAACCCTTACTATGTCAGGACAGTCAGAGGAGATAACAAGGACCCACTGACCATGTTCCTGAAGGACAAGGGTGTACCTTCAGAGCCTGACTTCACAGCGCCTGACAATGTAACTGTGTTCTCTTTCCCTATGAAGAGTCCAGAGGGTGCCATCTGCAGGTATGACATGGGAGCACTGGAACAGTTAGAACTCTGGCTCAAGATTGCAGACAACTACTGTGAACACAAGCCCTCTGTCACCATCTCTGTCAAGGAACATGAGTGGCTAGAGGTAGGGGCATGGTGCTGGGAACACTTTGATTCCCTCTCTGGTATATCCTTCCTCCCGTTCTCTGATCATTCTTATAAACAAGCCCCTTACCAAGACATAGACAGGGAAGAGTTTAAAGACTTGACAGGGAAGATGCCACCTGCTATAGACTGGTACGAGTTACAAGACTATGAGAAGGAAGATACCACCACTGGATCACAAGAGCTTGCCTGTGCAGGTGGAGTGTGTGAGATAGTAGACATAGGAGCCTAGGGTAGATGACATATACAATTGACATGAGCGAAGAGATGGCAGAGAAAATTACCTCTGCTGTCCTGAGACAGATCAGGAAGGAGACCACTTCCGGTGGAGTGATGGAAGCCTGTGCCATTGTTCTTACGCACCTTGAACCTCTTAACAAAGCTATTCTTATGAAAGAGTTTAAAGACTCAGGTTTTACAGATGACTTTGGAGTGGCTATACCCCGTTTGGTGCGTGGCGAATGAAAGGTAAAGTTCCAAGGTACCTAGGAGGTACTCCTACAGAGGGTAGAAGTTTCAAAGAATATCTCAAAGATGTTATGAAAAAAGTAAGGAACTATGTTAAATGGAAGTAACACTGATAGACCACATGGGTTCAGACCTCTCAGTGGTAAACGCTGCCAGAGTTTCCTTCTCCAAGGAATCTGAATGGGAGAGCATCACTCCTGCTGGTCCTGTTAGTAACCTGTTAAAAGAATCAGACGAGAAGCTTATCAAGTACCTTGCCAAGCACAATCACTGGACTCCCTTTGGCCACTGCTCTGTCTCCTTTAGGATCAAGGCACCTATCTTTGTGGCCAGACAACTGGGCAAACATCAGGTAGGTCTGGTATGGAACGAGGTGAGTAGGAGATACGTGGATAGTCAACCTGAGTTCTACTACCCTGAGTACTGGAGAGGTAGACCCACTGATAAGAAGCAGGGAAGTTCTGAAGAAGAGATTGATATTAATCCTCCCACAGGCGCAGGTCCTTCTCTTCTGAGTGATTATGAACAAGCCATAAGGAGATGTATGTGGACCTATGATGAACTACTTAGGAAAGGGGTAGCACCTGAGATGGCACGTATGGTGCTACCCCAGAGCATGTACACTGAGTGGTACTGGACAGGTAGTCTTATGGCCTTTAGCAGGGTGTGCTCTCTTAGGATCAAGCTAGATGTACAAGAGGAGACCAGAGACATTGCATCTTTGATAGACGTAGAGTGTGAGAAGCTTTTCCCCGTGTCTTGGGAACAACTGATGAAGCTTCCGTAGCTCAATTGGATAGAGCAACAGACTTCTAATCTGTAGGTTGCAGGTTCGAGTCCTGCCGGGAGCACCAACTTTAAGTGTTGAAGTTACTGAGATAATATGTTATACTAACCACCGAGGTGCCGTTCTTGGGCCTCTTAACAACTTGCTGAAAGGAGTTTACATTATGAATGATGAACAGTATCGTATGAACACTGAGGTACCCTTTACCGTCTCCACTTCTATGTTCAACAGGATGCTAGGCATGAACAACCTAGTAGCTGCTCTTAACAACATCAGTTATGAAGATAACAAGTATCCCCCTCACAACGTATACAAAGACGGTGATAACTATGTAGTGGAGATTGCTCTTGCTGGATGGGAAGAGGATGATATCTCTGTCATTGTAGAGAACCTTGCACTTACCGTCAAGGGTGAGAAGCAAGATTCATCTAGGACTGAAAAACAAATGTCTCACAAGGGTATATCTACCAAGAACTTTAATAAGAAGTTTGTTCTTGCTCCTCACTACGTGGTGACAGACGCTACATTTAAGAATGGACTACTGATCATTGAAGTCAAGCACTTTCTCCCAGAAGAACTAAAGCCTAGAGAGATTAAAATCTCTACTTAGTGCATACCTCTTCCCATGTTTCATTATGGGTAAGAATAGTTCTAGCTGTGGTTGGCGTGAGCCTGTCTTCTTTTTCAATGAGGATGGGCTTCACCCAACTACAGTTATTCTGACTTGCCCCAACGCTTACGCAACTGCTCATTAACAGCGTCACTAGTAATACGATCAATCCTTCTTTCAACTTCATTGGCTCTCTCCACCATCTTTGATTCATTCTCTAGTACATCCACCTGTGCAGATTTCTTCCCTGCCCTGTAGGCAAAGAGCATAGGCAGGAGCTTACCCAGAAAGCCTATTACATTTCCTACGATGGAGAGCACTGGCTCAGACCTTAGTCAGTTGGGTGAGGACCATCAAGAGGGTGTTCATTTTTTGGCTTCATCTACCTTTTCTACGGTACCCTTTACCGTCTCCACTTCTACTTTTTCAGGCGCAACAACACCGCTTTCCTTGGTCTTTCCAAAGGTAAGCGAAGCCCACTCTACTAATTTGTAAACCTTTCCTAGCACAGTATCAGGATCAGGAGTCTTGGTACCTGCTACAATTAAAGACGCAACCACTACAATGCCCATCACTGCTTCAATAATCTCAGCTTGGTTATTTAAAATAGTTTCAATCATCCTCTGTTATCTCCTCTGTATAGTTTTCTGTGCCGCTTAATATCTGGTGCTTGATGTATTCTAAAACAAAAACCAAAGACGTAGACTTTATGTTACCTGCCATAATATCTTCCACTAACTCACCGTCCTTGAACAAGAGCGTAAGCGTACCGTCTATCTCATCATTGTCTAATCTTTTCTGAATAATCTTAACACATTTGTCTAGATGCTGCAACGCTTGCTCTTTCCCCACAGAGTTAAGCGTCCCGTCATTGTTAATCATTGTAGAATTTGTAAAATTAATTACATCCCCCATGAAGAATAACCTTTCATCTCTACTGGCTTCTCTATCTCCCAGAGCTTTGCGCCCATGCCTTTCCCCTTGAACTGGAGGATCAGGTCCATCTCGTTGGCAGTTTTAAACAGCTTCTCTAGGTCCTGCCCACCTGCCAGTAGTTCTCCAGTGGTCCAGTAGTTCTCGTCTCCCACAGATACATTGAGAAACTTAGGCTTACCCTCTTCGTCCATCCCCTTCTGTAACTCTTCACTAGGTTCTCCTGCTAGGCTCATGTCAAATCCATAGAGGTGAAACTCTCTGAAGCCTAGGGTGTGTCCAATGCCAATGGTCCTGAGACCAGCGTTGGTACCTCCGGTGATCATCAGAGCGTCCTCTCCTGATCCCTCTATTCCTCCCTTCACTGCCTCTGAGAAAGCGTGCCAGCCAATGATACTGGCTCCCTTCTCCTGTAGCAGGTCCACCACAGAGGGATCAGTCATGGAAGCCACCAAGAAATTTGTCCTAGGATTAATAGAATCAAACAGAGTGCTCCTGACTATCCCGTGAGTAGAGACACCTTCAATAGGTCTGGGGTCCAGCAGGGTACATGCCCAAGGTATCAGGCCCTTCTCCATCAGCAGGGGCAGTGCGTGTTTGACACAGACAATCTTTACAACCTTGTTGGCTTCCTCCAGCATCTCTTTATCTTCTTTGACCTTGTCAATGTCAAGAGAGGGGCCAGCAGAGACAACAAAGATAATCTCGTCATTGATCCTGCACCGTGAGTTAATCCACTTATCAATCTTGGGTAGGTTAGCCTTGATGTTATTTTGAATATCATCAGAGGGCATACAATCTTTGGGGTGTACAATGATAGGAACTCTGGCCTTGTACTTGGGCAGAGACAGGTCCACCACCACGCCTAGGTGAGTGATGCCCCCGCCCATGACAGGATCATTGGAGGGAATGACGTAGACATAGGCGTCCTCTCTGTTCTTGATCTGCTCTGTCCACAGTTTATTGACGCCCCTGTGCTCCTCTTCTGGTTCCCTGTCGTGTTCATCCTTGGAGAAGTAATCGTCCAGCACAACTATCTTGTTATGCTTCAGCTGTTTGTAATCGTGTGACACAGTGTCATAGGAGTGACCCCCGTCAATGAACACAAAGTCAGCTGTAGGTTTACCCTTCAGGGTCTGGTTGGTGTTACCTTCAATGAGTTTAAACTCAAAGGTCTTACCTTCTTTAGCCTTCTCCATGGCATACTCTGTTAGTCTTTCAACCACAGCTTCAGTTGTATTGGTTGCCTTGGAGTTAAACTCTAGCTGATTAAGCTCTGGGGTAGTGGTGCCAAAGAGATCATACCCTGTGTAGGTAACCTTATCAGTGTGCTCAAAGGCAGCGTCTGCCATCTGAATAGCCCTACCCCCGTTGTATGTGCCTGTCTCTAGGAAGCTCTCGCACTTGTAGAAGGAGATCATCTCTGAAAGTTGCTTGTACCTTTTGTGGTGCTCAAGACTTACGTCTTTTGTTTTGAGGTTACCCTTGAAGTGTTGCATCTTTGTAGACAGGACAGAGGTTGCAAAGGCATTCAGATCAGGTACATCCGGTGTAAGGTTCAGAGCTTTCAACCCGTGGTACTGGTGCAGCTTTAGTAGCCTGTCAAAGATAAACCCATCGTGCCACTCTCTATAGGCAGTGACTTCTCTGTTGTCATAGGTTTCTCTAAAGTCAGAGAGAAAGTCTACAGCGGGGCGGCGCTTCAGGTTAAAAGCAATGAAAGAAGTTTCACTATAGTCCACAGCAGTTCTGCCAAGGTGTACAATGTCATAAGAATCATCACAGATACCATCCAGAAACTCAGAGTCTACATCTGCAAAGGTCACAGTGTCAGCGTCTAACCAGATGAGCCAGTCTTTGTCCTGTATCAGGTGAGGATCAGAGGCTGTCTCTGTCAGTGCATAGATTTTATGACACCACTTGATAGCGTCTAGTCTCCAGTTGTATTGTATCTTCCCACCTTCAGTGCCATTGTGGACCTTCATAGATTCTCTATAGTCTAGCATGTCCTGAATGTTATTCAGGTTAGAATACTTGACGCCCTTGGAGGGAACATCTAACTCTTTAAAGTTACGGTAGAACGCTGCCTCTTCAAAGTCATGGTACCAAGCGTGTAGCTGGATATCTTTATCCCAGTGCTTGTCAAAACTATTGAGCATGTTACGCGCATAGACTTCTAACCCTTTAGGATTAAAAGAAGTTACAATGTCATATTTGTTTTTCATTACTTAGATTATCTCCACTATTTTTCTAAAGCTGCTCTGACTAAATTCGTAGTGGTCAAGTTCTCTTTCCCACTCTTCAGCAAACTCACTGTCTTCATAGTTATCAAGCCAAGGACCACCAAGACTAAAATGCACAGCGT
>Ga0115551_1001000_pt1 | contig 18454 bp, 14 predicted proteins | sample COGITO_mtgs_1103_FD_87179 | JGI IMG/M metagenome (GOLD analysis project Ga0115551, IMG submission 87179) | Pelagic marine microbial communities from North Sea - COGITO_mtgs_110321 | ecosystem: Environmental > Aquatic > Marine > Epipelagic | place: Germany:Helgoland, sampling site Kabeltonne... | reverse complement strand
TTGCGCATTATCTGCAATACCAGCCTTATGCCCTGCCCGTTGTTATTCTTATTTTATCGTTATTAATCGGTAGCTTTCTTAACGTGGTTATTTTGCGCTATCCAATTATGCTGTTTCGCAGTTGGCTAATTGATAGCAAAGGTCTAGCCGATAGCCTTCCGGAGCACTCTGCGCTAAAAGATCTTGAGTCGCCTTATACACTTTCTAAGCCTGCTTCTCATTGCCCGCGCTGTCATAGCCCAGTAAAAGCTTGGCAGAATATTCCTATTATTAGCTTTGTGTTATTAAAAGGTAAATGTTCTGGCTGTGCTGAAAAAGGCCAAGAAACTAAAATTTCTATTCGTTATCCGTTAGTAGAATTAGCGACGGGTTTATTAAGTTTGGCATTATTAATAAAATTCCCTTTTTCTATTCAGTTAGCCGCCATGCTGGTATTCACTTGGTCTTTAGTGGCGATGAGCATGATTGATATCGATCATCAAATTCTGCCCGATACCATGACGCTGTCGCTGATGTGGTTAGGTTTATTGCTGAATATTGATCATACCTTTGTCGACTTACAAAGCGCGGTTATTGGCGCAATGGCGGGGTATTTATCGCTATGGTCGGTTTATTGGTTGTTTAAACTCGCCACCGGTAAAGACGGTATGGGCTTTGGTGATTTCAAGCTATTAGCTGCGTTAGGCGCTTGGTTTGGCTGGCAGTTTTTGCCGATGATTATTTTATTATCGTCAATCGTCGGGGCCGTTGTGGGGATTGCGGGCATTATGATTTTGGGTCGCGATAAAAACATTCCTATTCCTTTTGGCCCTTATTTGGCTGCTGCAGGTTGGATTGCGGCAATGTGGGGTAATGAAATTATGGAATGGTATCTGCCTGGGGTTCGGTAGCTTTAAACTCAAGCTCTATAATCATAAAGACGTTATGAAAAAATTAATTATTGGTTTAACAGGTGGCATTGGCAGTGGTAAAACCGCTGTCAGTAATCGCTTTAAAGCATTAGGGATTCACGTTGTCGATGCGGATATTGCAGCACGTACAATCGTAGAACCTAACCAACCTGCTTGGCATGACATTAAAGACTTTTTTGGGCCTGAGGTTTTATTAGCCGATCATACTTTAAACCGAGCGTGGTTGCGCCAACAGGTATTCACTGATGAAGCAAAGCGTAAGCAGTTAGAAGTATTTACGCACCCAAGAATACGCGACGAAATTATTCGAGATTTAATCAGTTCAACCTCTGCCTACACGATACTCGCATCGCCTTTACTAATAGAGAGCGGACAAGTGGCGTTAGTTGACAACGTGATTGTGGTGGATGTGCCAGAAGCCACTCAGATTGAACGCACCTGCTCGCGGGATGATAACGATGTAGAGCAAGTAAAACGTATTATTGCTGCGCAGATTTCCAGAGAGAAGCGTTTAACCCATGCAGACTGGGTGATTGATAATAGCTTACCTCTAGAAACTTTGGATGCTCGGGTAGAAGCCTTACATCAAGCGCTATTAACAAACGGCCAATAGCCAGCAAAAACTCTACGCTACCGCTAATGTAGCTCAGAGTTTTGCTGTTCCATTTCCCATTGCTGAGACATCATTTCTTCTTCAACGGTTTTTCCCGGTATTGCATGGCTGCCATCTGCCCAAGCACCTAGGTCAATCAACTTGCAGCGCTCACTGCAAAAGGGGCGATCTTTCGCTTTCTCTGACCAGATAACGTTTTTGCTACAGGTAGGGCATTTAACGTTCATTATTTTTCCTCGTTATATTTTTTTCGTCAGCCATAAAGCAGCGAATACCCGCAATTCCCTGACCGCCAAATTGAATGCAAGTTTGAGATTCTGACATTGTCACTCCACCCAATGCGTAGCAAGGGATTCGCGCTTGATCGGTAATTACTTTAAACCCTGACCAAGTCAATGCATTCGCTTGTGGATGAGTGGTAGTTTCATGTACCGGTGAGACTAATACATAGTCTGCAATGTTTTGCGCAACTTCAAGTTCGGTTAAATTATGGCAAGCCATACTTAACCATTGATTAGCAGGAATTGGGCGCTCATTAGCTGTATCCAAGCCTGAATTAAGCGAATTTTTATTAGAAAGATGCAAGCCATCGGCAAAAGCTACTTGATACCACTCAAGCGGACAATTCCAAATCAGCTTACTACCTGCTTCATGACATATGCCATAAAGCTTCATGGCGAGCTGAGTATATTGCAGCTGACCTAAGCTGGGAGCCCGTAGCTGAATCCAAATATTGCTATGGTTTTTTAATGTATTCGCTACCTGACTTAAAATGATATCTGGGTTATTGCTGTCTTGGCTGATGGCTATTTTGGGGGGTAATAGCAGCGCATCAATAATTGCTTTATTAGCCGCAGGGAATTCATAGTTGGCCAGTTCAGAATGCTCAACCCAAACTAATGGCTGGCCCTCTTTGCCGACAAGCTTAGAATCTTTAAAATCAAATAACTCAATATCATCCGTTTTTAAAAACTCAGTCGCGTTATACACAGCCCATACATCCAGCAAAACCGACTTGTCTGGGTAATGGAATGGAATAGAGATTAGCGGCTGCATATCATCAGCCGACGATTGCAAGCCAAGCTCCTCCTCCAACTCCCTCTGCAATGCTACCTGAATACTTTCTCCCAATTCAACTTTACCACCGGGAAATTCCCACAAACCACCTTGGTGCTGGTGATCTGCACGTTTGGCTATGAGTATTTTGCTTTTACCCGCAGAAACATTTTCAGGCGCGCTATCAAAAATAACTCCGACAGCGACATGAACGAATTTTTTCATAATAGCGGTAACTTAAGAACGGTAATCAGCATTGATGCTGACATATTCATGAGAAAGATCTGTCGTCCAAACACGCTCGGTGATATCGCCACGGCCTAAACGAATGCTGATGGTAATTTCAGGCTGAGCAAAAATTGCGGCACCTGCTTCTTCAGTATAACTTGCGGCACGGCCACCGCTCTTAACAATGCAAACATCATCAAGGTAAATATCAATATCTTCTAAAATCATGTTCTGCACGCCCGCACGACCAACAGCGGCTAAAATACGACCCCAATTAGCATCGCATGCAAATAACGCCGTTTTTACCAGTGGCGAGTGCGCAACGGTGTAAGCAACATCTAACGCTTCTTGCACACTGGCGGCTTGTTGAACTTCCATGGTGACGAACTTGGTTGCGCCTTCGCCATCACGCACGATCGCATGTGAAAGAATCATAAAGGCTTCTAATAAGGCATCGAACATCGCACCATAACGAGGATCGTCTTTGCTGCTAATTTCTGCCATATCGGCTTGCGCTGTGGCGATGAGCATACACGAGTCGTTAGTCGAGGTATCACCATCAATCGTTACACGGTTGAAGGATTTATCAGCCAATTCTTTGCACATTATATCTAATAATGGCTTGGCGATCACAGCATCTGTGGTGAGGTAAGCGAGCATGGTTGCCATGTTGGGCATGATCATACCTGCACCTTTTGAGATGCCTGAAATGGTTATTAGATCAGTATTTTTACTGTCAATATTGTTACCGTCCAGCTGAGCAATTTCAACTTGCTGGCTATAACCTTTTGGCAAGGTATCGGTCGTCATGATGCCTTCTGCCGCAACTGACCAAACATCTGAAGCTAAGTTTGCTAGTGCTGCGGGTAATCCAGCAAGCAGTTTAACCATTGGCAGTGGCTCGCCAATAACGCCTGTGGAAAAGGGCAATATTTGATGAGCGGCAACTCCGGTTAGCTGCGCAAGTTGTTCACACGTTGCTAACGCATCACTCATGCCTTGTGGCCCTGTGCCTGCGTTAGCGTTACCCGTATTGATCACCAGATATCGAACATCCGCTTTGGTTAAATGCTTCTTAGAGACTTGAACAGGCGCTGCACAAAAAGCATTCAGCGTAAATACGCCACTTACTCGGCTGCCTTGGGCAAGTTCAAAAATCACTAAATCATTTCGGCCTGCGTACTTTATGCCAGCTTGAGCAATACCAATACGAACACCTTTTACTGGGTGATAATTTTTTAATACTTCTAAACCGACAGCCATGTTGTTCTCGCACTGTTAAATTACTATTGATGCTATTTTACCTGCATTATTTTAATCTTTCATAAAAATAAACGTATAAAAAGAGCGCACAAAAAAGGGCAGCCTAAGCCACCCTCTTTTACTGTCTGCCTAGCATTTGCTTAAGCAGTCAATTTTCCGTGGCACTGCTTATATTTTTTACCTGACCCACAAGGGCAAGGTTCATTGCGACCAACCTTTTTATCTTCTCGAACAAACGGTTGCTCGGCGACCTCGGCCTCTTCGCTATCTTCAGCAGTACCTGCAGTAATGCTTTCAGCAGATTCATGCTGATAGCTGGATTGCTGCGCGACAGCTTCTGCCTGTGCGCGACGCTGCTCTTCCATTTCTCGCACATCTTCTTCTTGGCGCACTTTCACATGAGAAAGGATACGAATACTTTCACGCTTCATGTTTTCCAATAATTCTTGGAATAACTCAAATGCTTCACGCTTATATTCTTGCTTAGGATTCTTCTGTGCATAACCGCGCAGGTGAATACCCTGACGCAAGTGATCCATGGTCGCTAAGTGCTCTTTCCAGAGATTATCAACGATTTGCAGCATCACCTGCTTCTCGAACATGCGCAATGGATTTGGCTGACCAGGAACAGATTCAACCGAATCTTCTTTCGCTTTATACGCATCATTTAATGCAGCAGTGATACGCTCGCGTAAATTTTCTTCATAAAGCTTATCGTCAGACTCCAACCATAGCTTCAATGGTAAATCCAAATCAAACTCAGATTTAAGTTCTGCTTCAAGACCCGAAATATCCCACTGTTCTTCTAAGCTTTGACGAGGAATATGTTTATCAATCGCTTCCTGTAGAACGTCGTGACGAATATTAGCAACCACGTCGGAAATATCATCCGAGGCCATAATATCGTTACGCTGATCGTAAATAACACGGCGCTGATCGTTGGCTACGTCATCGTATTCTAATAGTTGCTTACGAATATCAAAGTTACGACCTTCAACTTTACGCTGGGCTTTTTCAATCGCATTGCTCACCATACGGTGTTCAATCGATTCGCCTTTTTCCATCCCTAACGCTTTCATCATGTTACGGATTCTATCCGACATAAAAATACGCATTAAGCTGTCTTCTAAAGATAAGAAGAAACGCGAAGAACCCGCATCACCTTGACGGCCTGCTCGGCCACGTAATTGATTATCGATACGACGAGATTCATGACGCTCAGTTGCAATAATATGCAAACCACCGGCAGCCAATACATCGTCATGGCGTTTCTGCCAAGCTGCTTTACTATCAGCAATCTGTTGCTCTGTTGGATTATCCAACGCAGCCACTTCAACTTCCCAGTTACCGCCTAGCACGATATCCGTACCACGGCCCGCCATGTTGGTTGCGATGGTAATGGAACCCGCGGCACCCGCTTGAGCAATAATCTGTGCTTCTTTTTCGTGCTGCTTAGCGTTTAGAACACTGTGCTCTACTTTTGCTTTGGTTAATGCTGCTGACAGTAACTCTGATGTTTCAATCGATGCAGTACCCACTAATACAGGGCGCTTTTGCGCAACGACTTCACGTACTTCTTCAATCACGGCTTCGTATTTTTCGGCCTGAGTTAAAAATACCAAATCGTTATAATCGATACGTTTAACTTGTTTATTGGTAGGAATAGCCACAACGGCCAAGTTATAAATCTGATGGAATTCGAACGCTTCCGTATCAGCCGTACCCGTCATTCCACTTAGTTTGTTATACAAACGGAAGAAATTCTGGAACGTAGTCGATGCCAACGTTTGGCTTTCAGCCTGAATGTTAACGCCTTCTTTGGCTTCAATCGCTTGGTGTAAACCTTCACCCCAGCGACGTCCTGGCATGGTACGACCTGTGTGCTCATCAACGATTACAATTTGGTTATTTTGAATAATGTAATCAACGTTTTTCTGATAAATCACGTGAGCACGCAATGCTGAATTCACATGATGCAGAAGTGTTAAGTTAGAAGAAGAGTAAAGACTTTCACCCTCTTTCAACACACCTTCTTGCTCGAGCATGTCTTCTACGTATTCATGACCCATTTCGGTCAGTTCAATCGAGCGCTGTTTTTCATCTAGGATATAGTGACCCGGTTTTTCTTCTTTCCCTTCTTTCCCTTCCTCTGCTTCAATATGCTGAGTGAGTTGAGGAATCAAGATGTTCATCTTTTTATATAACGCTGAACTGTCTTCCGCAGGGCCAGAAATAATAAGCGGGGTACGGGCTTCATCAATTAAGATAGAATCCACTTCATCGACGATGGCAAAATTTAATTCACGCTGTGCTTTCTCAGTCGTTGAGAACGCCATGTTGTCACGTAGATAATCAAAACCAAATTCGTTATTCGTGCCGTAAGTGATATCGCAGTCGTATTGAGCGCGTTTTGTCGCTGGATCTAATCCAGGAACGACAACCCCTAAGGTTAAACCTAAGTATTCATATAATGGACGCATCCACTCAGCATCACGACTCGCTAGATAATCGTTTACCGTAACAATATGAACACCCTTTCCAGTTAACGCATTTAAATACGTTGCCAGAGTACCCACTAAGGTTTTACCTTCACCCGTACGCATCTCTGCAATATTACCTTCATGCAAGGTCATACCACCGATGAGCTGAACATCAAAGTGACGCATTTTCATAATACGCTTACTGGCTTCACGGCAGACGGCGAACGCTTCTGGCAAAATAGAATCTAAAGAAGCTCCATCGGCAATGCGTTTTTTCAATTCTGGGGTTTTGGCTTGCAACTCGCTATCGGATAGCGCTGCTAAAGACTCTTCTAAAGCATTAATTTTAACAACGACCTTTCCCATGCGTTTTAATTCGCGGTCGTTTTTGCTGCCGAAGATTTTACTAAATAGATTACCGATCATGATTATTGTTTTTAAAACCCAAAAAATAGAAATAGCGAGAAAGGCCCCTGAAGGCCGCTAAAAGGCCTTTAAACAAGGTTTCCCATATTTATAACAAAAAAAGAGTGATTACAAAGATTTAGCGCAAGGTGCGGTGTAAATAAGCGGCGGGGTCAACGGTACGCCCGTTTTTATAGACTTCAAAATGAACATGAGGGCCGGTAGAACGACCACTGCTTCCCATAGCGGCGACAACATCGCCTTTACGCACTACATCACCCAGTTTGACCTTAAGTTCTGCACCGTGAGCATAGCGTGTTTTATAACCGTTACCGTGATTGATCTCAACCAACTTACCATAGCCATAACGATCACTGGCCCAAGTAACGATGCCAGAAGCAACGGCAATAACATCAGATCCTTCTTTGCCCGCAAAATCAACACCAGCATGCCAAGCTAAACGACCATTAAAAGGATCGGTACGCTTACCATAACGAGAAGACATCCAGCCACGCTTGATGGGTCGGCCAGCAACAAAGGTATCTGTTTTAATTTTGTTCGCAAGAAGCAGGTCATCTAGAACTTCTAGCTGTTGCTCGCGGCGATCGATTCTTGAAGCAAGGTTATCTAAGACAGATTGAATTTCGGGGGCTTGATAGGTTTCGCCCAACGTTCCAGGGCCACCAACCGCGGGTACTGACGAAAAATCGAATTCATCAGCATTAATTTTAGTGATGTCGATTAAACGCTCACCCAGTGCATCAATGCGTAATAGTTTGGCTTGTAATTCAGCTAATCGAAGGGTTAGACCATCGAGTTCTAGGTCGGCATGCTGGCGTATCTGTTGTAATTCTTGACGCTGATCATCAAGGTCTTCCTCCCAAGCTTTAGCGGCAATAGGATCTAATAAACCTTTATCAGCTAGATGTGCTGCTAACAAATAGCCCGTCGCGCCCATAGCAAACGGCAACACACAAATAGACGTAAGCAGCAAGAAACGGGCTACGGGTCCTAGTGAGTATGTTTTCGATTGTCCATGTCGTTTACCGACGATAATGATATTCATGGCTATTAGTATAGGTCTCCAAATAAAACAAAGGCCACAATAAGTATGGCCTTTATTTTGAAAATCACAAAATTTCTTAACTTTTCAATAAGTTAACGTACGCTACTTTATGAGTTAGCATACACTGATAGCGAGCATCTAAGTAGCCACTACCGGCTTAGTATAAGAAATTGGCGCGTCTTCTTCTTCGTATTCAACGAATTCCCATGCATCTGTTTGTAGTTCAAGCTCACGCAATAGCTTGTTATTCAAACCATGTCCTGACTTAAAACCTACAAATTCACCCATCAGGCTATGACCCAATAGATATAAATCACCTACGGCATCTAGAATTTTGTGTTTTACGAATTCATCTTCATAGCGCAAGCCATCTTCGTTTAAAACGCGATATTCATCAACAACAATTGCGTTATTAACGCTGCCGCCTAGCGCCAGATTTTTAGAGCGCAAGAATTCGATATCTTTCATAAAACCGAAAGTGCGTGCACGACTGACTTCTTTAACAAAAGACGTCGATGAAAAGTCCAAACTGGCTTTTTGTGCGCTTTGCTTAAATGCTGGATGATCAAATTCGATTTCAAACGTAACTTTAAAGCCGTTATAAGGTACAAATGATGCAACTTTGTCGCCTTCACGTACTTCGACTTTTTTCTTAATGCGAATAAAGCGTTTAGCTTTTGACTGCTCAGCAATACCCGCAGACTGAATCAAGAAAACAAATGGACCGGCGCTTCCGTCCATAATAGGTACTTCTTGAGCACTTAATTCAACAATGGCGTTATCTATACCTAAACCTGCCATAGCAGATAATAAGTGTTCAACCGTATCAACACGCACACCATCTTGAACTAATGTCGTCGACATTGTGGTTTCACCCACATTCGTCGCTTTTGCTTGAATATCTACAATGGGATCAAGGTCAACACGTCGGAATACAATACCGTGATCGACAGGGGCTGGCTTAAGCGTCAGGTACACTTTCTCACCTGAGTGCAGACCAACTCCGGTTGCACGGATTGTATTTTTGAGCGTTCGCTGACGAATCATGTCGATTTACCAATATTGTTGATTAAAACTAACTAATTATTATTACTAACGGCTCATTATACCAACTATAGATGAGCACGCCAGTAACGATTCGTTAATCAGCTTGTCGGCGTAAGAATGCAGGTATGTCCAAATAGTCCATATCCTTCTCTTTACCGCTGTCTGCTCGAGGCGCTAGCGCTTTTGCAGCTTGATTACGAATGTGAGCAGGCTTATCTAATTCAGCATAATCCGCTACTGTTGTTGGTACTTTTTTAGCAGGTTCTACTGCCGCTGTATTATCAACAACCTTTTTAGGCTTTTCTGCCACGGCTGGCTTAACACCAAGACCGGTAGCAACAACCGTCACTTTTAGCTCATCGACTAAATCGTGATCGATAACTGTACCGATAACAACCGTCGCATGCTCAGAAGCAAACGCTTCAATTACTTGACCGACTTCAGTGAACTCACCCAAAGTAAGATCTAAGCCCGCAGTAACATTGACCAAGATGCCACGAGCACCTTGTAAATCAACGTCTTCTAATAAAGGGCTGCCAATGGCTGCTTCAGCCGCTTCGCGAGCACGATTATCACCCGTTGCTGAACCTGTGCCCATCATGGCTTGACCCATTTCAGACATTACTGTTCTCACATCGGCGAAATCGACGTTGATCATACCTGGACGCATGATCAAATCAGCAATACCTTGTACTGCACCTAGCAATACATCGTTTGCTGCGCTAAAAGCGTCCAGCAAACTGCTGTTTTTACCCAATACGCTCAAAAGCTTTTCATTCGGTATTGTAATTAAGGAATCAACGCTTTCTGCTAACTGAGCCAATCCTTGCTCAGCAATCAATGAACGTTTCTTACCTTCAAATGGAAAAGGCTTAGTCACAACCGCTACGGTTAAAATGCCTAACTCTTTTGCCACTTCTGCAACCACAGGTGCACCACCGGTTCCGGTACCGCCACCCATACCTGCTGTAATGAATATCATATCCGCGCCACTGATTGCTTCAGCGATACGTTCACGATCTTCCATTGCTGCTTGACGTCCTACTTCAGGATTCGCCCCAGCACCTAAACCTTTTGTAACAGCACCGCCTAATTGAATAACAGAACGTGCTTCTACTTTACGTAGCGCTTGCGAATCTGTATTAGCGCAAATAAATTCAACGCCTTCAACATTATTAACGACCATGTGCTGCACAGCATTACCGCCACCGCCACCTACACCGATAACTTTAATAACTGCATTTTGCTGTGGTTCATCTGCTAATTCGAACATATCCCCATCCCGTTGCTGAGACATAGCTCCTTCTCCTTTGCTGAGCTGCGCGATGCGCAAACACTATTTAATATTAAAAGTTGTTTTGAATCCAATGTTTTACGCGTGAAAAGAAGTCTAAAGGCACTTCTTCTCGGTTATTTGTTTTAATTGGGTCTTTTTGTTGCATTGCGGCGTACTGCAAAAGGCCAACAGCCGTTGCATAAATCGGATTATTAATCACATCGACTAAACCCGAAACACCAAACGGCTTTGCTAAACGAACCGGCATGTGAAAAATTTCTTCTGCCAATTCAACAACACCTTCCATCTTCGAAGTGCCCCCTGTTAAAACAATACCCGCGGCTACCAATTCCTCATAACCGCTACGACGTAATTCCGCTTGGATTAACGTTAATAATTCGTCGTATCGTGGCTCAACAACTTCTGCTAAAGCCATGCGAGATAAATCCCTTGCCGGTCGATCACCAACACTGGGAACTTTAATTGTTTCATCTTCTTTCGCGAGCTGCGTTAACGCACACGCGTATTTAATTTTAATTTCTTCTGCATGCTGAGTCGGCGTTCGCAATGCCATCGCGATATCATTTGTAACCTGATCACCCGCGATGGGAATGACCGAAGTATGACGAATTGAACCATCAGTAAAGATCGCTATATCGGTAGTGCCACCACCAATATCAACTAAGCAAACCCCTAATTCTTTTTCATCTTCGGTTAACACGGCATAACTTGATGCTAACTGTTCTAAAATAATATCATCAGTTTCTAAACCACAACGCTGAACGCAACGTTCGATATTTTGTGCCGCATTAGCCGCGCTTGTCACCATATGAACTTTGGCTTCTAAACGCACACCCGACATACCAATCGGTTCTTTAATACCTTCTTGAGTATCAATCGAATATTCTTGTGGCAAAACGTGCAAGATACGATTTTCACCGGGTAATCGAACTGCTTTTGCCGCCTCAATAACACGCTCAATATCACCAAGCGTTACTTCACGATCTTTAATCGCAACCATGCCGTGAGAGTTCATTGATTGAATGTGACTTCCGGCAATACCTGCATAAACCGAATGTATACGACAGCCTGCCATCAACTCAGCTTCTTCTACCGCACGCTGAATAGATTGCACCGTGGATTCAATATTCACCACCACACCTTTTTTCATGCCTCGACTTGGATGCGAACCTAAACCAACAATTTCAACGCCGCCATCTGCGGTCATCTCACCCACAATCGCGACAACTTTAGACGTTCCTATATCCAGTCCAACCAGCATGTTTTTCTGCGGCCCTTGACTCATGCTCTTTCTCCTAAACGGACAGCCATTTAATCGCTGCCCCTTTTCCATATCTAAGATCAACAACTGCTACTTTTTCTTGTGGCAGTATTTTAAGTAATTCAATTAAACGCTCTAAGCGCTGCTCAAGCTGCTGCCGACCTAAACGAATCATCCAGCCGTTTGCTAATTCTATTTGCCAGCTTCCTACCGTGTTCATGGTTAAACTCACCATGGCCGCATCTACAGATAATAAGCGCGACTGAAAACGCTGAAACTGTCGCATTACCTGCTCCGTTTTTTTCTTAGGACCAAATAGTCTTGGCAATCCTGTTGCATCAAAACTATTTGATAAAATCAATTCCTCACCTTGAGGATTTAGCAATGTTTTTTGATTCCACACGGCAACCGGAATGTCTTCTTTAAACTTCACTAACAGAGTATCTGGCCAAACTTTTTTTACTTGTGCACTTTTTATTAACGGCAACTGCTCAATATCCGTCTTAACTTGGCGCACATCAAGAGAAAAGAAATTTTGCTCTTTCACCCACAACAATTGCTTTGCTAATTCTTCAGCTTGCCAAAAACGAAACTCACCTTCAATCTCAACTTGCTCAACGGGCCAACCCCAGCGTACCTGCTGTAATCCCCAGCCCGATAGCACTAATAACGACACAACAAATACCGATTGCACAAACCACATAGGTATTACTGCCGCAACCCGAGCAAAAGAAAAAGGCGTTTTCTTTTTTAATCGCGTCGCCCCTTTATTCGCTATCGTTTTTGCAGACGAAGAATGTTGAGGCGAACGCTGCTTACGCTTGTCTTTATGAGACTTAGTTGCATGATCCTTCATCGAGCTAATAAGCATCTTCTAATACCTATTAAAGCGTTTGCTGTAAAATGTTAACCACTAAAGCGGGAAAAGATAACCCTCCTGCTTTAGCCGCCATCGGCACTAATGAATGATCCGTCATGCCTGGGCTAGTATTCACTTCTAGCAACCAAAAATTACCATCTTCATCTTGCATCGCATCGACTCGACCCCAACCTGTGCAGTCGACTAATTTAAAAGCTTTAAGCGACATTTTTTGTAACTCAGCTTCTGCATAATCTGGCAAACCAGAAGGTAATAAATACTGTGTATCATTGGCCTTATACTTCGCATCAAAATCATAAAAGTCATGGGTCGTTATTAATTGAATAGCCGGTAATGCTTTATCACCTAAAATAGCAACCGTAAACTCTTTGCCTTCAACATACTGCTCTGCAATAACAAGATCATCATGCTGGGATGCAAATGCATAACTATCCGCCAACCCTTCACTGCTATGTACTTTCCGCATGCCAATACTGGAACCTTCGCGTGCAGGCTTCACCATTGCTAACCCCCCTAGGGCTTGCATGATAGAATTCCAATCACTGTTTTTTTCTAAAACAAAGGCTTTCGGTGTTGCCACATTACAAGCATCCCACACTAATTTAGTGCGCCACTTATCCATTCCCAAGGCAGACGCCATTACACCACTTCCGGTATAAGGCTTATTCAATAATTCCAGCAACCCTTGCATCGTTCCATCTTCGCCACCGCGGCCATGCAATGCTATAAAGGCACGATCAAACTCTGCTTGCGATAATTGCTCAGCGGCATTTTCACCAACGTCAATTCCGAACGCATCAACACCAATTTCTAATAACGCTTTTAATACCGCGCTGCCGCTATTTAAAGATACGGGACGCTCTGCTGACGTACCGCCCATCAATACCGCCACTTTTCCTAATGCTGCTTTATCACTCGCGGAGATTTCATAATTCATTTTATTGACCACCTTTAATTGCAGTCTTTTTCATATGAACTCCATCGGCGATAATACTCGGCAACTGCTGAGTTAAGGTAATGGCTAAATTACCGACATCACCCGCACCCTGGGTCAATAACAAATCCCCTGGCTTTAATACTTTACTGAGTACTTGTGCGATATCTTCGTCGCGCTCTATAAAGACAGGATCTAATGCCCCGCGCTGACGAATACTGCGACATAAAGCGCGACCTTCTGCTCCTGCAATCGGTTTTTCACCCGCTGGATAAACATCCATTAGCAATAAAACATCGGGCTCCGATAAAACTCGTACAAAATCTTCATACAAATCACGAGTACGGCTATAACGATGTGGCTGAAATAACGCAACGAGTCGACGTTCAGGAAAGCCTTTACGAATCGCTTCTAAAGTCACTTCGACTTCGCGAGGATGATGACCATAATCATCAACTAACAAAACACTGCCTTCTTTACCTTCGGTATCCGTGCATTCAACTTCGGCACAGACCTGAAAACGACGACCCACTCCGGCAAAGTTTTCTAGCGCGTGAACAATCGATTCATCATCGACTTTTTCATCCGTAGCGACCACGATCGCCGCTAACGCATTTAGTACGTTATGCACACCCGGCATACGCATGCGTACAACTAGATCATCTTCGCTATTTGGGCGTTTAACTTTAAAGCTAGTGAATAAACCTTGCTGCTCAATATCGTAGGCTCGAAAATCTGCATCTTCACTTAAACCATAAGTAATAAAGTGACGGGCAACTTGCGGAAGAATCTCGCGGACATTATCGTCGTCAATGCACAGTACTGCCAAGCCGTAGAATGGTAAATTATGTAAAAATGCAACAAAGGTCTGTTTTAACTTATCGAAATCGCCACCATAGGTCTCCATGTGGTCAGCATCAATATTAGTTACGATGGAAGTCATTGGCTGTAAGTGTAAAAACGATGCATCACTTTCATCCGCTTCCGCAACCAAATAACGACTCGCACCTAACCGTGCATTGGTGCCCGAGCTATTTAAACGGCCACCAATAACATAAGTAGGATCCAACTTCGCTTGCGCTAATATAGACGTTACTAAGCTGGTTGTTGTCGTTTTCCCGTGGGTGCCCGCTACGGCAATACCATGTCGAAAACGCATCAATTCAGCCAGCATTTCTGCACGGCGTACAATAGGAATTCGTTTTTCCGTCGCATTTTTAATTTCAGGATTGTTTTGATCAATTGCGGTAGATACAACCACCACATCAACGTTATCCACATTCTCACTCTGATGACCTAAAAAAACTTCAGCTCCCATATTTATAAGATGCTGAGTCACCGCAGACTGACGTAAATCAGAGCCGCTAATTTTATAACCTTGATTTAACAAAACTTCGGCAATACCACACATTCCCACACCACCGATACCGATGAAGTGAATGCGTTTAATTCGACGCATCTCAGGTATCGCGTAGGCTTCTGCTGGCCCTGAAGTTAGTGAATTCTCGTTAGCCATTATTCGTTCAACCTTATTTGTTTTATTACTTGCTCTGTTACAACTTGAGTTGCATTAGCAATCGACGCGCCTTTGGCTGCGATCGACATAAATTTAATTTTTTCTGGGTTTTCGCTGTAACTTTTTAAACGCTCAGCCAGCCACTCGGCCGTTAATTCTTTTTGTTGCTTAATCTCAGCAGCGCCCGCTTTAACCAATATCTGCGCATTCGCGGTTTGATGATCATCAACAGCAAATGGAAACGGAATGAAAATCGCAGCCTTACCCGCACAAGCAATTTCAGAAACGGTTAACGCTCCTGAGCGGCATACAACGATATCTGCCCATTCATAAGCAACCGCCATGTCATCGATAAATGCCACAACGTTGGCTTTGCCTTCCAATCCTTTCTCTGCGTAACCTTGCTGAACAGCATCGATATTTTTCTTACCTACTTGATGCCAAACATTGGGTAAAGCATTCAGTAAAACCTCGTCAGCAAGGCTTTCTTTAACCATCAAAGATAAAGCACCCATCACCGCATTGTTTAAGCCGACGGCGCCCAAGCTACCGCCCACAACCAACACATTGAGCTTTTCTTTTTCTACATAATTGCTGTCACTGTCATTTTTATGCGCATTGCCCAGCGCAACAATCGTTGACCGAACGGGATTACCCGTTGTGAGCAAGCGATCTAAATTTTTACTACCTTTAAAGGTATTTGGAAAAGCCTGCATCACTACATTTGCCATCGGTTTCAATAACCGATTGGTCATACCCGGAAATGCATTTTGCTCATGAATCAATAACGGCACACCCAATAACTTAGCGGCCACGCCACCAGGTCCTGTAGCAAAACCACCTAACCCCAGCACTGCACTAGGTCGTACAATTCGCATAAATTGCACAGCTTGATAAATTGCTTTTGTAATTTTCCAAGGCGCGCCTAATAAAGCCAACTTACCTTTACCACGCAAGCCAGTCACATTGATACAGTGCAATGGATAACCTGATTTAGGCACTAAGTCTGCTTCAATACCCGCTGCGGTTCCTAACCAGTGTATGTCGTACCCTTGTTCTTTCAGCTCATCGGCAACCGCTAACGCTGGAAATACATGCCCACCCGTTCCGCCGGCCATAATCATTACCGTTTTATTTTTCATCACGGCCTCCACTTAGTTCTTCAACGTAAGCATCAAATCCTGTGACATACTCATTCGAACCGTTTGGATTAGTTTCATTATTCGCCATTCGTGCAGAAGCCGTTTTATTCTTTGAATTTGTTTTCTTGTTCGGTGTCTTTTTATTATTATTTTTTGCATTCGCATCTTTGTTATCTGCTGTTTTATCCAGCACTGCGGATTCAACTTCCACACTGACTCGATACACCAAGGCTACCATTACACAACAAATCAATAAACTACTGCCACCATAACTAAAGAAAGGAAGTGTTAAGCCCTTTGTCGGTAATAACCCTGTATTCACCCCTAGATTAATAATGATCTGCAAACCAAATAATGTCGCAATACCAAAACAAATAAAAGCACCATATAAGTTGCCAATCCTCTGCGCTTTCCAACCAATAATCATACATTGTGCTAAAAAGAAGGCCAATAAACCCAAAGCAAATAAACCACCCACTAAACCCGTTTCTTCCGACCAAATAGCAAATACAAAGTCGGTATGCGCCTCTGGCAGATAGAATAATTTCTGTACGCTTTCTCCTAACCCCGTGCCCCACAATTCTCCACGACCAAAGGCAATTAACGCTTGAGCTAGCTGATAACCCGAGCCATAAACATGATCAGGATGAAACGGCTGCCAATAAGTTGTTAAACGTGCAAGTCGATATTCCTCAGCAGTCACCACGAGATAGCCCAAAATCAAGGTCGCGACCACTAATAAAAAGAACTGACCAGCTTTAACACCGCCTAAAAATAATAAAACCAATACTGCGCCCATCAATACAACAACTGATCCAAAATCTGGTTCTAACAATAATAAGACAACGATTAAACCTAAAATAAACAGCGGCTTAATAAAGCCCGACCACTGACTTTGCACTTCCACCTGGCGACGAATTAAATAACCCGAAATATAAAGCACAACCGTTAGCTTAACGATTTCAGATGGCTGAATTTTCATAACTCCCAAGTTCAACCAACGCGCACTACCATTCACCTCATGGCCTATGCCTGGAATTAATACCGCAATCAAACCTAGGCACCCTAATAGCAGCCACAACCAATCTGTTTTTTGCCACCAAGCCAATGAAATACGACTAATCAAAAAAGCGATAAGAATACCAAGCGCAATATAAATCCCATGGCGAGTAGAGAAATACGCGGCATTGCCTGTATAGGTTTCTGCAATACTGGTAGAGGCCGACATAACCATCACCCAGCCTAATGCCATTAGCCCAAGCCATGACCAAACCAAAGCGTTCATTTTCACGGCCATTATTTGTGAAAAATCAGCGTTAGGTGCTAACGACTGCAACCAAGACAAAGGAGGCATGAGCTTTTCAGAATTTTTTACCGATGTACTGGTCGTCATACGTCCTCCTTAGTATTGATCATCTTTGTGACCAACTGCTCGAAGGCTTCACCACGCGCTATATAATTAGCAAACTGATCGAAACTGGCACACGCGGGTGAGAATAAAATAATATCTCCTGCATTGGCTAATTTCTGAGCTTGAGCCAAAGCCTGCTCCAATGTTTCTACAATATTAAGCTCACACGAAGATGCTATATCTTCTGCAATTAATTTTGCATCACGACCAAATAACAGAATTTGCTTAACACTTAAGCGACACGCATCGGCCAAAGGTTCAAAATCTTGATCTTTACCCACACCCCCGGCAATCAGAATAATATTCTTGCCATTAGGACTTGCTAACCCTTCAATGGCGGCAAGGGTTGAGCCAACATTCGTACCCTTGGAATCATTAAAATATTCAATATTATTGTGTTCAGCAATCCATGAACAACGATGAGGCAGACCTGTAAAATTAGATAATACCTGCTGTAATTGATCAGCACTTACCTTAAGCTCAGAAGGCAACGATTCAATCAAAGCAATGGCAGCCAAAGCATTCAACTGATTATGGCGGCCTTTTATTTTCAATTCAGCCACTGGAAAAATGGGCTGCTGTTCGAACATCAAATACTCTGCCTGTAGTCCCTCAACAGTCTTTATTTGAGCAATAGAATATTGGTTCTTGGCCGCCACGTTATTTTCAGCCATCTGCAAACCAAAACTTTTCTTTGGCATAGCGCTACTGACTAAAGGTTGCGTCAAAGTATCTTCGCGATTGATAACGATACTGCGACAGCCTTGAAAAATTCGGTGCTTGGCTTGGTGATAGGCCATCATTGAATCATAGCGATCCATGTGGTCTTCACTCAGATTTAATACACAAGCAACTTCAGCCGCTAAATGATGGGTGGTTTCTAACTGAAAACTAGACAACTCAACCACATAACACTGATAGTTATCGTCGTTCAATAAAACATC
>Ga0115551_1000984_pt1 | contig 18616 bp, 13 predicted proteins | sample COGITO_mtgs_1103_FD_87179 | JGI IMG/M metagenome (GOLD analysis project Ga0115551, IMG submission 87179) | Pelagic marine microbial communities from North Sea - COGITO_mtgs_110321 | ecosystem: Environmental > Aquatic > Marine > Epipelagic | place: Germany:Helgoland, sampling site Kabeltonne... | reverse complement strand
TACACGAAAACCAAGGCCGCTGATGACTAAGACTAAAAGCAAAAAACTGCTGGCGATAAGCCAATGTATGGCTAATGCACTTTTGAATACAGTAACAACTTCCCAGCCCACCAATACCGTTAATAATAAGCCAGCCCCATACAGGAATGACTTTAATCCTTTAACCGGTATGGCCTCTAAATGCATACCCGAATACTCAAACACCTCAGGTAAACGCTCACCCGACGTAATCGCTACTGGCACTTCATTAAGTATTTCCGCTTGGTTTGGAATAAAGGTTTTTCCCTGCCGAGCTTCTGCTTTAGCCGTTGAGGTATTAAGAGTCATATCGATATTTTTTCCTTCCGAGCGGCCGTCTTGTGGCTGTTTAACACTCATACGCATTTATCTCCTATCAAAGCATTCAATACACTATCAAGACGAATGTGAGGAATCGCATCCGAGTTTTGATACGACAATCCCTTGGGTGGATTCAACGCAGGAATGGTCCAATCTAAAAAAGGCTTCCATTCATCACCTTCGGGGATACGCGTAGGAATCGTGGGGTGCGTATAGCCAATGGCTGACCCATTCTCACCGATTCCTGTAATGCCTCGTTCACCACCATGATCAATTTCTTTTGACGATCGTACCGCAGCGGTGGCTTCACATATTGGATGCACACCTTCATGTTGTGCGTTTTTGTACGCTTCTTTTACCAATACAGCCAATAATTGCCGTACAGATTCATGGTCTTCTGAGACCACCTGATCAATTTTAGTCGCCGCAAAAACCACCTTATCTATTTTCGGACTGAATAACTGCAGCAACCGGTTTTGACTGCCGTAAGAAAAGCTGTCGGTAATATTCGTCAGTGCTTGGTGCATATCTTCAATATATTCTGGCCCCGCATTCAGTGCACTCACCACATCGACCAACACTAATTGGCGATCAATACGACTAAAAAAGTGTTTATAAAAAGGCTCCACCAGCTCTTTGACATAACGTTTATAGCGACGTTCACACACTTTAAAATAACTGTTATCACTCGCGGCGGCTAACTGTACTTCGGTGTAATTACGACAGTTTAATAACGGCACAAAAGAGAGAATACTGACATCGTCTACACTACCTGGAATCAAAAATCGCCCTGGCTGAATTAAACTCAAACTTTTACCGTTGTATTTACACGCATGCAGGAATTGAATAAATCGCTTATTCAATTCCTGCAATGTTTCTTCATTCACTTCCGCCAAAGGATCAAGTTGTTGCAAATCATTGAGTAGTTCACCCAGCAAGCCCGCACGAGGTTCTTTTGTGTACTGTACGCTGCATTGTGCGCACCAGCGTGAGTAACTCATGTCCCGTAAAGGCAAATCTAAAAGCCATTCACCCGGATAATCTCGGATCTCTAAGTACAGTGAAAACTGCTCACTACCAAAAGGATTTAACTTACTGACCTTTTGCGCAAGTCTCAATTCCAACAAGCATCCGCTAAGATCTTTGGTTGAATCTGGCCATTGAGGCTCTGTACCCGTCATTCCTCGGTAAGATTCTTCATAAGGAAATGGCGCGAGCGCTTTATCATCTAATGGATGAATTTTAACATTCAATAAACGCCCAGTTAATGCAGGTGAAAATCCCGGCAGGCTCGATGTTGAATGTTGCTGTAATTGATTAATCAAGCTGGTAATAAAAGTCGACTTACCACTTTGACTGAGTCCAGTGATACCGATACAGAATCGCTTATCGATCAGTTTGTCTTTCACCCTATCGATACCCGACAAACCCTCGTCGGTTAAGTCTGTGACTTTTTTATAAGCACGTTTTAAAAAATGGCGGGCCTTACTTTCTTTCTCACTCATTGCAACTCATTAGCTTATGGTTTGTTATTTATCATGAAAAAATTTTTCTATCGTGCCCAAATTTTCTTGGACAAATTCTAAAAATGCTCGCATCGAAGGCGTCGGATGCTTTCCTTTTGGATACACAACACACCAAGATCGTTTTAACGGGAATCCATCTAACGGAATAATTTTTAATTGCCCCAATTGCAATTCAGGTAAAATACCCAATTTAGGCAAAACGGCGACCCCCAAACCTGCCAGCACACCGTGCTTCACCGCATCATTCGAACCCAATGTCATAATGGGTAAAATAGGCAAACGGTTTTGCTGAGCAAATAACTCTAACGCTAATCGGCTACCTGAACCAGACTCTCGGCTTAATAAACCAGCCTCTAGAAATGCTTGTATCGATACATCTTTTTGTTGATGAATAGGATGATCACGATTAGCCACGGCCACCAGTTCATTATCTAAAAAAGGCAACGACGCGAGCGGTTTCTCTTCAGGCACAATCCCCATAATCACTAAGTGATCTAGATTGTCGTTTAGGCGTTTGATGGCCTCGGCTCGATTAACCACCCTCACATTAACATTCAATGACGGATGTAAACGGCAGAAGTCTTTTAATAAATACGGCACCACATATTGCGCTGTATTAACCGCAACAATATTTAAGTCCCCCGCTACCTGACCTTTCATTGCGGCAAGATTCGATTGCAAAAAGCGCAACTCATCAAACATTACATGAATACTCTTAGCCAAACTTTCACCCGCAGCCGTACAATAAAGTTTACGCCCTACGTATTCGAATACCGGCACATCAATAGCCGCTTCTAGCTGCCTAATTTGACTGCTGACAGCAGGCTGAGTTAACCCCAACTGCTCGCCCGCTTTCGAATAACTCGCGGTTTGGTAGACACTCAAAAATACCTGAAGCTGTCTAAAGGTTAAACGGTTCACTAATTGTTGCACGGATAAAGGCATTGATTCTTACGCTAAGCATTATGTATAAGTAATAGTTTATACATAAGCATAATAATTTCAATTTTACTTTATACCTAGTACAACTATGATTTAGGACATATTAGGCAGACCCAGAGGATTATTCATTATGCTCAAAAAGATTCTAATCGCTAACCGCGGTGAAATTGCTGTTCGCATTATTCGCGCCTGTTCTGAAATGGGCATTACCTCAGTCGCTATCTATACCGAACCCGACCGCTACGGCCTGCATGTAAAACGCGCAGATGAATCGTATTCTTTAGGCGACGATCCAATCGCAGGCTATTTAAACCCGCGCGCAATCGTCAGTCTTGCCAAGCAAACGGGCTGTGATGCTATTCACCCTGGTTATGGTTTTTTATCTGAAAATGCCGACTTTGCTAAATTATGCGAAGAGCAAGGTATTCAATTTATTGGGCCAAAATCCAGCGTAATTAATAATATGGGTGACAAAACGCAAGCCCGTGACAGCATGCGCGCCGCAGGGGTTCCCATTACTCCAGGTTCAGATGGCAACCTTAAAGATTTAGCGGAAGCGTTAGAGTTGGCCGAAACCATTGGCTATCCTGTCATGTTGAAAGCCACATCAGGCGGAGGTGGCCGAGGTATTCGTCGCTGTGATTCAGCGGCCGAATTAACCACTCAATATCCGCGTGTCATCAGCGAAGCGACCAAGGCCTTTGGCAGTGCTGAAGTCTTTTTAGAAAAATGCATTGTTAACCCTAAGCACATTGAAGTTCAAATTTTGGGCGACTCGCATGGCAACGTGGTGCATTTATACGAACGCGATTGCTCAATTCAACGCCGCAATCAAAAATTAATTGAAATTGCACCCAGCCCACAATTAACACCCGAGCAGCGTAGCTACATTGGCGATTTGGCCGTAAAAGCGGCGCAAGCCGTGAACTATGAAAATGCGGGCACTGTCGAATTTTTATTAACCGGTAATCAAGTGTATTTCATGGAAATGAATACCCGTGTGCAAGTCGAACATACCATTACCGAACAAATAACGGGGGTGGATATTGTGCGTGAGCAAATTCAAATTGCCTCCGGGATGCCTTTAACGTACCGACAAGAAGACATCCAATTCCGAGGCTTTGCATTACAGTTCCGAATTAATGCCGAAGACCCTAAAAATGATTTTCTCCCCAGCTTTGGTCGCATTAGCCACTACTACGCACCCGGTGGTCCAGGTGTTCGTGTCGATACCGCCATTTATACCGGTTATGAAATTCCGCCCTACTACGACTCTATGTGTTTAAAACTGGTGGTATGGGCTCTTAATTGGGACGACGTCATTCAACGCGGTAAGCGTGCACTTGATGATATGCGCTTACAAGGCATTACCACGACGACGGAATATTATAAGCAGATTCTAGATCATAAAGATTTTAAAGCTGCGGAATTTAATACCAGTTTTGTTCCCGATCATCCCGAGCTTTTAAAGTATTCCGAAAAAGCACGACCTGCAGAAATGGCCTTGGCGATTGCAACCGCCATCGCGGCACATACGGGTTGGTAACATTGAGTTTTTAAAAAGCGAACAGCGCTCATATAAAAAATTGAAAGGAAAATCGACATGAAAGCTACTGATAAAAAAGCCATTGAAGTCACCGAACTTGTTTTACGCGACGCACACCAATCATTAATTGCTACCCGCATGCGCACCGAAGACATGCTGCCTATTTGTTCAAAGCTCGACCAAATAGGTTACTGGTCACTCGAAGTTTGGGGCGGTGCTACCTTTGATGCGTGCGTGCGTTTTCTAAAAGAAGATCCATGGGAACGTTTACGTCAATTGCGTGAAGCATTACCCAATACCCGCTTGCAAATGTTATTACGTGGTCAGAACCTTTTAGGTTACCGCCATTACGCTGACGATGTGGTAAAAGCGTTTGTACAAAAATCAGCGGAAAACGGCATTGATGTATTTCGCATTTTCGATGCACTGAATGATGTTCGTAATTTAGAAACATCAATGAAGGCTGTGAAAAATGCGGGTAAACATGCCCAAGGGACGTTGTGCTATACCACTAGCCCAGTGCATACCCCTGAAAAATTTGTGCAGCAAGCCAAAGAACTTCGCGACATGGGTGCTGACTCTATTGTCATCAAAGACATGGCCGGTTTACTTACACCGTTTGCAACATTTGATTTAGTAAGCGCATTAAAATCTGAGATTGATTTACCCATTGTCATGCACAGCCATTCAACCGCAGGCTTAGCCCCATTATGCCAACTGAAAGCCATTGAAGCAGGTGCTGATCGTATCGATACAGCGATTTCTGCCTTTGCCGGCGGCACCAGCCACCCAGCAACAGAATCACAAGTCGCTGCATTAAAAGATTCACAGTACGACACGGGTTTAGATTTAAATCTATTAAGCGAAGTCGCTGATTATTTCCGCGAAGTACGCAAAAAATACCATCAGTTTGAGAGTGAATTCACTCGTGAAGATGTATCGGTTCAGATTAATCAAGTGCCTGGCGGCATGATGTCTAATTTGGCTAATCAACTAAAGGAACAAAATGCTTTAGACCGTATTCGCGAAGTCTTTGCTGAAATTCCACGCGTACGAGAAGACCTAGGCTTTCCGCCCTTGGTTACTCCGTCTTCTCAAATTGTCGGAACACAAGCGGTTTATAACGTATTAGGTGGCGAGCGTTACAAAACGATCACCAACGAAGTAAAACGTTATTTACAAGGCGGTTATGGTGCAGCCCCAGCACCCGTTAATAAAGAACTGCAAAAACGAGCTATTGGCAATGAAACACTTATTGAAGGTCGTCCTGCAGATTTATTAACCCCAGAGATGGATAAAATAAAAGCCGAAATCAGTGACTTAGCGACCAGCGAAGAAGATATTTTAACTTACGCCATGTTCCCAGATCTTGGCCGTGAATATTTACAGCAACGAAAAGATGGCACTTTACAGCCAGAAAAATTACAGTCTGAGCAAGCAGTGTCATTGCAAAATTCAGCAAACCAAGAAGGCCGCCCCACCGAGTTTAAAATTGATGTCCATGGTGAGACTTATGAAGTTGCTATAACGGGGGTCGGTGATGCGGGCAGTGGCAAACGTAAAATGTATTTGTCATTAGATGGTGTGCCAGAAGAAACATTATTCGAGCCATTGAATTCTTATCAGGCCGAAGGAAGTAGCCAACGTAAAAAAGCTACGGAACCTGGTCATGTAACCGCCGCGATGCCGGGCAGTGTTGTCGACGTTTTAATAAAAGAAGGCGATGTAGTGACCGTTGGTCAAGGTATTTTAGTCACAGAAGCGATGAAAATGGAAAACGAAATACAAGCCATCATTGCAGGTAAAGTGGCCCATGTTTATGTGCAAAAAGGTGATCGCGTCACTCCCGGCGAAATTTTGGTTGAAATTGTAGAAGAGGAATAACCCATGCCCGATATCGTCGTCATGTTTTTTGTTTTGGGGTTAGTTGCAGGTTTATTAAAGTCTGATTTAAAAATCCCCAAAGCGGCTTACGATACTCTCAGCCTCTTACTGATGTTAACCATTGGTTTAAAAGGAGGAATGGCTTTATACGGCTCATTAGAATGGAGATTAGCGTTTGAGCTGCTCGCCATTGCCTCTTTGGGTGCATTTATCCCATTGATTGTCATTCCAGTATTGTTAAAAGTTGCTAAAGCCGATCATGCCAATGCCGCCAGTTTGGCAGCCCACTACGGATCAGTCAGCGCAGGCACATTCGCAGTGGCCCTGGCTTATGTTGATACAATGAACTTGCCTGTCGACCCAGAGGTCACGTTATATTTGGTCATGCTCGAATTGCCAGCCATATTGGTTGCACTGGCTTATTATCGCCGACACAGTGGTCATACTGGAGCAGCACCTGATGAAAAGAAAAGTGAGTTGTGGCGAGAAACATTCACCAACCGAGGTGTTGTTTTATTAGTTGGAGGGGTGATTATTGGTTTTATGTACGGTCCCAATGAAGGTGCAGCCGTCACCGAACTGTTCACCCATGCTTTTAAAGCCGTACTTGCGTTATTTTTATTAGAAATGGGGCTAACCGCTGCTGAAACTTTATCGCCTATTCCGTGGAAGAAATGGCGCTTACTCACGTTCGCGTTGGTTGCCCCTTTCTGTTTGTCGTTTGTCGGTTTAGGCGCGGGAATCGCCCTGGGCTTATCTACCGGTTCAATCGTTGTCTTAGCCACACTGACCGCCAGTGCCTCTTATATTGCTGCGCCAGCAGCGATTAAAACAGCGATCCCTCAAGCGGATATAGGATTGGCGATGCTAATGTCGCTAGGAATCACCTTCCCGTTTAATGCAATTATAGGCATTCCACTCTACCACCAAATGGTGACTTATTTTTCTTAGGCTACGGCAATCATTCAGTAAAAAATGACGTTTGTTTAATAGGACTATTAAGCAAAGAAAAAGCCAGCTGAAACATCAGCTGGCGGTTTAAAAGAGCACTCATTATCAGCGATAACATCTTGATTTATAACAACTTGTTTTACATTCCTTATTTCTTACTAATTGTTTGAATTCTATTTTTTGGCCTTTTACTGCCCACCTTATAGTAACTATAAAAAATCCAAATACATTCAATAAAACCTATATATTTCAATAACTTACACTAATAATTCGATATTGATATTATTCTTATTTTGTTTCTCAATATTGTGCTCTTCTCTGAACGAATGTATAAAACGCTCGTTTTAATGTAATCAGTGGATTTAATCAGCCAAAAGCTGCCACTGAATAGGCGCTGATCGGTGCCGCTTGGATTCAGATTTTTACCTACAGGCGAAATCTATATGACGACGAAAGAAATCGATGTGCTACTCGTGGGTGGCGGTGTTATGAGCGCCACTCTTGGCACGCTATTAAACAAACTAGACCCTACCCTGCAGTTGACCATGGTGGAACGTTTAGACCTTGTGGCTCATGAGAGCACCGATGGCTGGAATAACGCAGGCACAGGCCATGCTGGTTACTGTGAGCTGAACTATACCCCTCGCAATGCTGACGGTGATGTAGAAGTCGAGCGCGCCTTAGCGATCAATGCAAATTTTGAGATGTCTCTGCAGCTGTGGAGTGCATTAATTGATAGTGGTGATTTACCCGCGCCAGAAAACTTTATCAATACCACGCCTCACATCAGCTTTGTTTGGGGTGAAGACAACGTTGATTTTTTGCGTAAGCGCTGGGAAAAACTATCAGCCCATCACTTATTCCAAGGTATGGAATACAGTGAAGATCACGCAGTACTCCGTCAATGGATGCCTTTGGTCATGGAAGGTCGTGACGCTGATGACAAGATTGCCGCGACGCGTATTGCCCATGGTAGTGATGTCGACTTTGGCTCTTTAACTCGTAACCTAGTGTCATCGCTAGAAAACAGTGACCAATTTGAACTGCTATTAAGTCACGAAGTCTCTGAGCTGAAGAAACGCAGCGATGGGCGTTGGAACGTTAATTTAAAAAACCGAATCACTGGCAAAAGCAAAACCATTAATGCGGGCTTTGTATTTTTAGGCGCCGGTGGTGGTGCATTGCCACTGCTGCAAAAATCAGATATTACCGAAAGCCAAGGCTACGGCGGCTTCCCTGTGTCGGGCCAATGGTTAGTCTGCCAAGACGAAGAAACCATTAAGCAACATCATGCCAAGGTGTATGGCAAAGCCGCCATTGGCGCGCCACCGATGTCAGTGCCGCATTTGGATACACGCATCATTAACGGCAAACCTGCTTTATTGTTTGGCCCATTTGCAGGGTTCACCACTAAGTTTTTAAAAGCCGGCTCTAAATTAGATTTATTCAAATCACTGCGCGGCAATAATTTACTCCCCATGATGAATGTGGGCGTGAAGAATATGGATTTAACCAAATATTTAATTAGCGAAGTGATGCAGTCTCATGAAGACCGTATGAATTCATTACGTGAATATTTTCCTCAGGCCATTTCAGAGAACTGGACCTTAGCGGACGCCGGACAACGCGTACAGATCATCAAAAAAGATGGCGCTAATGGCGGCAAGTTAGAATTTGGTACCGAGTTAGTCGCGGCAAAAGATGGCACATTAGCGGCTTTACTCGGCGCTTCACCCGGCGCCTCCGTTGCAGCACAAGCGATGATTGAAGTGATTGAACGCTGCGTGGCTGAACGTCTCAACTCAGGTTCTCAAAGTGCAGATTGGCAAGTCCGCTTAAAAGAGTGGATTCCTTCTTATGGCGAATCTCTGATTGAAAATGGCGAGTTACTTAATCGAACCCGTGAAAAAACATTACGTACTCTTGGTTTAGCCAAGGCATAACGAGCTACGACTACATCGATACAAATGCTATCGATGTAGTGATTACAAATATCCACATTAATTATAAAATACAGTCTAGGAGTGTTAGCTATGTTAATCGGAATACCTAAGGAAATTTATCCTGGGGAAAACCGCGTCGCAATAATTCCATCGGGTATCGATGCGTTATTGTCTGCGGGTTTCGACGTCGTTGTTCAAGAAGGTGCCGGTGATAACTCGCACTACAGTGATGATGACTACCGTAACTGCGGTGCCTGTATTGCTCCAAATGCACAATCTTTATATGACCAAGCAGACATCGTATTAAAAGTACGCCAACCGCTTGATGAAGAAGTATCGCTACTAAAAGAAAATAGCACGCTAGTCTGCATGCTAGATGCTTGGTTTAACTTACCCCTTATTAAGCAACTAGCACAGCGCAACGTACGCTCATTTGCGTTGGAATTTATTCCTCGTACGACACGAGCTCAAAGCATGGACGTATTAAGTTCCATGGGCGCGATCAGCGGCTACCGTTCTGTATTATCGGGTGCGATGGAATTACCACAATACTTCCCTATGTTGATGACGGCGGCGGGAACTATTCATCCTGCTAAAGTATTCATCGTCGGTGCAGGTGTTGCCGGTCTGATGGCTATTTCTACCGCACGTCGTTTAGGGGCTGTGGTTGAAGCTTATGATACGCGCGCGGAAGTACGCGAGCAGGTTGAATCGTTAGGCGCTAAGTTTGTTGAGTTTGATTTACCGCAAGAAGAAGGCGGCGCGGCAGGCGGTTACGCATCTGAAAAATCAGAAGAGTTTTATACCAAACAGCGTGAACAAATGCAGGCGAAGGTGGCTCAATCTGATTTAGTCATCACCACCGCTGCTATTCCTGGAAAAATGTCTCCACGTTTAATCACCAAAGACATGCTGCATTATATGAAAAAAGGGTCGGTTATTGTCGATCTTGCAGCTGAGCGTGGCGGTAATGTTGAAGGCACAATTGCTGGCCATAAAGCCTATGTTGATGGCGTTACTATTATTGGCTATACCGATCATCCTGGTCGTGTGCCCGTACACGCTTCACAGCTGTTGACCAAAAACATCACGACCTTCTTGTTGAATATGGCAGGCGAAGGCCAGCTAAATATCGATATGGAAGACGACATTGTCGCTGCGACATTAATAACCGAAGCCGGTGAAATTAAACACGAAGGCTTAAAAGCTCAAGCCGAGAAGGAATAAAAATCATGGAAATGTTTATCATGTCCTTAACCATTTTTGTACTCGCGATTTTCGTTGGTGTAGAAGTGATTAACAAAGTTCCACCGACATTACATACCCCACTCATGAGTGGCACGAATGCCATCTCTGGCATTGTTGTGGTCGGCGCCATTTTAAGTTCTGGCGGTTCTGATCACACAACGGTTCTATCAACGGTACTTGGCGTTATTGCCATAGCACTTGCAACCATCAATATTGTGGCGGGTTACATGGTAACCGACCGCATGTTGAACATGTTTAAAAGAAAATAAGGTAACAGACTAATGGACGTATTAATTAATCTAGGTTACCTAGTGGCCGCAGTATTATTTATCCTGGGCGTAAAAGGGTTAACTTCTCCGAAAACAGCAGTACGTGGCAATAGAATGTCTGCTTCTGCTATGTTGATTGCTGTTATTGCTGCCTTACTAGACAGTAACGTAATCACTTATGAATACATTCTTTTAGGTGTATTGATTGGTGGCGCTATCGGTGCTTTCATCGCTAAAAAAGTCGCCATGACCGACATGCCAGAAATGGTAGCAACCCTAAACGGTATTGGTGGTGGTGCTTCTTTATTAGTGGCAGCGGCGAACTATTTAGAAAGCCAGAAGCTTGCTGAAATGGGCAAGTTTGCAGTGACCTATGATTGGTCTGTTGCCGTTATTCTTTCTATTTTAATCGGTGCAGTAACCCTAACAGGGTCTTTCGTTGCCGTGGGTAAATTGAAAGGTAAGATCGGCGATTCAAATAAAGTAAAACTGTACAAAGCCATTGTTAAAATATGCTTCTTAACCTTGATTGCTGGCGCAGTATATTTCTCTGCTTACAGCCAACTAAATTCTGATTTGTTGATTCTTGGTTTGATCCTTGTATGTTTGATTTTAGGTGTGTGCTTGGTAATGCCAATTGGTGGCGCTGATATGCCTGTTGTTGTTTCTCTTTTGAACTCTTACTCTGGTTTAGCCGGCGCTGCTGCTGGTTTTGTACTAGGCAACAACGGTCTGATTATTGTTGGCTCTTTGGTCGGTGCTTCCGGCATTATCTTAACCAGCATCATGTGTAAAGCAATGAACCGCTCTCTAACCAATGTATTATTTGGGGGTTCTATGTCCACTCAAAGCGGCGTGACTAAATCTGAAAATGATGCATTTTACGAAGGCAAAGTTAAGTTCTCGAACGCTGATGAACTGGCCATGCTTTTAGACAGTGCGCAGAAAGTTGTTTTTGTTCCAGGTTATGGTTTGGCGGTAGCACAAGCGCAGCACGCGACTCGTGAACTGGCGAATATGCTTGAAAAGAACGGCACTGAAGTTAAATACGCGATTCACCCAGTAGCCGGTCGTATGCCTGGCCACATGAACGTATTACTTGCTGAAGCAGAAGTACCATACGATCAGTTGGTTGACATGGATACCATTAACCCCGAGTTCTCTCAGACGGATGTTGCCATCGTATTGGGTGCTAACGACGTTGTTAACCCAGGTGCTGCACAAGATCCTAACTCGCCGATTTTTGGCATGCCGATTCTTAACGTACACAACGCAAAAACGGTTGTTGTGGTTAAGCGTGGTTTGTCTCCAGGTTTTGCTGGAATTCCAAACGAGTTATTTATTCGTGATAACGCGTTAATGGTCACTGGCGATGCGAAGAAAGTATTGCAAGATACGATTGGTGCGTTGAAAGATCTTTAAGTAAAGGCGCCTGATTTTTTATAAATCACGCGCAATAAAAAACCCCGAATTCTGAAATAAGAATGCGGGGTTTTTTTATGCTTAACGAAAACAATAAAGCACGGCGCAAGGACTACACAATACCCTGAGCGATCACTTCACCCAACTGCCATAAACGCCATTCACCGGGCTCATAAACCTCCCACGCTTCATCCGACGTCAGTGGTTGCGTTGCGATAATACTGACGACATCGTTATGGGTCGTTTCTGCTGAGAAATCAATCGTCACATCAGCGTCGGTTAAACAAGCAGGACCAAACGGTGCACGACGCGTAATACACGCCAATTTAGTACTGCAAAACGTAAATAACCAATCACCATTACTTAACAAGCAATTAAAGACGCCCTGCTCATTATAATCTTTTGCCAGCACCACAAGGCAATCTGCCAGCTGGTTTAACATCGCATCGCGGGGAAGATTTTGACGAACTTGATTCATTAAATCACAAAAAATATTTTCGCTGTCCGTATCACCAATCGGCTCATACATTCCCACGCGGCTGACAAAATCATTGATCTGCCCATTGTGAGCAAAGACCCAGTTGCGCCCCCATAACTCACGAATAAAAGGATGGGTATTGGCAAGGCAAACCTCTCCAACATTGGCTTGGCGAATGTGACATAGCGCAGTTTTACTTTTTATCGGATGACGCTGCACCATATCGGCAATTTTTGAATCTGCGCTGGGGCTGGATTCATGAAAACTGCGTATGCCCTTCCCTTCATAAAAAGCGACACCCCAGCCATCACTGTGCGGGCCGGTATTACCTCCACGTTGAGTTAAACCCGTGAAGCTAAAACATAAATCGGTGGGGGTATTGGCACTCATGCCAAGTAATTCACACATGATGGATCCTAATAATTAAATAAACGACCGCTAAAGACAGGGCTTTTGTTTAAAATAGGGCTTGCGCCAAAGACAATTAGAACTGTGGGTCAGCAGAAAATTGTTGCATCGCATAAGCCACACGTTCAGAAGCTTTTGGGTATTGAGCAGGAATAGCAATTGGAATAGCTTCAATATTTTGCAAACGAGGAAGTAAGCCTGCGCCATTCGCTATTTGTATAGCCAACCCCGGGCGCGCATTAAGTTCTAATACCATCGGGCCTTCTTCTTTGTCTAATACCATGTCTGTGCCCATGTAGCCCAAACCCGTCATTTCCCAAGCACTTGAGGCCAAGATGAGTAAGTTCTCCCAATTAGGAACCACTAAATCATTCAGTGTTTTGCCTGTATCGGGATGATGCGTAACAGGATGGTCAAATTGAACAGCTCTCACTGCTCGACCTGTTCCCATGTCCAACCCCACTCCAACAGCACCTTGATGCAAGTTGGCTTTTCCATCGGATGCTGACGTTGAACATCGCATCATCGCCATCACGGGATAGCCTTTAAATACGATCACTCGAATGTCTGGCACCCCCTCATAACTAAATCCATCAAAAGCGACATCATCAAATTTGATCAGGTTTTCAACCACGGCCACATCGTTCTTGCCGCCCAGAGAAAACAAACCCGCTAACGCATTACTGATGTGACGCTCTACGCCTTCTTCATTAATGACTTGTCCAGAAGGCTTAATATACTCACCATTGGCATGAGAAATAACGACCAAGATACCTTTACCACCGGAACCTCGAGCGGGCTTAATCACAAAACCTGGCCAGTGTTTCACCATCTCATGAATGCGCTTAACTTCAGCTTGCTGAGCGATTACACCGATCAACTTAGGCACTGTGGCTCCATGTGCTTGAGCAATGATCTTTGTTTTGAGCTTATCGTCGACCAAGGGGTATTTCGAACGGTCGTTATAGCGCCCAATATAAGCGCCATTACGTTTATTCATTCCCATCACACCTTTGGCGTGCAATTTTTTGGGAGAAGCAAATATCGAGAATACAGAAAACATAGCTTAGTTTTCCGCAAGTGATTTAAATCTTTTTAGCTCTAACAAGCGATAGCCTGTGTAGTTACCTAATAATAGGATAGCCGCTAAAACGATGAACTGAGAGCCAATAAAATTGAAGGTCGCATGCTGAACATAAGGATTGGTCATGGCTAAATAAATCAAAACTGCGGTAAACAATGAACCACCGCCTTGCATAAAGACTTCTTTTGCCCCTTCTTCTTCCCATAGAATCGACATACGCTCAATCGTCCACGACAAGATGATCATAGGAAAGAAGGTAATGGTTAACCCTTGAGTTAAACCGATATTGAACGACACAATGGTAAAGACCGATATTATTAAAATAACCGAGATTATTACCGCCGATATTCGCGATACCAACAGTAAATTGAGCTTAGATAAATACCCGCGAATCACCAATCCCGTTCCTACGATCAACAAAAAACCAATAATACCCGGCAGTAATTGCGTTTGCACAAAAGCGACTGCAATCAATACTGGCATAAAAGTGCCCGAAGTTTTCAAACCGATGAGTACACGCAAAAACACCACAATTAATGCCCCAATAGGAATTAACATAATGGTTTTAAACATCGCCTGTTCTTCTAATGGCAAACTGTGAATTGAGAAGTTTAATAAATGGTCGGCGATCGCTTTTTTCTTCGTTGCCGTTGTGGGTGTAATGTCTTGAGAAATCATTGAGTAAAATACCTTACTGCTCTTACCCCCAATTACATCCAGTAATGATACATTTGATTCATCCCAAATAAGAACATTCCTCTGCACCCGCTGCTCATTACTCTCAGGATTAAATAACTGCCACGCTTTACCGTCCCATACTTCGATCATTGGAATAATAGATTGACGACGACGTCCGTCTTCAAGCTCCACAACACCGACTGTTTTATTATAAATATTAGATATTGCGAGTAACTTAGAAATGGCTTCTACTTTACTAAAATCATATAGCATTAAGGATGCGTTTTGGTTATCCAGATCGTTCAGCTGCTTAATGAGTTCTCGTGCAAATGTCACATTATCGGCTGAGCGTGCGCTGGCCTGAGCAATAATTGCTTCCACCGCCGCTTGCTGTGGAGCGCTGAATGTGGGGGCAATTAAATCGCTTTTAACAGGTGGAATAGTAGAAACTTTGGCTTGTGGATCAATCAAAAACTGGGTTTTATAATAAATCGTTTGTGCGCCCTTCGCTTGACGAATAGACCATTCTGCACGGCGGCCCGTATCGGTATTAATATATGATAGACCGTAACCTGAAGAAGATGCACTGTCATCCACCAAGGTAAATCCTGCTTGTGTGTGAGGTACGGCAAAAGAAACTTTAGCGGGGCCTCCCGAAGCAATAAACTCAATACGCGCTTCAATATCCCAAACTTGTCTTGATTCACCCGGAGTCCATGGCACACCATAATCCTGATGACGCATAATACTTAACGTAATCCCGACGATGACAAGCATGGAGATAAGAAAATAAAATGGCACTCTAGACGTCATAACGTTCCCTTAGATCAATCTAAGTTAATTTTTTATATTGTTTTTTTAAGGTTTTTTAGGTGCTTTTGACTCGATAAAATCTCGACTCACATCCACGAGTGCAACATCTTGGATAAATTCTCGTCCCAATAAAATGGGGTAATCCATCTGCGTTCGATCGGTAAGCGTGAACTGTGCTTTCTCATGAATTCTACCAATTTTTACCCACAGCTCAACAACCGAACGCCGTTCTAATTCATCAGCACTGGATTGACGAATTTTCACATGCCGAGCAATCGGAGCCTCTACCCACTTACGGTTTTCAGGGGCTGTCTCTTCATCTGACACATGGAATTTAACCCATTTTTTGCCATCACGCTCAAATTTTTGTATATCAATCGCATTAATTGAAGATGTTGTGGCCCCAGTATCAACCCGAGCAACAAAAGCACTCTTTACAACATCAATATAAACTTTTTCTAATGACCCTAATGTGACCATGCCTGTGCGAGCTTGCGGTTCAAGATCGGCCACAACAACATTCGAAGATGCCTTTGGATTGGGTTTCATATTGGTCAGCGTTTTAACCGAAGCACCATCCACATGACTCTTTTTGAGTAATGCCACGTCTCTACTGAGCTGGACCATTTTAGATTCTAAGCCATCGATATAATTAGTTTGCTTACTTAAGTTGGCGTCTAATCCTTCAAGTCGACGGGTAATATTCTGTTCACTGTTATTCACCGCCTCAAGAGTCTTATTTAAAGATTTCTCTGGGCTCATGAAGGCACAGCCAGAAAGAAAGACCAATACAGCAATAATTATTGTATTTTTAAACATGTTAACGACGATAACCTTAGTAAATAATGACGGTATAAATTTAGATGAATCTCGATATCGTACTGAGATTCGTTGTCATAAAGACGGCTATCTTAAGGGATTTCTATTCTGGAGGGAACTGCACAGTAGCCATCTCTGACGTAACGGAGCAACAACAGCCTAATCTCCCTCATAATCGTGGTGCAATAAAAAAGGCCTGACTTTAATATTTATCAAAGCCAAGCCTTTAAACGGAATGCAGATGTTACGCCTTCGGTTCTATCTTATAAAAGAGACTGAATAAAACAGGGACCGCAATCATGGTTAAAACCGTGGCAAAGGTTAAGCCACCCATAATAGTCACCGCCATATCCGCGAAGAAAGCGTCTGTTAACAAAGGCGCCATGCCCAAGATCGTTGTTATCGCCGCTAAAGAGACCGGACGTAAACGACTTAAGCTCGCTTCCACAATCGCTTCAAACTTATCCATGCCAGTTTCAATTTGAATATCTATTTCTTCAAGCAAGACGATCGCATTCTTAATTAACATACCAAACAAGCTTAAAAAGCCCAGCAAAGACATGAAACCAAAAGGTAAGTCGGCAATTAAGAGGCCTGCAACTACACCACAGACAGCCATAGGAACAATAAGCCAAATAATTAACGGCTCACGTACCGTACCGAATAAGAAAATGGTAATTAAGATCATCACCAAGAAGCCTAACGGCAATCCTCCGCCCAATGCCTTTTGTGCCTTAGCAGCACTTTCAAATTCGCCGCCCCACTCAATTCGGTAGCCATCAGGTAATTCAATCGCTTCGATTTGTGGTCGAAGACGACTTAACGCCGACCCTGCCGTATCATTATTGCCCGGCTCAGCATACACACTGATTGTACGAATTCGATCTCGACGATAAATCAATGCCCCTTCTGATTCTATTTGCATTTTAGGACTGATCTGGCGCACCGGCACATAACTACGTTGGTACTGACTCCAGACCAGCGCATCCTGCAACTGCTTTAACTCATCCGTTTCTTCCGCTGTTTCATGAGGGGTTTTGGCTTTCGCAATAATATCGTAGCTATAATCCCCATCACGTAACTTGCCAAGTTTCAGCCCATTGCTTGAAAACTGAACCGCATCAGAGAAATCAGCCCGCGTGACACCCGCAACACCTGCAGCATATTCATCATATTGAGGAACAAGAATCAGCTCTTTTTGACGCCAGTTATGACGAATATCTTTAACCTGCCCGTCTTGCTCAAAGATGGCCTCTGCTTCTTCCGCTAATTTGCGTAAAACCGTTTGGTCAGGGCCAATAAAGCGTGCTTCTAATTTAGCGCCAACACCTGGACCAAAAATAACTCGAGTATTATAAATTCGCGCATCAGGATCATTTTCTTGCAACTGAAGAGTCAATTTATCAATCAGCTCAGGAATTTGATCTCGTTCTTTGGTGCGAATAATCATCACTCCATAGCTCTCATTCGATTGCTCTGGAGAATACGTTAGCGTGTAACGCGTTGCCCCTTTACCCACAAACGTAGTGACGGCTTCTACCTCTTCGTAACTTTGAGCAAATGCCTCGGCTTTCTTCATGTACTCTGCGGTCTCACGAATATCACGAGATTGAGGGCCCCAATAATTCACGTAATAAATAGGAGTATTCGAGGCCGGGAAAAAGCCTTGTTTCACTAGGCCAAAACTCATGTAACTAACAACCGTTACCGCCACTAATATAAAAACCGTTTTTCCGCGATTACGTAATGCGGTTAATAAAAACCGTTTGTATAGATTATGTAGAGAGCTATTAAAGCTTTCATCATTGCCTTTCTTTCCAACCTTAAAGAAATAAGAACCAAATAATGGCGCAACCGTAATGGCCAATACCCAAGACAAAAAGAGCGATATTAAAATAACCGCAAACAATGAAAATAGAAATTCTCCGGTCGCATCACTTGATAAGCCAACACCAGAAAATGCTGCAATACCAATCGCCGTCGCGCCTAATAGTGGCCACTGAGTTTGCTTTACAACATAGCTAGACGCGTCTAAAGCGTTATAGCCTTTTTGCATACGCAGCATCATGCCCTCTGCGACTACAATCGCATTATCCACGAGCATCCCCATCGCAATAACCAAAGCACCTAAAGAAATGCGCTGTAGGTTGAGCCCATAAAGCCACATAACTAAAATAGTGCCCAGAACAGTCAGTAACAAAACAGAGCCTACGACGATGCCGGCACGCCAGCCCATAAAAATACAGAGAGTCGCAATCACCACTGC
>Ga0115551_1000967_pt1 | contig 18771 bp, 14 predicted proteins | sample COGITO_mtgs_1103_FD_87179 | JGI IMG/M metagenome (GOLD analysis project Ga0115551, IMG submission 87179) | Pelagic marine microbial communities from North Sea - COGITO_mtgs_110321 | ecosystem: Environmental > Aquatic > Marine > Epipelagic | place: Germany:Helgoland, sampling site Kabeltonne... | reverse complement strand
TCACGCCTGGTCAGGCTCTGGTGTTATACGACGGAGACGAGTGCGTTGGAGGAGGGGTCGTGCTGTATCCCGGTCGCACCGAGCTGGAATTGCGTGGTTTCGGGGCGACGACGCCGCACAACCAGTAGCATAGCAGGTTTTAAGGCTGTTCTCAAACGGGGTGGACTACGCTCGGCTCTTCTTCTTCGCGTGCGCCATCATGGCGAGAAAACCGGCGAACTTGACGATGAACCGTCGCCTCCGCCCCTCCGCGTGGACGTGCTCATGCCTGTGCGGCGTCCGGTGGATGGTCTTGTGGAGGCCGCTCTTCAACTTCGAGAGCGTGCTCCGGCGGTGCCGCGCCAACCCGTGGTGGCCCGCCTTGACCGCATTCTCGCCGCTGCACCCGCCCCATGACTCCTCCCTCTCGCGAGTGCCGCTGCGGATTCGCGCGAAAACACTGCGCAGTGGACTACCCTTTCCCGTCGAGACACCGCCTTTAGTGCCGAGCGCCCGCCAACGAGAGTCGCGCACCTCCCCGCGAGGCGGCGATTGATGAGCCGCCTCTTCGCCCCGTCCCAGCGGGCCCCGAGCAGCCGCCTCGAGGTTTCGGAAGTAAGGCAGCAGACCCTTGCACGCACCCAGCGAGACCACCGCCGCGGGAACGCCGCTGTCCTCGTGGTACACCGAGACGAGCTCGGCGGCGGTCGAGCATCGCCCGCCAAAGTCCTTCGCGGTTGGGTTGGAGCTCGAGTGCACCGACGCGGTGGGAGACGGAGGCGGCGAATACGAGCCGCGCGGTCCAAACTCGCCGGCATCGACCGGGACGGTGTCACGACCCGAGTTGAAAGTATTCCGGTCGAACGCAGACGGAACGACGTTCCTGATCCGCTGCCCGGAGAATATGCGGCGCACGCGGAACCCCCCGCCGCCCGCGGTGATTAGCGAGTCGGCGCCGCCGCCAGCCCTGCCTGTGGCGTCGCGCGTGACTCCGTAGAACGCGCCGTTCCTCTCCCATCTGCGCCGGACGAAGAGATAATCCCGAGGGGAGAGTGGCATCGGGAACTTCATGCGCCAGAACGCCAGCTCGCATCCGTGTCCGGGAGACTCCGGTCCCGGGTCGGTCGAGGCGAGGCGCTCGGCGAAGATCAGCGTCGGGTCCCACGCGCCGCGGATCGCGTCGCTCATCTGCGCGCGGGCGAGCTGCTCCGCGGTGACGCCCTCCATGACAGCCTCGATCCTGAACTGCGCGAGACCCCCGCGCCCGTCGCCGTCCACCGTCCCCGGAGCCGGTCCGTTCCGGCGCAGCATCCGATACGTCGTGCCGTTCCCCGTGCTCCCGCGGTGGATCACCGTCCAGTTGTCGTCTTCCCCCGCCGGCCGACGGACACCGCGCGAATCGATCGCCCGCTCGCCCCTCGGACTCGGCGCACCGTTCATTCCCGAAACCGCATCGTCCGTTTCTCCGTCATCCGCCGTGTTCACCTCCTCCGCCGCCTCCAACTCGGTTGGCCAGCGCGCGAGCTCAGCAAGGAAACTCTCCTCGTCCTTGTGCGTGACGAGAGCCTCGAGCGCGGGGTGGAGCGGGGGCGTGCTTTGACTCGCCTCGGCGCTGCGCTCGTCCTCGCGCTCGTCCACCTGCCCGACGAGTCTAGCCACGACATCCGCCGCGCGTGGTTCGAGCGCGACGTCCGCGAGGAAGATCGTGAGGGTCCTGAGGAGCGTCAACGCGCCGCGTTGCGGGTTGAGCGTGACGAGGATTGCGACGATTAAGATCGCCGCCTGGACCGCCTCCGGGACGCACTCCGGTGCCGGCTGCGAAGAGGGAGGGAGAAGACGAATAGAGGGGGTGTCAGCGGGGAAGTGGCAATCTTTCGTGAGGCGCCCGGGGCGGAAAAGGCGCGGGATCCGCACGCGCGCGGGGTGAAAAGCGTCGGGTGGCACGCACCGTCAGCAGCCAGCCGGGTTCCACGTGTGCACCGATCTCCGAGAGGGGCTTCCCCGCGCACAGACGCTCCCAGTGACCCCAATTCGTCAGAGACACGTGGTATATCGCGAGAATCAGCACCGTGTCGACCACGATTCGAGCGGCGCCGGGGTGAACTCGCATCGTGTCTCTTCTTCTTCGTTGCGCGCTTGTTGGAGGAAAAAAGCGCGAAGAAGAGTGGGAGTGCCCCTGGGCCACGGAATCCTGATTGGGTCTTCGAGATCCCCGGCTCTTGTGAGTGCTTCCGTTACCGCGGGAACCTTGAATTACGAGTTACTAACCGCCGGTCTGACGTGATAACGAACTTCTCCGAGGAACAACCCACAACCTAAAACATTCGCGCGTCTGCGAGCCGTCTGCGAGCCGTCCGCGATTTGTCTCAGTGCTAGTCTAAAAATTCCTCATACCGGGGGCGCGCTTCGATCCGATGTTGTCCAGGTGCCGGGCGACCTTGGGCCGCAAGGCGGCGGGTCTGCTCTCGTGGCGGCGAGAGCATCCCTCGCTCCATCGAGCGGCGCTCCTCAAGCAGGGACACCTCGGAGTAGGGTGGACGCAGGTGCGGATTCAGCTCAGTATTTCCCAGCAAGAGTTAATTGGGATTGGGCACCTTCTCCTCCGGGGCCGCCGCGCGAACCCGAGCTTTTCTGACCACTCGCCGCATCGCCGTTTTCGACAGGATTTCTCCACCGAGATATCTGGGCCGCTGGGGGGTAGCGACGAGGAGGCTAAGCTTCGAGCGCTGAGGATGCGCTCGCTGGCGCCGAAGCCATCCGGGAGGGACTACGCCCAGCATCTGCGGCAGATCGAGCGCGAGGAAGCCCCGTCGAAGCACGACGTCTTCGTGAACAGGATCCTGCCCGGCCTGCGGTACTTCTTCCAGAACCACCACCACCTCAACATCAGCAAAACCTACGTGATACCGGACGACGACCCAGGCGTTCCAACGGCCATCCGGGGCTTCAACCTCGGGAAGAGGGTGGACAACATACGGACGCGCGGCGACTTTGTGCGCAACAACGCCGAGTACCTGGAGATGCTGCAGAGCGTGGGAGGCGAGACGGAGGCGGAGAGGTTCGTGTGGAGATCGAAGGACTGGATATTTACTCACCAGATCATGGCCACCCTGCGGTTCTTCAAGCGCAGGCACGGCCACCTGCTGGTCCCGAGGCACTACGTGTGCCCGCCGGACCCGGAGCTCGCGCGGTTCAACTGGGGCTTCACCCTCGGGTCAGTGGTGCACGACATACGGGACAAAAACAAAGGGTTCTACCTCGATCAGGAGCCCGAGCGCGCCAGGGCACTGGCGGAGATCGATTTCCCGTGGGAGCACAAGTCGGCGCACACGTGGCAAATCAGGGACGTGCCCGCGCTGGCGTGGTTCAAGCGGGAACACGGGCACCTCGCGGTGCCGCCGGATTACGCGTGCCCGACGGGGAGAGGGGCGTTGGTGAGCGGCCTGCCGAAGATTGCGCTAGGTATGCACCTCGGCAGGTACGCAGATCGCATTCGTCGGCGGGGCAGTACGTCGCCGCGGGACGAGCTCAAGGTGAAGCAGCTCAACGATATGGGCTTCGCCTGGAGCCTGCCGGATCACTTCGTCAGGAGGACGCTCGCGCCGGTCGTCACCTATTACGTGGCAAAGTACGGACACCTTTCGCCGCCGCCGTCGTACACGGTACCGTGGGGGATAAAGGACGTGCCGAGGTGGGCGTGGGGAATGAATCTGCACGACAGGATATACTCCCTCAGGAAGAGCTCGGGGAACAGGTGGGCGGGGGAGAACGGCTCGAGGGAGGAGCGCCAGGCGCGGGTGGCACTGATCGAGTTGACGGTGCGACTCGCGAGGGACAAACACAACGATGAGGTGCTCGACGGCGAGGATGACGATATGCCGTCGTGGGAGGAAAAGTGTGAACCAGCGCTCGAGTTCTTGCGGAAGAGAGCGTCGAAAGAGGTCGCCGGGCGAGGCAGGACTAGCAATCATAAATCAACGGCGAGCACCGCCAAATAGGATTTGATGTTCAAGTCAGTTTCTGAAAGCTGAGATGTCGTCTCTATCCTGATCCACCCAGCCCCAGGCGATGATGGATATGCGTCCGGCGTTTTGTATCCCGCCCCCTTTGCGAAGCTCCTCGGGCACTTGAGGGATTCCGTGTCTCCATTCGCAGTTGACGTCGTGCCCAAACGTGTACGCGGAGCCGTTCCCCTGAGGGAAAAAAACAGTCGTGCCCGTCTTAGCGTGCTCAAAGGCTGCGTCCCGACAAGCCCCAAAGGATACAGCGACGGTGCAATTCTGCGTCTTAGCCTTGTCGGGCTTGACCGCCGCGGCATCGTGGTGATAGGGCTTCCATTCCTCCGCGTCCCGGTACCAGTTCAAGCGCGTTGCCTTCACGTCCATCGAGAAATATTTGGATATGCGATCCACGACAGCCATGAAGATGGGCGACTCCTGCTTCCACTTGCCGTGACGATCCCTGTCGTTGGCGATAAAATGCGAGTCCTCGTGCCAGGGCACCCACATGTCCGGCGAGCCCGCCGCCTTGACCTCCTGCATCAGCTTCTCGTAAACGGAGGCATCCTCCTCTTGGCAGAAAAAGTTAGGGACGTACACGACTGCACGTCCGTGGAGCGTCTTGCCCAGCGTCTCCTTGGAGGCGTCGCCGACGACCACCTTCAGCCCAGGGGGTGCATGGCTCGGCTCAAAGTCTCGGGTGTTGCGACCCTTCTTCCCTCTCTGGGGCTTCGGCCTCTGCTGCCCCTGCTCCTGCTTACCCTTCGCGCGGGGCCCGGGGAGCGGACGTTCGATCGCGGGCTGCTGCCGCTCGTCCTTACTCTCGCCGTCCTTCAGGCCGCGGGGGGCGCCCTTATTCCTTCTACGCCGACGATTGACGTTCAGGTCATCTCGGAGGTCACGTTGTTGAGGGACGTTGCTGACGACCATGGTCCTCTGGAAGTGACGAACCGCCTGCTCTGACCTTTTTCAAATAGCGTGTGAAATGCCGACCACCCCATCAGACGGCTTCGCCCGCACCTGATGCCGGCTACGGGGTTTCGCACCATGCTGGGACTTTGCCGTCGAGTTGTCTCATCGTGCGGAGCGGCGGCACGACCACCCCAAGCGAGGGGCGAGTTCCAGCGCGCTGCGATAGTCGCACGCGCTGGCGCACATCGGTTGAGCTCGCCCTCCGGACTCCCCTTCACGCTTCGAACGCAGCGGTTCGGTGAAGGGCTCACAGGACGTGGTGACGGGCTCCGGCTCGTGCGCTCGTACGGAAAGGGCGAATACGATGACGAATACTGGGACGAAGATGACGAAGACGACGAGTCGTGGGTCAGTGCCCGCGCCAAATACCTCATCCCATCCGGCGTCTGCAACGTACTCCCCTGACATCCCTTCCCCACTCTCGCCCGCCGCTCCGCAGTACGATGACGACGAGGAGTTCGATGAAACGCCGCAGGATGTTAAAGGCCCAAAAGACGTGCAGACGTTACGAGGCATCTCCGGGCCTCGGGTCGCGGACACCCTGCCGATGCCCGAGCCAGGGGAGTGCGCGGACCCGCCTCGCCGGGTGACCAAGGACGACGTCACCATAGCGTTCGCCAGGAGCGGCGGTGCGGGCGGGCAGAACGTCAACAAGGTCAACACGAAGGTGGACATGCGGCTGCAATTAGAGCGCGCCTCGGACTGGCTGCATCCGTGGGTGACTCGGCGGCTGATGGTGCTGGAGAAGAACAGGGTGAACAAGGACGGCGAGCTGGTGATCCAGTCGAGCAGGTTCCGCACGCAATCGCAGAACGTGGACGACGCGCTGGAGAAGATGCAGGCGTGCCTGAACCGCGCGTCAAAGCTTCCGCAACACAAGTCGAACAAGACTGCGAAGAAGAAGCTGGTGAAACAGGCGGAGAAGGCCAACAAGGTGAGGCTGGAGAACAAGAAGCGAGGGTCCGACAAGAAGAAACTGCGAAACAAGAAGAGTATCGAGTGGGATTGAGTTGAGTGAGCTTCCGTTAGTTACGTTGTCGCTGACCCAACGCATGCATACTACCCGCGAAGCAATCAGTCGAGGCCCTCCACAGTCACCGTCACCCCGCTGCCGTACTCCACAACCTCCGTGTCCACGGCGCCAACCACCTTTTCCTCTTCCTCCTCCTCTTGCTTGTCCAGTCCGAGTTTCTGTCGCATCTCCTCACGGCGCTCCTTCCTTTCCTGGAGCCTCTCCTTCCGCGCCTTTTCCTCAGCCTGCTTGATTGCAAACTTCCTACGCTGTGTCTTACGTTTGCTGTACCCGGTTACCCATTCCCTGTCGGCCGGACGGATGCGAGAGGTGAGGGTATTATACTCGTAACCAAACACGAATCATGATCATGGGGAAAAAAGAGGGCGCTCAGCCTGGGAGGGTTAAAGGCGGGGATGGGCTTTGACTCACTTGCGAACCTTGTCGTCGAAGACCGCTTCACCCCCTCGTTTCGTCTTATCCTGTCCGCACTCCTGTGAGGATTGGCAAGGGCGAGGTGCGAGGTAAGCAAACGCTCGTCGAGTTTAGCGGAAAAAGCGGCGGTTGTGCGGCGGTGCTCACCATTTTACCCAGTGGTCTCCCTCCTCTGCCCTTAACCCCCTTCCCTTCCTTGCCAAAGGCACCCTTGGTCGTGCCGAAGGGTGCCTTTTTGCCCGATGACTTCTTTTCCGGTGTCTTTCCCATGTCCGCACCTTCGTTGGCGCCAGTCAGAGTGTCGGCGCGTCACATTCAATTTTCACTGACGTGCACCAGTTTGACGAGAAAACCAAAACTATTTTTCCTCAGAGAGTCGACCGCCAGACAGAGGACGCCGCACACGCTCTTCGTGGCACGTGCGAGCGGCTTCTGAGGCTAGGTCACGCCAACAACCCGCGTGGACCCATCTCGACCTCCGAGGTTGAGAAACCCAAGGTAGATTGTGCAACTGGGCTCGGATCTCTCTGGACGAACGGGTCTTGTAGATCTGAGGAGACACCCATCTCTCCTCACCTCCCAAGCGAGGGGACGAGGTTGGAAGCGACGCGTCAATTCGACGGGACGCTGGATGGAGACGCGGTCTTCGAAGCGTGCGCATGCGGATGTCGACAAGGATCCGGAACTGAGTGAACTTCAGAGGGCGGTGAAGCGGCTGAACACGGGAGGCGTCCGTGGCACTTCGAGCGGAAATGGGCTCACGGCCGGGTTCGTCGGTTCTTCTGGAGGGGTCGGGGGGGTTGGCATCGCGCCGCCGATGTATCAAGTCCCCGAGGATGAGCACGAGCGCGTTGACGGGATCGACGAGGACGAATCGTTCGGTCGCAGCATGCACTACACGGAGATAAACGCCCTCCTGAACAGCCTTCACTTTGCGCGGGTTCGGAGGAGAGAGTCGATGGCTGGCCCGACGGCGCCGCACGAGAACCCCGCCCACCACCAGCCCAACGATCATCAGCACCGACACCAGTGAATGGGGGTTCGCACAAACAAACACGCAGGGCGCGCATCGCGTGGACGGGAAGCTTGTCCCGAAACTTTTAGTTGCACAACAATTAATTAGGATCTCTACCTATAGGCATTTAGTCACGTACGATACGACGATAGTCCATAAATCAATTATTTGTTGATGATCATGACTGCAACGCCGTCGTATTTTGCTGCAAAAGGCGGTTGCCACCTGAAATTCTATGTAACACCACCCAGCCCAAACCAACTCGCGCCACCGAGGAAGGCGGTCCACATGATGGTCCTCCGAGCGTGGGTCGTCGCGGTTTTGCTCATCGCCCTAGGTGCGTCATCCCCCCTCGTCGCGATCGCGCGGACCGAACAAGCGCCCGCACGACTCGACCGCCCCAATCGTTTCGTTCCCGCCGTGTCGCTGAACCGCGTGATTCACTCCTCTTTCCCACCCGCAGGCTCCCGCCACCCTCCCGTGGCCGAGGCGCTGGACCCGAGCGCGCCCGCGGTGTACGATAACGAAACATGGTGAGTATAAAAGTCGCGTCTTCGCCTAATCCCGCCGGCGGACTTACACGCCGCCGAAGAAGCCTCTCTTCTCGCGGAACTCTAACTCGATCTTTCCTTTCCCGCGTGCCCAACTCCAGGGCGGCGTGCCCCGACTACACGTGCAACCCGTGCAAGTTCGACGAGAAGTGTCCCCCCGTGAATTTCACCGGCATCACATCGATCATATGCTCATACAAGTACGACGTCTGCGATCGACTGAGGGTTGAGCACCGCGCGTGCCGCAAGGCTCAGGCGCGCATGTGCAGGCCCGTGGAGAAGCAGGTCAAGACCGTGTGCACCAAGGAGGTGAACCGCGCGTGGACGAAGAAGTGCAAGGAGGACGAGGAGAAGCTCGACGCCGGTCTGAAGGACCTCATGGCTCAGCTCGACGCGCTGCGCGCCCTCAAACCCGGGAACTGCGGCTGCGCAGCTCCCGAACCCCCGCCGGAGACGTACACGCAGGAGTCGTTCACGTGCGGATCAGACGGCGAGGTGACGCTCAAGCCCGATGCGATCGGGGGCGGCGAGGTCGATACTAAGGGCGGGTGGTTCGGTGGGGGATTCGACTCGAAGAAAGAGAAGAAGAACAGGAGGGGTAAATCCCCGAACCCCGTCATGGCCGCTCAACTCAGGCTCGCTAAGCTCCGGGACACCACCGCGGATCTGCTCGTTGACGACGAGGAAGCCGTGACGGGAGTGCAGGCGAACGTGCCGGAGATGAACCTCGAGGGCCTGAACAGCGCGATGAGCCAGCTGGACGACAATATCGCGGCACTGGAGGATCTGATCCTCCAGCTGCAGAAGAAGAAGAAGGAGAAGGCGAAGAAGTGCTCTGCGCCGCCTGAGGGCACCGGGATGGAGAGGCACGTGCTGAACCACTGCCTCGAGGTGGAGGAGACGGAGCGCCTGTCCGAGCGGCACGAGGAAAAGTGCGCGAAGAAGACCGCGGATCTCATGGCGCACTCCGCCAAGCTCGAGGCGCTCATCTACGAGTCCGATCGAAGGATGGCGCTCCTGGACGCCCTTCAGGAACACGCCGAGGGGGTCGTGGAGGCTTACGGTGACGTCAACATAACGTCCACCGCGTTCGCGCTCCTGGGCCACTCGTTCCTCAACGCGAACTTCACCGACACCACCCGAAACCTGATCGATGGGATGATGGTAAACGAGACGAGCCTCTGCGCGGAGGTGCTCCCCACGCTGCAGTCATCCGTTCTCGGGTTGGGGATCTCCAAGGATCAAATCTGGTGCCCAACGCCGACGGGCACCTTCATCGGCGGCAGGGACCTGCCGGACTGGGCGCCCCACTTCCTCGTTGGGGTGGGCGTCGTTCTCGGTTTCTTTGTCTCCGCCTTTGTCAAGGCGACGCCGGCCATCTACGCCGTCATGTGCGATCACCCCGTGCTCTTCGTGGTGCTCGGCGTGGTGGTGCTCGCGGGCCGGTTTGCGTGAACAAGCGATCGGTACGGCTGGGAACGCCGAACCGGTCCGGAGCGCGCGTGAGATGTAAGATAATTCGCTAAATATGTTTGATGAAGTATTAAAACGCCGAAATCATGCAACGGGAGCGCGTAATTTGGCGTCCTCCTCGGCAGTCGTGGTCTGCACGACGAGCGGGGGAAGGCTCCACATGACCGGCATCATCCCTCCCGCAGGTTGGTTCGGCGCGAGCTTGACCGCACCGCCGTTTTGCTGCGCCACCACGGCGCCCGCGCCTCCCTGTGGGTGGAAGGGGCCGGGCATCGGCGCAAATGCCGCGCCAGGCGGGGGCGATGCGAAGGGCATGCTGCTCATGAAGCAGTGCAGCTGGTGCTCGAGCTTCGCCTTGTCCTGCTGCAGCGCAGCCTTATCCGCGGCGAGACCGCTCTTCTCGTTCTCCAGGGTGGTGTTGCTCTTCTGCAGGGACTCCAGCGTGGCCGACAGCTTCGCCAGCTCCTCGCGCAGTCGCTTGATCACCACCGCGGCATCCGTCACTATCGTCGCCTTATCCGTCTTGAGGGGCCCAGCCCCGTTGGGATCTAGCAGCGCGCTGAGTCCCATGAACCTGTCGTTCAGCGCCTCTCTTCGCAGCTTCTCGCGCCGCGACTTCTTGTGCTTCGACGCCTCGCGCCCACCCTCTTCCCGCCCCCTCTTGTCGCCCGACCCGGGCGTGCCCGCGGCGCCACTCCCCTCAGCCTCCAGCGCCGCTATGGTCTCCTGCGGGAGAGACATCTCCGTCATCTCCAGGGACGTGATCGCGCCCTCGTCCGCCGCGTCGAAGATGTCCGCCAACCAGTCGCCGGAGTCCTCGCGCTGGTCCTTGGCCATCTCGGTCGCCTTCTTCTCCGGCTCGCCCGCCATGGTTGGGTGCCTCTGCCGAGAAATTAAAAAAAAACCCTGGTTTTTTGACGACGTCAAGAGCGGGGCGCCCCCGTTCTTCTCGCGCGACGAAACGTGCGCTCGCTACCCTCGGTGCCGCGTCGGTCACGGAAGGATACTCCTACGAGGCTCGGGTCCGTCACTGGGAGCCAAACTTCGCGTCGCGTGCCACCGTCGCTCTGGCGCCCTCACAATGGGCCCTTCAAAGGACCCTCCCCTCGGCAACCTGATAGATATTGAATCCGACCCTGTGATTCGTCGAAAAGACCGAGGCGCGTGCCCTTGAATGGTCCTGATTACAGACCATCGTTTTGGACCCACAAAAAAAAAATCAAAACAGAAAGAGACGTCGCTTGAGGACGTCGCCGATCTGTCGATTCGAGCAGCCGGAGGAGGAACCGGGACTTTTCACAAGCGGGTCGCTCGAGATCTGGGCCGGCTCTTCGCACCTCGAGATGTCCGAGCTTGAGCAAAGGAAGCTTCTCAAGCGCCTGGACGCGTGCTTGAAGCGACCGGAGAACCAACTATGCGCCGACTGCCCCTCTCGCCAGCCGCGCTGGGCGTCCGTCAACCTCGGCATCTTCATCTGCACGAACTGCTCGGGCATCCACCGCTCGCTCGGTGTGCACATATCGTTCGTGCGCTCCACGACGTTGGACACGTGGAAGGAGAAGCAGGTGGTGGAGATGGAGACGATGGGTAACGACCGCGCGAACGCGTACTGGGAGGCGAGCCTCCCCCCCGGGGCGAAACCCACGAGCTCGGCGCTGCCCGTGGTCGAGAAGTACATCAGGGCCAAGTACGACCGCAAGATGTACGCGGACAGCTCCAGGGACGGACCGATCAGGGGAGACGGAAGTGGATGACCCGTCGCGCCGGCGCCCACCGCAGCTCCCACGCCGACTCCCGCGGCTCCCCCCGCGGGTGGAGGCCTGTTTGACCTGCTCGACGTCGCACCGGCAACAGCACCCGCAGCCACCGACGGAGGCTGGGGTGCTTTCGGTTCCGCCGCTCCCGCCGCTCCCGCCACCAACGGGGGATGGGACGCTTTCGGATCCACGGCCCCGGCTCCCGCGGCTCCCGCCGCCACTGGGAACTGGGACGCGTTCGGTGCGCCCGCGCCCGCACCAGCGCCCGCGGCTCCTGCCGCTGCTGGGGGTTGGGACGCGTTTGGTGCGCCCGCGCCCGCACCAGCCGCCTCTGCAGGTCCAGCTGCGAACGACGGATGGGATGCATTCGTGTCCGCGCCGCCCGCTGCCGCACCCGCCCCTCAGGCAACCACTGCTGCTCCCGCGGCGGCTGACGACTGGGGCGCATTCACGGACGCCCCCGCGGCGGCACCTCCGGCTGCCAAACCTCAAGTCTCAAATGATGACATCATGAACTTGTTCAGCACACCCCAAGGCGGCGGTATGGGAGGTATGGGAGGTATACCCCAGCAGCAGGTTGGAGGTATGGGTATGGGGATGCAGCAGCCGGGGATGATGCAGCAGCCCAACATGGGGATGGGCATGCAGCAGCCCAATGGCATGATGGGAATGCAGCAACCCAATGGCATGATGGGAATGCAGCAGCCCAACATGGGGATGCAGCAGCCCCACGGCATGATGGGGATGCAGCAGCCCAACATGGGGATGCAGCAGCCCAACATGGGGATGCAGCAGCCCAACATGGGGATTCAGCAGCCCCACATGGGGATTCAGCAGCCCCACGGCATGATGGGAATGCAGCAACCCAATGGCATGATGGGGATGCAGCAGCCTGGTATGGGGATGCTGCAGCAGCCCAACATGGGTATGGGGATGAAGCAGCCCGGCGGTATGATGGGGATGCAGCAGCCCAGCGGCATGGTGGGGATACATCAGCCTAGCGGCATGATGGGAACGCAGATGGGAAACATGCCCCTGGATATCACGCCGGACACCACGTACACGCCATCCGAGAAGAAGAAGCCGGAGCCACAGCACCACGCCGCGTTCGATCAGTTCAAGATGTTTTAGACGCCGAGCTTTAGTTTCGTGGCGCACTCTTTCAAGCCGACATTATAGACGAGTAGAAATCAACGTACATGTCTCTACAGTACTCCGCGCTCAACCCCTCCCCGCAGAAGAAGACGACGCCCTGTTCGCAGCCGCCTGGGCCCGGAGCCGCGCCTGTCGGGCTCGGTTGGCTTCCTCCTCAGCGAGCTTTCTAGCCTCCTCTTCGGCCTCGCGGATCGCGGCGCGTTCCTCCTCCTCGGCCTCCCACTCCTCGATCCGGTCCTTGATCTTCAGCAGACCGAACACGCCAAGCACGAGCGCTCCCACGAAGGCGACCAGGCTGCCCACCCCACCCTTCTTTTCCTTGACGTGGTGCGTCTTGAGCATGGCCACGAGCTTCGCGGGCAGGGCGCCGGTCATCTCCTCGAGCTTCTCGTCGCCCTTCCAAAGCTGGTACGAGGGCAGCGCCTTCACGTTGCACTTCTGAGCGATCTCAGGGAGCGCCTCCATGTCGACCCGGACGAAGTGGATCTTCTTGTACTCGGGCGATTTGGCGAGGGTGGTCATGTAAGGCTGCATGCTCTTGCTGGAGGAACTCCAGCCCGCGACGAACTCGACGAGGACCAAACCGTTGTCGCCCGCCTTCTTGAATATCTTGGCGTACTCTTCCACCGTGTGGCAGTTCACGATCCTGCTGAACGCCATCATCTTGCGGGCGCTTCCCGCGCGCCTCCTGACCGCCATTTTCTTTTGCGATCCAGTGCCCCGTTAAAAATCCGTTGATTGTATCGTTTAGCGCGACGGGTACCGAAGAGGACGTGCGCGCTACGAGAGTTCGACGCTTTCGTTTGACGAGTTGATGAACGTCGGTGGTTCCGCGTCGACGATTACGAGCTGGTCAGACCGACGGGCGCTGGAAGATTGCGGAAGGCGTGTTCTTCCGTTTGCTTTTATTTTATCCTTGTTGGATCTCCGCGACGAGATCGAACAAACCCTAAGCTAAAACCTGACTTCAACGTAAGTGTTACCTTGGTATCATCTGGAAGAAACTTTTATAATTCACGTTGCAATTACCTATTTCCAACACCTGTGTCTTGCCAGCGGTGCCAACTTTTGACCTAAAACTTTTCCCGAGCCGAGGCCGAGCCCTTTACAGGCGGCGCACGTCCGAGTATGAGTGACGCCGAGGAATACTCCTCCGATGACGATGGTCACATCAACGACGAGTTCGAACCCCAAGTCGACCCGACCCTGAGCGTCGACGTCGGATCCGGCCTTTCGGTGCGTCCCGAGGACTGCCAATCTCCCCCTGCGCGATCAGTGGCTATCCCGCCCGCCCCGATCGCCCACCTCTTCCCCGCGCTCGACTCACCTCGAACTCGCCTGAACATCGCAGAGCCATGACTGGGCGGATATCGATAACTCCGACCTGGTCGCTAAGGTCCGCGGCAGCGCCGGTTTCCGCATCATGCGCGAGCTGCACGCTTGGGACGGCGCCCTCGAGGCGCCCCCGGCGCTGCTCGAGGGCAAGGTGTTCGAATTCTTTTACGTGCAGAGGAAGGAGGCTGATCTCTGGAAGACGCTCGTCAAGGAGTGCTTCCCGAAGAAGTACGAGGAGGCATCGAACGACAAGTCCGAGAAGAAGCGTCTGCAGTCTCTCTGGGCCCAGGCGGTGCTGGATGAGATCAAGGCGATGAGGGAGCACGGCAAGCACACCCTCCGCTTTCTCACCGCGGTTGTCAACGCGTCCTCGTCCGCGGCGGACCACCTGTTCCTGCGCCGCGAGGCCCTGAAGCACGGACCGGGCTCCGTGGAGGCCAAGGCGGCATCGATCCTCTGGGACCAGACCAGCAACAGGATCAAGGACCAGGCCTTCGACGCCATGCACCACTGGACAAACAAGGGTGGCGCTCAATCCGGCGGCGTGGCGCGCATGTACAAGCACCAGCACGAGCTGCTGGAGGAGCTTGACAAGCACTACACGATCGTGAACAAGGCTGTTGAGACGGAAGCCAAGCCCCCTCTTCCCTTGCACGTCATTCTTTCCACCCCGACTGGCTCCGGTAAGACGTTCACCGCGCTCATGGTGCACCTCAGGCTACTCAAGGTGAAGCACCCCAACGTCATCCTGGTCTACTCCGTGCCCACGAAGCAGGTCCTGAAGCGCGTCGGTCAAGAGTGCGAGGCGCACGCCGCGCCTTACTGGACCGCCGCACGCGACCACTCCGGCGACGGTACTCTCCACCAGGTGCGTCGTCCTTACTCCATTCGTGACAAGGCGCGGAACAGGAAGGCGCTGCGCGCCAAGGCGGCGATTGGCGAGAAGCTCAGCGCCGGTTCCGGCAACATCGAGCAGCAGCTTGAGTATGCCGCGGACGTGGGATACAAGCTCAAGGATCGCGGTGCCGGCAAGCCCGATATCATCATCGCCGACCTGAACACTACCGCTTCGCTTCTGAAGGCGGCTCACGCGGCGAAGGAGACGAGCTTCTACCATAAGAACAACCTGCTCCTCTACTTTGACGAGCCGAACATGGGTATCCACCTCGATCCCAACGTGCTCGGGGTTGTCTCGACGATCCAGAACCACATGCCCGTCGCTGCAGTCCTCGCGTCCGCTACACTGGGTCCCTGGGAGGGGCTCGAACCGTGGTGGCGCGGCACGACGCCCGCCAGGCAGATCACCATCAGCCTTGAGCCTTACGACCTGCCGATGTCAACCCTCAACGTGTACTCTGAGGAGAAGACCTCGATCTCGCCCATCAGCCCTTTGGCGCTGTTCAACAACCATGCAGAGTATAAGCGCGTCATGTCCGATGAGCGCATGCCGACTCTGCTCCTACGCCATCTCACTTCCGCTCAGGGTAACGATCTGCTGGGCATCAAGGGACCCGGCGGCGACTGGGACAAGATCCAGGGCGACGTCAAGTCTCTGCGCCTAGCCGTCGAGCCAATCTTCAAGGACCTGTCGTACGAAGAATTCACCCGTCTGAAGGCGCAGTGGGCGACGGGTGCCGGTGCCGCAAAGAAGGTTGACGGTATCCGCGGTGCCCTGTCCAAGGAGGGCGTCACGATGGTGGGTTGCATCGACCCGAGGAAGGTTGCGCTCATGCTGGCGGGTTACGGTGACTCGGAGCAGTGGACGCAGGAGGTCCACAGGCTCAACTCGAAGCTGAAGGAAGCCGAGCGCGTGATGAAAGAGTCCGCCAAGAGTGAAAAGAAGGCGAAAAAGAAAGACGAGGAGGAAGAGGCACAGATGGGCGATGAGACGGAAGGGCAGATTGGCCTCATCACCCTGCGACCGATGCTCAAGGTATCTGTGGCCGAAGCGCTTGAATCCGACATCGACACGCTCGTCATGCTTTCCAAGGGTATCGCGTACGCGTGTGGCAGTGGAACAGACCCTATGGTCAAGCGCCTGTACAACCAGGCTCTTTTGACCGTACCCGACTCTCTGAAGGGTCGCGCCCCGCCTCTTAATGTTCTCGTGGTGGATTACTCGTCCATCTACGGTACGGATTGTCCCGCGGTTGACACCCTTTTGCTTCAGGAGGATCTCGGTAGGTTACTGGCCTGGGAGGATCTCCAGCAGTTCCTCGGTCGTCTTCGTCGCGACGGTACCGCGATCTTCTACTCGCTTCGCACCCTGCGTCGAGCCGCTCTCGGCCCGGGAGCCGAGGAAGCAGAGGACTTGGCTGAACGCGAGTATCAGCGGGACGTGGAGGTGGCAGTTCTCGAGATGCAGGGCAAGTCACGCGATTCTGATGCTGAGGCTGACGCCCTCAAGAAACTGGCGGAGTTGAAGGGTCGCTCCATCGCTGAGACGGGCGCCCTCGCGACGGCTTGCGTGATGTCACTCGTGCTCCCGGCGCCCAGTGGTCTTCCGGATGGACTTCCAAAGGTTCATCCCTCCGAGCCCGCCGGAACAGACAAGGATCTGTTGGCCCAACTCGCCAAGCAGCTCGAGACGAACGGGGAGATGTTGGAGGCGATGATGAAGAAGCGCGCCGATCAAATTCTCGCCATCAACAAGGTCGAGGCCCTGGCTCTCTCGGCGAGCCCGTTTGTGAAGCGCACGGGTGGCGTTCGCTACCTCGGCGCGGCGGCTAAGACGCTTCAGGTGTTGTACGACGCGGACGTCTTCTCCGAGGAGGCGGTGATTGCCTGGGGGCAGCAGAAAGAGGCTGCGTTGTCACTCGATCCGGACATGGATGCGCGGTTCTTCGAAAAGGCGAAGCCGTTCATCAATTGGCTGGAGGAGGCTTCAAGCTCCGAGGAGGAGAGCGACGAGGAATAGTTTTGACATGACAAACAGAGGTCGTTCTTTTACCGATATTTTCGTCCAGACTCTTGGACCTTCCAATCTTCACGTTCGGGCCATCCTAGAAAAGTTATATCACGCCCAACGAGGTCGTGGTCGTAGCTTGGTTCTCGGATATCGCGCTCTCTGCCGGCGTATCGGCCGGGCAGACTCTGGCGCAAAGCGGCCAGCCGCCTCGACGTAAACACAGTTTCACCGCGCTCGGCATACTCAAAAGCGTATCGCAGATATCTCCTCAGTCTCTGCAACGTCTTACGTCTGAGGAGCAAGTCCAGTGCCTCATCACGCGCCGGCACGTGCTGGAGAGCGAGCAGAACTCCACTTAGGTGGCCACTGCGCAGACCCGCAGGCTCCGGAGCTTGACACGCGCATGATGTCAGAGTGGGATATCCAGTCCAGCTTCCTGACAGATGAAGAGCTTCGCGGTAGGTCGCTCTTACTTGATACTTATAGTGAGGCACCGCCTCTGCGTTGGTCCGGTCGCCAGCGCGTCGTCCACTTCCTCTTCACTTTTTATCTGTGGCGGTGTATTTCACCACTTTTTCTTTTTTCCCCAGAGTTTGGTTTCGCGGACATCTCCCAAGATGGTCAGAACGGCACACAGCAGACGCAGCACATCGGCGAGAAGAATCGCATACCCGCAGAAGAACTGGTAGGCTTGAACTCCACGCCTCGTGCGTCGGGCGGTGACAACAACGCGCCAAAAGTTCCGTGGGCCCAGGGTGACCTTCGCTGCCTCAAGGAGGCGATACCGCCTACCAACGGCTTCACCAACGCGATCCCCACGACGCTGCGAGAGCAGACGACCCACGCGAACGGGCTCACACGCGTGATCAAGTCAACCATAGTCGCCGGAAAAGCCGCCGGGTCGCAGGCCATCAAGAAGAAGAGGAGTTGCCGTCCCAACCTCGACGAGAAGACCCCGGACAAGAAGACGCGAAAGACGACCAACAGCCGCAAGAAAGGCCTCATTGACAGTCACAGCAGCGGGAGCGCTGCGAGCAGGCCATTCCTCGTCGACGAGAAGAATGGCTTGGCAGATATCCACAACCTTCCTTGCATCAACGGAGAGAAGGCTATCGTCAACGGCAACGGAGAGAAGCTTCGATCCAGTCAGTTTCGCGGTGTCACCAAGCACAAGCGCAGCGGCAGATGGGAAGCACACATTTGGGTCAAAGAGACAGGTAAGCAGATGTACTTGGGCGGGTATGATAGGGAAGAGCACGCCGCCGAAGCTTATGACGTCGCCGCCATGAAGTGCAAGGGTGGCATATCGGGGCGAAAGGTCAAGCTGAATTTCCCGGAGGCCAAGTACACAGAGCTGAGCGCTTACATGGCGTCAGTGAGCCTTGAGGAACTCGTCATGGCGATTCGCAGGCAGAGCCAAGGTTTTGCGCGTGGCTCGTCGGGTTTTCGTGGCGTCACCCAGCACCCGAACGGCAGGTGGGAGGCGAGGATCGGCATGCCGAACTCGAAGCACATCTATCTGGGCCTGTACAACGAGGAGAGCGCCGCAGCGCGCGCTTACGACATGGCTCTGGTTCGGCTCCGCGGACCCGGGGCCGCCACCAACTACACGCTGGCCAACTACAAGGACGAGCTCAAAGGGTTCGAGAACGAAAAGGCCGGCATTATGCAGCTCGACGCTAAGCCTTCTTGCAAGGAGGAGGTAAAAAACGAGGAGGCCTGAGGAGAGGATGCGATGACACGATCGTTGGACTACTATGGCTAGACATCTACGGTTTGATCGTCTCGTCCTTGATCAGGTCCGACATCGTCTTTGCAAACTTGTGTATGGGAAATCCCATCACGTTGAAGTAGCATCCGCTTATCGAGCTGACAAACGCACCCGCCGGCCCTTGAATACCTGTGCCGCGAGAATGACGAATTGAACTTTAGACGGTCTCCACGACGAACGTGTACATAAAAGAAAAGAAGTTTCAGAAAAGTAACGCACCGTAACCACCTGCCTTGTCGAAAGGTTCCCCGGTTTTCACGTAAGCTGCAATCTCCTCGGTGTCAAGTGCGGCGAATGTCACACGAGTGGTCTCCGAAAACGATTTCACGAGCCTTCCGTCCGTAAACACCATCGACACTCCGGTATGAACCTGGTGAGTCACGCCTTGCAGCGTCAGAAGCATTTGTGTT
>Ga0115551_1000916_pt1 | contig 19446 bp, 10 predicted proteins | sample COGITO_mtgs_1103_FD_87179 | JGI IMG/M metagenome (GOLD analysis project Ga0115551, IMG submission 87179) | Pelagic marine microbial communities from North Sea - COGITO_mtgs_110321 | ecosystem: Environmental > Aquatic > Marine > Epipelagic | place: Germany:Helgoland, sampling site Kabeltonne... | reverse complement strand
TTTCCAGATTCATCAAAAGTTCTTTGTGCAATATAATCTCTAATTAGATTATATTCTGTTCTTGTTGAAATTTTCTTAATATCTCCATCATCTATCTTCAATATTTCTACAAAATTTGAATCATTAAAATCATTTAAATCTTTTTTGCCTAGAGTCAACTCTATTTTTAATCTATCTGCTCCTGGAGAAGCATAATTAGAAAACCCTCTAGCATTATCAAATAGTGAATTATCTTCTTTAGCATCAACGATTGTTTCATTTATATAAAAACCAACTCTATATTTGGAGTTATTATTGTAATAATCCAAAATAATTGTTTGCTCATCAATGTTGGCAAAACTACCCCTAATAAAATATACACCCTTTGAAATAGATACTGAAGATCCAACTGCACTTGCATTGATTCCAATTAAAGATGCAAAAGGTGTTCCTGAAGAAATTGTCGTATTTCCATATACTATATTTTGATCCGCAGACAACAATTCTGCATCAGAAAAAGTAGAGAATTCAAAATTATTGCCCGTATCTCTGTAAGAAATATAAAGTGTTACATATTCAACTTCATCACTTTCACTAGGCAAAACTACTTTTATTACTTTAGCTTTTACTCCTGTTGTTTGCCCAACGATAGTCTTTCCTACTAATTTATCAGCATAAAATGATACATCTACTCCAAATTGAGTGGCATTTAACTTTATACAATTAAACTCATTATTATATTGAATAGATCCTGGAATAACTACAGAACCTTCTTTGAAAAAATGAGTTCCAAATGTTTCTATTTGATTTTGAAATATTGATTGGAGAGTCGTTAATTCTCTAGATTGAACTGGAACTCCTGGTTTAAACAGAACTTTATGGTAATCATTGGATGAATCGAAATCATCAAAATATGGACTTATGTTTAAATTTGTTTTTTGTGGCATTTTTTTAGAATTCCAGAATAATTTTAACGTCTTCTTTTTGTCTAGAGTCTCTTGAAATCAAAGATCTATTATCAATGTAAATAATGTCTCCTGTATTCTTATTTATCTCTGGATTTGCGAGACCTTGACTAAAAGTAACTCCCAAACTTACTTGCTTAGATCCAATAATAGTAGTTATACCACTATAATTTGTGTCTACAGATCCACCAAAAGGAATAATAGATTGAGATGAAGATTCAAAATTTAGAACTTTACCTTTTGAAGAAACAGCATTGCTATCAGTCTGATCATCACTATTTGCAAAAAATAATGATCTATCTTGATAGTATTTAATTACTTTAGTTTCTGTGTCATAAGATGCAACATAACCTCTAGCAGTTCCTCCACTTACAGTTTGTGTTATTGCAGATCCAACAGTTGGATTACTTGTTACTGAGGTAACTTTAATTGATCCTAAAGAAGTAAAGGTATTGTTTATGTGTACACTAGTCGAATTATAAGATTCTGGATTTTTTATAATTCCTACCTGAGCAAAACTTGTATCTATAGGAAAATCTTTAGTAGAATCGTCAAACCTAGAATAAATTAATACTTTATCAGCACCCAATTCTGAATAAATATCGTATCCATGACCTCTAGAAGGCGGAATTATTGGAATTAATTTTGCAGGATTGCTAACAGTTCCACTACTTTCCAAATCTACAATTCCAAAAGTGTAACCAGACCCACCAGATACAACAACAGCATCAGTTATTCTTCCAGTTCCATCACATGTGATTGCAACTTTTCCTCCAGTTCCGTCACCTATAATATTGTATGTTTTGGATGAATATCCACTACCAGCATCTTCAATGTATACAGTTTTTATTTGATTCAAATTAACTGTAGAATCTCCTGCCTCTCTAATGCTTTGAATTTGAAAGTCTGTTGAAGTTGACCAATCATTTGGCAAAGGAACATATTCTGTCGAGTCGAATTTAATAATGTCACTAGGAGCGACAGTAAACAAATATTTCCAAATATATCCGTCACCACTAGATCCGGCTGCTGATGGTTCTAAATCTGTAAATGTTGGTTCATCTTTTGAAGTATTTCCAAGAACATTTGTTCCTGAAGATCCATTTTGTATACAAATATAAACTCTAAAATCATTATTAATTACATAGTAATTTGAGTCATAAAGTCTAGCTGATTGAGAATTTGGTGATAAATTTGAGGCACTATAATCATGCCTATACATATCATATCGAGTATTGGCCGTCCATTGAACCTTTCTTATGACTCTTCTAATATTTGCATTAGTAATTTTATTTCCAAACAGTGCAGTATTTCTATAGTGTGCCAAATACTGAAAATTATCTACAGGAGTTGGTGGGACAGATGGGGATGCATCCCAAGAAGTTGTTCTACCAAATCCAATAGGATTGCCGTTAGATCCTGGATTTGATAATCCCAAAAAAACATAATAAGAATCGTCATTACTCAGGACAGAATCTATAAAATTATTAGCATTAGCAATTCTAAATTGATCTGTTACGATGGCTGCCATATTACATACTTTTTTAAATATTTATAAATGATTTATCAATCTAATTTTTCAGAAACTGCACCAGTAAATCTCAAACCCTCAGATCTACGTTGAATAGTTGGGAATGTGGTCAATCCAACATCATATGTTTTTCCAGTAACACCAATAGAAATTGGTGAACTTGATCTGGTTATAGATCTGAATACTCCCCAAGAAAATTCTCCGCAGAAATTACCATTTGTAGAAAGTCCGGAAACAGAAGTTCCAGAGTCAATATTACATGTAACAATACCAACATTACCATTGACTTGTATTGATTTTACAATGTAAATGTTATCCAGGAAAGTATTTCCAATACTAACAATCGCAGAATTGCTATTATCTACAGAAGTTACTCCAGAACCAATGTGAGTATTCTTTATTAAAATTGGATATCCAACATTAAGGTCACTTCCGAAAGAAGAACCTCTATCTAAGAAGAATTTGAGTCCAAGTGAGTGTCCACCCACACCTGTTGTTGTGCCAATTCCAGTAACAATTCCAGAGAATCCTTTTACATCTTCTATTTTTTCGAAGATTTCATAATTTACTTCTGGTAATGCAACTAAAGCTGAAGGAGTAATGGTAGTGGTATAGCCAAATCCGGCATTAGTAAATGTGATTGGAGTCGTAATTGTTCCAGCACTACTTACTGTTGCGGTTGCTATAGCAGTTGTTCCGAGACCAACCCCAACTGTTGGTGGGGCAGAAATTTTAATGTCCACAGTAGATCCACTATATCCACTTCCACCGTTTAATATTGTTAATGAAGAAATTGTTCCACCAGAACCAACAGTTGCGGTAACACTGGCACCAGAGGAAACTTTAGTGTCTACTATTATAGCACCAAATGAATATGGAGAAGAAACATTGTACTTAAATAAATCTGGATCATCTACAAATATTTCAATATCACTAGTACTCATATCTCCGATAATTTTTGCAGTTGGTAGAATTTGAGAAACAATTGATGCTCTTGTCTTATTGACAAATTCACCATTAACCATTCTGTCAACTTTCTGTTTTGTCCAGGATAATGGCCTGAAATTGTTTTCATCGATTCCAACTCCATTATAAGAATTAGTTTCAATTTTGTCTGAAGAAGTTATATCAAAGATGATTCTATCCTCTTGAGATATTGTTGTTGGTAAACTATCTTTTCTAAGAAGTTCTACAGTATCACCTCTTTCTAATGTTGGAAATATATCTGTAACTAAAGTATCATCTTCACCCCTTGTTCCTCTATAGAAGAATATGTCAATATTATCTTCTGGTTTTGGTGCTGTAACAAAAGAGAATGATGTTCCACCATCAAATGTATAATTTACTCCAGGATCTTGAATTACCCCGTTAACAATTATTAATAAAATATTTGCAAGATCTACAGAAGAGTCATCATCTGGTTCTTCAAAACTCAACAAATTATCATTATAGAAAATTGGGAATCTTAAACGTATACCGTCTTGGAAATTCTTAATATTATCTATGTAATCAAGTTCACCAAATTGCCAGAAACTGAATGAATCACTAAATGTATCCAAAACAGTTAGTTCAAAAGTAGATCTTGGTTCACTCAATCTGGAATCCGTAACTAATCCTACAGGTGTAAATACATCACCCCTTCTAAATCCAAATCCATTTCTCTTAATTTTAAAATCTGTAACTTCGAAGAATGTTGATCCAATACCAACAGTGGAGCTTGCTCCAACACTAACATCTAACAATAATCCACTTCCAGTATCTGTAGTAGTTCCAATTCCAATCCTAGAAATACCAGTAACACTTAAGTTTTCATATGAAGGTTCTGAAACAAATATTTGTGGATTTGAATATCCTGTTCCACCAGCACCTATAGAGAACGATAAAGTTCCACCAGCACCAACTGTTGCCGTGATAGAAGCAACATCTCCACTATGTCCTTCTTCAAATACGGAAATACCTATAGAAACTATCCCATTATATCCGGATCCATTTATATCAGTAGATCCAAGACCAACAGATACAATAGACCCTGCTCCATCCACAACAGCAGTAGCAGAAACACCCACTAATGGAGCATATCCATTTCCACCACTAGATCCTAAGGAAACAATAATTCCACCTCTAGGAATCTGATTCTGATTAACGTCACTTTCAACTGAAAGAATACTATTCGGATCACCAATATCTGTTCTAATCCCACTGAATACCACTGATGATATTCCTGGAGGAGGGGTAAGATTTTCGATTATGCTAAAGTTATTGTCCGGATTATTTGCAGTGGTTGGTGTTTGGAATATTCCGTTAATAAACATGATACCATTTCCACCGGTAGTTCCAATACCAGAAGTATTTGCACCATCAACTGTCAACGTGAACGTTCTAGCAATACCAGTAAATCCGTCCGAAATATCATCATAAACCTGATTAGTATCATAATTTTTTCTTAAGAAGACCCTTCCACTAAAATCTGATGTTTCAAATTTTAAGTTTTGGTCTGTTTTTGTAATATTAAGACTTCCTCTTGGTGCTTCGTTAAAGAATATTTCATCACCAACAATATTAAATGAACCTCTATAAACATCAACATTTGTTGTGTCGATATGAGAAGTTCCTAACGTTCCAAATGAACCTCTCTCAACTAAAATCAAGTTTTCAGATCCGATATTTGTAATCGGTCCTACATTAGTAGTTCCCAATCCGACGTTAATAACTGACATGTACTCATCATCAATTTTAAGAACATCATTAGGATTTATCGTTGATATTCCACTTAAGGTAAAAGTGTCTGTAGTCGTGGAAATACTTCCACCATTTCCAGATAAAGTAGTTTGAATCTTAGAATAACTCAAAGGAGATTGAGCTAAGTTATTGATTGTGATTATACACTTTTCATTTTTCTTTGCCATTTCAAATTGATGTGCATTACCTTCACCAAAAGAAACAAACGTAACTGCTGTTCCCGTTTTAGTTGTAGATATTCCAAATGTATTAACAGTTTTATTAACAACAAAAACCGATGATGGTAATGTATCAATGATAGATCCATTTTTATACATCATTGGAGTTGATCCAACTCCAACAAAAGTTGATTTTGGAGTGTATATAAGTTCTTCATTATCATTAAAGAAATGATTATTAATTGAAAATGTTCCAGTAGAAGCATTTAATACATCAGTATTTTTTGGATTAAATTTCTTAGCAAAAATAGGAACATTTTGATTTCTTAGAACAAAATTATTTTTATTAATTCTTTCTCCATTTATCGCAAGATATTGAGAAGTTTTTAGGGATTCGGAATATCTCCCTACAATGAAATCTCCAGGATCATTGACAAAATCTGTTTGAGAGTAAAAACATTCATTAAAAGAAGAAATATTAATATCATCAGTTTCATTGGAATCTGGATAAAATACAAGTTCCAGATTGTCTCCAACATATCTTCCACCAAAAGATCCAACTCCGGAAGTGCTTCCAACTGAAATAAATTGGGTTTGTTTAGTATAAACATTAATGCTATCTTGAACTATCAAAACTTGATGAAGAGACTTTACAGTGCCTACACCAACTTCGACCAATGATTTTGCAGAATCAAAATTGAATTTATTAAGAGTCAAAATAGATGTTGAAATGCCAGAAGTTGTGGTGCTAAATCCCACTTCATAAATTGCTGATCTTTCATTTCCTACTGGTTGATCAGAATTCCTGTACCTAAAAGTACTGCTTATTCCGGAAGAACTAGTAGTGCCAAATCCAACAATCTTAGTTTTAACAACAACATCTAATGAGGTATCATTTTCGTATTTTAATTTTAATAATCCATTTTCAATATCAGCACTAAAACTTCCAAGTTGATCTACAGATCTATTGAATTTAGATGTATCAAAATAATATTCTGCAATGTTGGTATCATTTCCTTCACGAGTCACATACAATTCAACAAAATTTGCTTTATTACCATTTTCTTGAGTTACATACGCATTTGCATAAAGAGATTTTATTTCGGATGAAATCCCTACAATGGAAGTAGTTGCTCCTGTAATAACTTCTCTAATATCAGTTAAGACATCAACAAATCCAACTGTAATCGAACCAATTCCAAGACCAGGTGAAAACTTACTTTCAATAAACTTAATATCATATTCAGTATCAAAAGGATCTTTGGGTTTAAACTTTAAGAAAGATTCATTAAGAAAATCGTCGGTTTCAACTACAAATTCCCCATAATCATTATCAGATGATACAAAAGAAGTACTAAACCCATCACTTGCTAATGAAGTCTTATCTAAAATAAATGAGTTTTTACTTTCATTATCATTAAGAACAATTAAATTTGTCAATTGGACTTGGGTTCCAGAAAGATTACTAACCTTTAACAAATAATTAACATACGATTGTGAGAAATCCGTCTCAAGAATATTTGTAAATTGTTTTGGATCGGATTCTGCTGATGAGAATTGATCTGAAATATCATCGATCCTCAATCCAATATTTGTTGTGCTCTTATTGTAGTTTGTAAGTTTTTTTGATTTTAACTTTATAAATCTTGATGTTAAATTAACAACATCAACATCTACTGCTGTATCAAAATTATTAATAGTATCTACTCTTTTTTCCTCAAAAATATTCTTTACGATAGTTGTTTCATCATCAGTTCTAACAATACCTAGACTCTCTAATGGTTCTGAAGATATTTGAGTATCAGAGAAATTTTTAAGACCAGAAATATGAACTAAGTTATTTACTGGTGTCCTAATATCTTCCCATGATTGGGAACTTTTAATTGAATATGAAAGATTTTGATAATAATTATTATCAGGAATAACTTGATAATCTTCATTCAGTTTTCCGGTATTTTTTGTCCAACCTTCATTTTTTTCAGTAGAAAAATCTATCTTATAAAATCCTTCAAAATTTTCAAGATTTTCAATTTTAGCAATATTTCCTGAATTTTTTCCTGTAATAATTTCTCCAACGGAAAGTGGATATGTGCCAGATACTTTAATTCCTGAAGAATCATCATATTCAATAACTGTTAAATCTCTTTCAATTCCGTCACTTATTAAAGTTTCACCAATAGCAAAGAAAGATTTTTTTAAAAAGACACTAAAAGTTGGATAACTGGACTTATTTACTGCAATTCCCGAAGAATCTTGTATTGTTTTTGCAATACCAGTATTTGTTGTAAGTCCTGCAAGATTTACTGTCAATTCATCATCTACAAGTCCGGGTACAAATTTATTTTTATAGTTTGAAACTGTAAAGAATTTGTACCCATAATCTTCCGAATTAAATCCATCTCCAACAGATGAATATTGTTGAATTCCTTCAACAAAGATTTCATCTCCAATACTAAATGGGTCTGTAGAAAATCCCAAAGACGGTGTTGTTAAGACGCATGTAAATATGCCTGTTGAACTTGATAAAACTTTTTTTATAGAAACTCCATTAGTATTGTTTACGGAAAAAATCTCTGCAGATTCATTTGATATTCCTTTAGGTTCAGATTCAATACTCACAGAAACAATTGCAGTTCCATTTAAATTTGCACGTAAGATACCAGAAGTTACTTTCTCTCTTGTTGATTGATCAACAACTATTAACTCCGGAGTTTTAATGAAATTCTTACCACCATAAGTTACGGTTACAAAACCAATGGCATTCGAGTCTTCAAGAATTATCTTAGGTGATATAAATGCTTTTGGAGTTAAAGTTATATCGGAAGAATATTCAAATCCTGGATTAACTATTCTAACCTCATCAATATTTCCTATAGTATCTGATGTAGGAATCGCATATAAATTTTGACCGTCTGTCGAGTTAGTATTAATAATTTCTGGAACTTTTTTATATCCAAAACCAGAGTTTATTAAATAAATTTTATCAACAGGACCTTTTGCTGAAGAAGATGTGGTTGAATATTCCAACACATCACATTCTGATGAAATATATGTGTCTTTTTCTGGATCATCTTTTAATCCAATATTAAATGTTGTATTTGCAATTCCAGAAACAGTATAAGAATTATTGTAAGCACTGTCTGAAAAAACTATTTGCGAATAATTATTTACGTCTATATCAGAGGTAGAAATTCCACCATTCTTTTCTAAAGTATAGAAAAGTTTATCTGGAATATTAGAAGTATAATTTATTGTAAGAGTTGCATTTGTGGTGACTCCAATTGTCCCAACACCAGATAAACTAAACGTCGAAGTAGAACCTGTAGATACAAACTCATTAAGTAAATTTTGATCATAATAGAACCTTAAATTGTATCCATCTAAAGAAGTGTCTGATACATCAAAAATAAGATTATTATTTTTTGTTGCAGTAATTTTTGGATTTATTAGAGAAATTTTCTGAGAAGATCCACCTGTCCCAGCTATCCCTATTGTAATTGGTGGAATTTGTTTTGAGTTTTTATATGTTTTTGATAATTTAATATTATCAGAATCAACTTTAAATACAAAATAAGATCCAGTAGTTAATCCAGAAGAAACTACATTAGCATTATAATAAACTTTATCACCAGTTTTTAATTTATGATCAGTTAATTGAATTTGATCTGTAGAAGTACGTACAGAATCTGATCCAAATCCAATTGGATTTACTGATAGATTTCCTGATGTATTGTTTCTAATAATTCTAACACCTGTCGATGTTCCGATACCTACTGACAAATTAGGTTTAATTGCTAAGGTAATTGTATCATTGACGGTTAAACCATGAGAAGTTGATACAGATACGGTTGATTCAATATGCTTAACATCACCTTTTCTTTGTACAAAATTTGTTTCAAAGAAATAATCATCCACATTATCTCCATTTGTTCTAAAGAACACTTCATCACTATTGAAAGAAGTCTTAATGCCAATAACATTTCTACTTTTAGGAACAGCATAAACTTCCGAAGGAATATCAAATGGTGTACCAGATGGGGAAGTGGATATTGATAATATTGTGTTTGAATTTCTATTAAATGTAATTAATTGATTATTAGACAATCCATGATTTTCCAGATATATTCTTTGGGAGGTAATATCTCTAGAAATTGTTTTATTTCCTAAAGAAAATGTAACATTAACTCCTATTCCTGTTGTAGTACCAGCACCTACAGATTCATTTGGATTAAAATATAATTTCTTATTAAATCCAGATTCGAAGTAATCAAGAGACTTATTTATTTCAAATGTAGAGGTTTTGAAAGAAACTGCCGTTCCAATTGCATGTGTTGTTCCAGGTTCTCCTCTTTTTACTCTAACAATATTTTCCTTCGGAAATATATTTAAAACTTGTAGAGTTTCAGTTCCAATTCCCAAACTACTTCCGGCAGAAAGTGAAGAGGGAATGCTAGTCAAATAAATTTCTGTAGAAGCTGCCCCAGTTCCAGATATTTCTGTAGTTAATCCACTGTTTTGAAAAGATTCAACTGAAATTTGAAATGACCCATTTAAAGATGAAAGAACATTAGTGCTAAATCCTGAAATATTAATCGTAGATTTATCTGCAAGAGTATGATATGGAGAAACATGACCAGTTATCTTATTATCTTTCCATACAAATATAACATCATTAAAAGTTTCTTTTGTAGTTTCTATTTTGTTTATTGTTTTTCCCTTAATTGATGAAATTTTTGCCTGAGCCTCATTCAGAGAAATATTAATATCAGAGTTATCAAATTCTAATTTATCTCCTACTTTATAATCTTTACCAGCATTAATAATATCAAATCCTTTTATTGATCCTTTTGATATGGATTCAATCTTTATGTTTTGTCTGGAAATTTCATTACTTTCGGTAAGGAAATCATTTCCAGCATTTTCGTCCAAAACTTTATATGGAAGAGTATTTCTAAAAAGTTGAGAATTATTAAAATCAAAACTTTGATTTAAGTCTTTGTTTTCTTTTATTAAAGTAGACCTATAAGTTTTTCCAATAAAATACGGAAATGTGGGTGTTTTAGTTAAAGGATTTATTGTGGCATGATATGCATAAACACCATTGGGAAAATCTGCATTTTTTTCAAATCTTCCATTATGCTCATCCAAGTCTCCAGAAAAATCAAATTTATAGTCATCAACAAAAAATCCAACAGGAAAGTTTTGTACTGGTGGCCTATCAAAGATATGTCCAATATCTTGGACATAACTAGAAGTTAATGTTTTAGTTGCTGAATTTATATTTTTTGGATCTGATAATCCAAAAGGTCCATATATTGGATTTCCATCATATGCCCATCCGATAATATCGGATAGTGAATTTTCCGTATCTTGAAATGCATTTCTTACGATTTCAGAATATCCAGTAGAGTAATATGAAAGTCCCTTTTCTGATTCTGCAAATATTTGATAATTATCATCTGCAGTTAATTCTGTTTGATTTATGTTAAGAGATCTAACATTAGATTCAAATAAAGCATCTTTTCCACTGGAAATTACATCCACTCTAGTAGTAGTAGAATATCCAATTCCAGGATTTACAACTACTACGATATTAACTTTACCTTCAGAAATAGTTGCTCTAATTTCAGCACCAGATCCAGATCCAGAAGGATCAACGACTTTTAGTTCTGGAATTGAAAAATAATCAAATCCACCAAATTGCAAATTAGCATCTACGACAGATCCATTGACAATAATTGGTTTGACTTGAGCATTTTTTCCAGTTTTTATTGTAAAATTGGGTTTTCTTTCAAAATTTTTGATTGTAGAACCATATTTTGTGCCTTCTTCATAAAGATAAGCATCTATAATTTCACCTTTTACAACTGGTGTAGTTACAAGAGTTTTAACTTGAGTAGTTGTTCCAATTCCGCTAGAGGTGAATTCGACATTGACCGCAATATCGGGATATTTAAATTGTTGAAATCCAGTTCCAGAAGTCTCAAGATTTATATAATCCTCTCGTTCAAAATTGGTAAAATTAGTTCCACCAACTCCAGCATCGCATAATCTAAAACTATTCAAATTTAAAGGTAAAACATAATACTGATTTGTTGTTGTTAATCCAGAAATTGTTTGTGGTTGAGTCGATCCAATTCCAGAAACTGCATTATACTCTACAATCTCTCCCTTTAAAAACCCATGATTTTCAAAGTTGATAGTATCATTTGATGTAGTAATCCCTGATGGTTTTACTAATAATTTTCTATTAGTTACTTTTCCACCATCAATTATATTAATTTTTGTTATAGTATTTTTTAATTCTCCAGTTAAGAACTTATGTGTTCCTGATAAACTAGTGTCTGCTAATCCAACAACATTAGTATTATTCAAATAATCATCAAAAGATTCAAATATTTGAATAGTTGAATTATTATCTACTTTTGCATAATATGTCGAATTATCAATTAGAGATGATAATCCTATTCCAATACTGATATTTGGATTTCCATTATTTCTATAAATTATTTCCTCACCATTTGATAAATTATGATCCTCAACAAAAGTTATTTGATTAGTGGTAACATCTACTCCACCATTTTCAGTGGTAGATCTACCATCAAATAAAATTTCTCTTCTTCTCTTAACAATAACAGGATCAAAACTTCCACCAGTAATATTTCCACCAATAACTTTTATTGCCGATCCAGTATCAATATCAAAATTTTGCTCATCAACAAAAATCTTTTCGATGGTTCCAGAAATAACAGGTTGAACTAAAGCATTAGTTCCAAGACCAGAAGATGCAGATGGTTGCACTTTTGGTGGGTTAATTAGATCATATCCACTACCACCAAACAAAACCTTGAGATTTTTTAATGGTCCATAATAAATTTTATCAGTAGTTTTATAATTATTAATTTCAACTCCATTAACTAAAATTCCTACAGATCCAGGAACTGTCTCTTCCTTTGTCCCATTCTCAATATTTGGTTGGGATAATGGAATTTTTTTTAAAATCTTATCGGGATTTATTATTGATGATCTTTGAGAATATAAAGTAAATGTTTGTTCACCCAATCCAGAAATTGGAGAGTTGAACTGCAATGCATCAGACTCATTATCAATAAATGTTAGTGAAGAAAATAATTTTATACTCTTTGGATTTGATAAAACTTTTACATAATAAAATCCTACTTCCAATCCGGTCAATGCAGTTGATCCAGATGCTGGTGAATAATATATTTTATCTCCAGAAATAAACGGAACATCATTATCAAAAGTTAATGTAGTATAATTTCCAGTCGAAGAATTTATATCAAGTAAATTTCCTGAAGATGAAGTTAAAGTTGATTTTTTTACATTTGCTGTTATTTGATAATCAAAGAAATTTGTATTTCCTGTATATGAGGGTAAAGAATTTGAAGCAACATACAAATTTTCTTGATCTACGTATACATTTTGAACATCAGAAACAAATGTATTATTTCCATATTGAAAAGGAACAAGTGAGCTACTTGCTTTTTTAATTCTTCTTCTCAAAGAGTATGTTTTATTACTTTGTGAAATAAAATTAAAATTGGATAAAGAAATTTGTTTTGATGATGAACTTATCGTAGAATCTACGTATGGGATGTTTGAAGTTGTAGTTGGATATATTACAGTATTTGATCCTAATTCTAAAATTTCTATTTCATCACCTTTTTTTAATTGTGATCTATCAACAAAAGATTTTAATATTACAAGAGATCCAGATATACTTTCAATATCTATTGTAGAACTTGTATTATAAATCCAAGTATTAGCAACAATTTCTTTATATGTTTTATTTGATTCTGGGTTAGATATTTTATCGCCTATACTTTTTACAGTTAATATTTGATTTTCTTTAGCTATGACATTATCAGACTGTTGTACAAAATCAGACAATACACCCGTCAGTCTAAACTCTACTTTTTTGGACAGGTCTCCATCTTCATATCCATAATAAGTATCATCAATCAAATATAAATTTTCGGTTTTATTAATGCTATTTTCTATACCAGAACAACCTAAAAATTGATTAACACTCTTATCAACATAAGTTACTGTGTTATCTCCAACTTTTAATATTCCAGACGTACTAAAACCAATTGTAGAATCTACAGTTATTACTTGTCCCCCAATTGCAACATTATCAATTGATTTTGTGTTTGGAGTAACCTTGAACAATCCATTTATTAAAGAATTTTCGCCAAATCCAACAAAAAGAGATAGTTTAAAATATTGATTTTCTTTTCTAGTAAAAGATTCTACGGATGTTACGGATGCATTTGTATCAGAATCTCCAGTTTTATAAATTGTTTGTCCAACCAACTTAGTAGGATCTCCAGAAAAAATTTCTGATACAACAGTTTTTCTTCTGATATAATTGGCGTCTGATGGTTTTAATAAGTAATCTTCTAAATTTATTACCTTAGAATCCTCCCCAAAAAGAACATTAAATAAAATTCTAAATGAATCTTCTGTACCTTTAGAGTTATAGAATGATCTTGCTAATTTAATAAAATTGCCAATATCAACTTTATTATCAAATTGTCTTTCTTCAAATCCAGGAGCAAAAGTAAATTTTAATTTAGAATAAAATTCTTTTAGAAATAAAGAACTTAAATTTTCTACCTTTGCGGCAGAATCATGAGAAGATGCAGACGTTTGAGAAAAGAGTAACTCTTCTTGATTTAAATCTTGATGATATTTGCTTATACCACTAAATCCACGAACACATCCAGTAAAACTAGTTGTGGTGCTTCCAGTATACGTGATTATTTCATCATCAATTTTTAATAAACCATAACTATTTGGAAATCCTTTTGTACTTGATACATTGATTGTAGTATCATCAGAATCTATCGATGATGACAATATTGCACTATCAACAATAACTTCTGGTTTTAAATTATCAAGTTTTAGATATTGATCCAAATTTTCTGCAATATCTACAGGTCCACCCTGAAATTCTTGAGAAATATAATATTGCTTTAAAAATTCTGATGTTTTTGGACTTTCATCCAAAACAAATTCTGGTAATTGACTATCAATTATGTCTTGAATCTTGATTCTAGATTCAAATCCAGTTTCTATCATTTTACTCTCTAATTAAAGTACCATTTGAATAGCTAGATGTATAGAAGTCTCTGACAAATACTGTGCCCGATATTTCATCACCAGAAGATATAACATCCTTTACCATATTTATTTTACTTTTTGAAACGTCAAAATTCAAATAAAGATCTCGCAATCCAACAATATCATTTGACTCTGGAAACGCTTGAATTTCTATTACATTATTTGGCTTTACTGTTGATGTAATATTAATAGTTCCTATGTTAACTTCACCTTTTACATAGTCAACTGTTCCGACTGCCTTAGTAATAATTGTTATATTTTCATCATTAGAATTTTTTACAACTGATAATATACCAGTTTTACCATCTGCATTTGGAGTGTCTGTAAAATATACTACACCAGATTCTTCTGCTATAGTAAACCCTGTGGACTTTATATTCCTACCTTCAGACTTCACATGGAATTGATTGCCAAAACAAAGTTCATATTGAACTTGTTGATTTAGTAATGCAACTAAATTTCTTCTTATGACTACTTTGGTTATATTAGAGGTTATTGAAGATTCTGTATCATCAATTGTTTTTAAAATTTTACTGTATTTAAATCTTCCACCAAATTTATTTACATCAGATTTTTCAGAATAATTTGTCAGTGAATTGGATACTTTTGTTTTTAATGAATCTGCAGAACTAATTTTAGAATCATCATAGTAAACAAAAGTATCCAATTCAATATATAAAATTTTTAAATCTATAATTTTTTGATTGATTCCAGATATTGAATATTTTTTTAAATCTGATAAAATTAAAGACTTGTTAAAATCAGAAACAAAAAAACCATTTTTTGGTTTTATTGATATTTCAACTACTCCAAATTGAGGAGGGTCTAACTCTTCTCCACCAATAACAGAAACTGATTCAGTATCTGAATATATTGTTTTGATTATAGATTCATAGTCTCTAGATGTTACTGCTCTATTTTGTGCAGCGTATATAGAGGGTGCATAGTTTTTAATGGAGGTTATGGATTCTATCTCCCCACCATTCTGAGATTTGGTATTTGTGGTTACTGAAAATGAGTTTGGTATAAGAACATTACCAAGATCATCGGTGAATACTCCCGAAAATCCAAAAATTGATACATCATTACCATCTTTTCCATTTGTTACCAGATAATTTACAGTTATAATTTCTCCTTCTTGCAACTTTCTACCAATAAGACCATCTCCAAACAAAATTTCATATTTTTCATCTTGAATCTCTTGTAAGAAGTAAACCAAAGATTCTTTGTTTATGTCTTTGAGAGTGTTTGACTGAAAATATTCTATACCATCACTAGTTTCATTTTCCTTTTTTATATAAACTTTGATAGTGGAAGTATCAATAAATGGATTATCTAATATAAATCTTTGATCTAAAGATCCATCAAAGGTAAATGTTTTTGTAAGAAAAGTTCCTTGAATTATCTCAATATTATTAAAAACTGATCTTCTTGCGCTTATAGTGTTTAAGTTTTGTTCGAAATCAATATTTTCCGTAGTTCTTTGTACATTCTCTAATATTGAAAATACTTCAGAAGTATTACTTACATTTCCAACAAAACATAAACCTCTCTTCAAATTTATCGTTGCTGTTTGTGTGTCTTCAACATCTACTGTAAAGCTCACAATTGCTCTTGCAGCAGTTCTAGATCGAGGCAAATATCCAATGTTCCTTGCAAGAGATACAACGTTCTCACGAACGGTTGCAGAGTCCAAGAAGGACTCATTCACAATCATGTTTGAGTTGAATGCAGTTATATATGTGTTATATGCAAGAGTATCGATTAATATTGAAAAATTGGATCCATCAAAATCAAATCCTGAAAAATCAGAATTTGCACGAAGATAGTCTTTAATCGATTCTCTTATCTGGTCAAAATCCAGATTTGTAAACTTTGTAAAAGGCATATTATCTTGTTGCCTCTAATAGGAATGAATATTCTTGTGTTGGAAACTCTTGTCCCACAATATCAAAGATGACTTTAACATCAAAAGCATTAATTTGTGGAAGAGGACTTACTTCTATTGCTAAATTATCGACTCTTGATTCGAAATTTTCAATAGAAGTCTCAATTTGATCACTAATTACTGATGCAGTACCAAAATCAATGAACTCAAACAGACTTCCTCTTACATCAGATCCAAATAAAGAGTTAAAAAACTTTTCAGTAGGTATTGTTAAAACAATATTTCTCACAGATCTACGAATAGCTGCTTCATTTTTAAGAACAGGTAGATCTTTAGTGATGGGATGTGGAACAAATGATAAACTAATATCCTTAAATACTCTGGATATCTTCCGATTTGGCATTTTGACTAGAGTTTTCTGACTCTATTTATACCCTATTCTGCAAGATTGTTTTGTTCCTTCTTTAAATCATCGTGCATAATCTCCTGAAGCACTTTTTCTTCTGGATTATTCGTTTTTTTGGGTAATGACCAGTAATCTGTTGCCAAAGTTGTCGTTCCCCACACTTCTTTCATATAATTTTTATTTCTGTCTACTGGTGAATTGCCCATTTTACTCCTATTTTGTTAGAATAGAACTTTTTGAGGGGTTCCTATCCCTATTTTATTTATTTTTCATCCTCTTCAGATGAATTTTCACGTTCTTTTGCCGTTTTCCAGAAATATTCATCCTCACGACCCATTCCAAGTCTATCATTTCCATTCTCAACCTGATAATATTGAGTCGAAACCTTAAAATCAGGCATTTTAGGGTCAACAGGTGTCAAACTATTATCAAAAATACGTAATCTATTGTTTGGATACAGTGCATACTGCCCATTCTCAAGTTCAATCAGATTATGAGACTTATGTTCAGCAGGATTTTCACTAGTAGCCCAATCAACATAGTCCGGATCATGATGATAGTTATCAATGGTACAAATATATGTACCTTTTACATTACCAAAGTCCCGTGTATAACATTCAAAGTCCATTGAACCAATAAATTTCTTATCTACCGATACGACCCCATAGTCCATACAATTCCAAAACTGTAGGTTTGGTAGGTTCATGTCCGGACTTGGGGTCTCAGGGTCTGCTACAAAGGCACTGATAGGCAATTTATCATACATTGCCGCATATTCTGGTAGATAAGTCTCAAAATAAAAAGCACGTCCAGGAATCGATTTAACCGATACCCAGACGCCCTTTACAAATTCACCATGTCCACTTTGATGATCGGTTAGGTATTCCTTACGAACCCATACTTCTTGTGACGGAAGATTTGCAATCAAACATGCCATATGGTGTTAATAAAACTACACCTATATATCAACCCCGTCCTTGTCCACGATACACTTTACGCTTTCCATTACGAGAAGTCGCGGCATACTTCGTGTGCTTTCCACTCCCTTGACGAGTTTTCTTCGGTTTTCCTTCTATAAAACCATTACCACTTAATCCAACCTTTGAACGTACTGCCATAATAACTCTTTAATACTTTGTAATTTTTGTCTCTAAATCTTGTGGTCTTGGAAAACCTTTCTGATAATACTCTATCGAAAGATCCTCCATCTTATCAAAATATTCTTCTTCAGTCAAGTTCTTGTATAATACTTTCCCTTTATGGAGAATTGTATATTCTGTCAGACTCATCAGATAACTCTTGTTTTCTCATGCCCAACACGAATCCGAGGATCACACCAAATCTTAAATCCTGCTTCGATAGCGTCGAGACAGAATGATACATCCTCTCCACACATATCCTGTACCTCTCCTGACTCAAAAACTTGCATCTTTGGAGCAAACCATGGATACTTCATCTCAGAATTCTCAAATACTCCGTGCTTAATCAGTAACCATCCAAATCCTGCATAATCTACAGTAAACGGTTTACGACGCTTCGAAATACTCTCCCCGGTTTCATGATTCATGACTCCACCATTATTACGGAAATCATCCTCTTCCATCCAATGTGCAACTGAAGTTGTCTTACCATCTTCTGTCATATACCACCCACTTGCAATATCCTGATCCATTAATACCAATTGCCAGAACTTCTCTGTGCTAAACACAATGTCACTATCAATCCACAACTGATAATCATAATTTAACTTTCCATCCCATGGAATTTGATCCGGTCCTCGCAGTACATTCGCACCTAAACACTTACATCTGGCAAAATTTACCATTGATGAATAATCTTGCGAAATTTGGATGCTGGCACCTGCCTGCACTAAATCAAAACAAAGTTGTACAAAGTTTTTGAGATACGTATAAGATACTCCTCTACCTGGTAAACAAAAGACAATGGACTTGCCTTTTACCATTTCTTTTGCCTTCGCATAGTCCCATTCTGGACCACTCTCAGATGCTTTGGGTGTCTTTGCTTTTACTGTAAATCCTTTAGCCATAACTGTAAATGAACTACGTCACTATCATAACACTATATCTATACACCGTCAAGATCTCGGTTCTGCAAACCTCATGACTCTTCGAGATCCTTAATAATAATACAATCACTCTCTACCTCGATATTTACTTCTGTTCCCTCGTACCACCCCTTCTCATCACATATCCATTCCGGTATCGTAATAATATGTTCCCCACTTACTGGATCGATCTCTATAGTCGTAAAATTTTCTTGCGGATTTTTTTGCATATCTTTGAATCCCTGTGCCATTTTTTATATATGAAAAATTTTTTTTATTAGAGTGTTATCGAGGTCGGACTTTGGGTCGTTTATAGCTTAGGGTAGTGAGGGGGTTTTATATACGGGGCACGGCAACGCATAACATAAGGGGGGCAATCACCCCCCACTGCTGTTTACGAACGAATGCCCTTATCTATCAACTGCCTGCGAACTCCCCTCCTAACTTGATTCATAGCATGAGGGCATGATGGTGATGATGGGGCAGTATATGTAAATCCTACATAATGCCTAAAGACTAAATGTGTCCTTTGACGTTCTAAGTCATAACCCATAGAATCCATGAAGAT